>JACLAC010020896.1_pt1 | contig 28096 bp, 23 predicted proteins | sample 8027881 | NCBI WGS metagenome assembly JACLAC01 (sample SAMN15725517, study PRJNA655200) | protist metagenome | isolation source: fluorescence activated cell sorting (FACS) single amplified genomes of... | place: Spain: Blaines Bay Microbial Observatory, Mediterranean Sea | collected 2016-01-19 | reverse complement strand
AAGGTACCAGGACTGGCGGAAACTGTTGGACGAGAGCCATGACATCGACGCAATCACCATCTCCACCCCTGACCACATGCATGCCTTGCCAACGCTTGCGGCGGCAACTCTGGGCAAGCATGTGTTTACACAGAAGCCTCTGACACACACGATCCATGAATCTCGCACGTTGCTGCTTGAAACTCGTCGGCTTGGAGTGGCAACGCAGATGGGCATTCAGAACCAATCAACGGTTGGCCATCGAACGGCCGTTGCGATGATTCAGTCAGGCCTGATCGGAAAGATCACAAAGGCCTATGGTTGGAGTCATAAAGGATGGGCCGGACCGGCGGAAGGCAGACCCTCCCACGCAGACAGAATCCCCAAAGGACTGGACTGGGATCTTTGGACCGGTGTCGCGCCTGCCAGACCTTATGCCGAAAAAATCTATCAACCCATGAATTGGAGAGGGTGGATCGACTTTGGTTCCGGCACACTCGGTGACATGGGAATCCATATCTTTGAACCCATGGTTTCAGCTTTACGCGTGGCTCCACCTGTTTCCGTGCAGAGCTCTGGCATGCCACCCAACACCGAAACGTGGCAATCCGCGAATACGATCAAATACGAGTTTCCCGGAAACCAGTATACAGCCAAGAAGATGCTTCCCTACTTCTGGCGGGATGGAGGATCAGGCCGACCCCCTCTTTCCACTTCCGAGTACCTTCCGGCCGACCTGAAATTGCCAAATCAGGGTACATTATTTGTGGGTGAATCAGGGGCGATTGTGCTACGACACGGGGGCGAGCCGCTGGTATTTCCGCAGGATCTGCTCACGGGTTACGACACACCAACAATCGAAAAGCGAGGTCATTTTGAAAGCTGGCATGAAGCGATCCGAACCGGTAACCCGGCCTGTGCGTCCTTCGACTTCTCTGCCCCACTGACCGAGACAGTCCTGCTGGGTAATATCGCCGTGCGATTCCCCAACCAAAAACTCAAGTGGGACAGCGCAGCGTTGAAGTTCACCAACCATGATTTGGCTAATTCATTTGTCAAAAGCGAGTACCGAAAAGGCTGGCAGATGGATCGACTTTGATTCAAATCAGGGATCACGATCACGCAGCAAAATCGGCAACCGTACAACATGTATCGCATCGTCACATCCGAGGATTCAGCCTTGAGAACCATCACTGCCTTAACCGTCCTCTTTGTGCTTATCCCGGGTTCGCTGGCGTTGGGTGACGAACCGAGCGTTCTGTTCAACGGCAAAGACCTGACCGGTTGGACGGGAGCTGACTACGAGGTCAAAGAGGGTATTTTGATCTGTCGGGGAAAAATTCTGCAGACCGAGAAGCAGTATTCAAACTACATCCTTGAATTCGACTTTCTCCTCCCACCTCGAGGCAATAACGGGTTGGGAATTCATTATCCGGGCAATGGTCGCCCTTCCGGCTCGGGCATGGAACTCCAAATTCTGGACAACAGCCATCCAAAGTATTCAAAACTCAAGGATTCCCAATACCATGGCTCCCTCTACAAACTGAAGCCAGCCAAGCGCGGCTTCCTCAAACCGGCGGGTGAATGGAACCACCAGAAAGTCACGGTTCATGGCGCCAAGGTTCTGGTTGAACTCAATGGCACCACCATCCTGAATGCCAATCTGGATGAATTGGCAAAGAAGTACCCTAAACACAAGGGTGTCAAACGGCGAACTGGCCATCTCTGTTTTTGTGGTCATGGTGATCCGGTGCAATTCAAGAACATCAAAATCCTCGAGTTATCGGATCAGAGCAAATGACACGTTACGCTTTGCTGATACTCTGGCTTGCCGTCTGTCCATCCCACGATCTGCTGGCGGCAGAATTCAATCCAAAACCCAACAATGTCCTGTTGATCATCTCGGACGACCTGACGGCAACCGCTCTGGGCTGCTATGGCAATCGGGTCTGCAGAACACCAAACATCGACAGACTGGCATCAGAAGGAACACTTTTTACCGGGGCTTATTGTCAGGCCACGATTTGCGGACCGTCCCGGGCCTCGATGTTGTTCGGATACTATCCCTATGCCACAAAAGCAACGGGTTATACCAGTGGCCGCAAAGAGGTTGGCGCCGACAAGGACAGTTGGCCACAGTACTTCAGAAAGAACGGCTATCACACTGCCCGAATTTCAAAAGTGTTTCACATGGGTGTGCCAACGGATATTGCACCAGGAAAAGATGGCGCCGACGATCCTGATTCATGGCATGAAGCGTTCAACAGTCCGGGGCTTGAATCCAAGACACCAGGGACGGGTGAAACCCTTCAAAACAATCCCGACAGGCGAAAGCAAGGTGCGGCTGGAGGAAATCGATTCTCAGTGGTAGAAGCTGAGGGTGATGATCTGGTGCACTCCGATGGCAAGACGGCGATGAAGGCCATCGAACTCATCCATCAATACAAAGGGACGAACAAACCGTTTTTTCTTGCCGTGGGCTTTGTCCGCCCGCACGTTCCGCTGGTCGCCCCACGCAGACATTTCGGACCCTATCTGGCAAAGTCAATCACTCTGCCACCCAAAATCCCGGGAGACGGGGATGACATTCCAAAGACTCCGGGAAATCGACGAACTTCGGAAAGCCTGCAGATGGATATTGAACAGCAAAAAAGATTGGTCAGGGCTTATTACGCATCCGTCAGCTTCATGGACGAAATGACCGGAAAAGTGCTCAAAGCACTGGACGAAAGTGGTCAACGCGAAAACACAATCGTTATTTTCACCAGTGATCACGGATACCATCTCGGCGAACATGACCTGTGGTCCAAGGTGAGTATCCACGAAGAATCTGCACGCGTACCTCTGATTCTGAGCGTTCCGGGAAAACCACGATCTGTTTGTCAATCGCTTGTTGAACTGATTGATCTGTATCCCACTGTTTCGAGTCTATGTGGGCTCACGGCTCCGAGTAACATTCAGGGCTTGGACATTTCCCCTATGCTGCACGATCCGAATAACGAAGTTCGAAAATCGATTCTGTGCAGCGGCAAAGGAAGGCTGTATCGCGAACAACGATGGGCTTTGCTGGACTATGGAAAAAGTGGAGAGCTTTACGACATGCAGAATGACCCCCAGCAATATACCAATCTTTACAACAACCCTGAGTACTCAGATATCGTCTCCAGCCTGAAGCTGAAACTGAAAGCAAAGCTGGACGAGATCAAGATTAGTGATCCGGGCAACGACTGAATTTACATGCTCCATCGACTTATCACTGACATCCGGATTCGACATGACACACCAGGTATCTGTTCTGGCGACAAGTTGGCTCATGGCAACCGTGTTCCTGATGGCAACCGGAAACACACGGACTGATGGAACGGAAGTTCTTTCTGGTCTGGAATCGGAAGACGCTGTTCAGAACAGTCGACCTTCGAAGCCCAATATCATCATCATGATGGCCGACGACATGGGCATCGGAGACACCAGTGCCTATCTGGGCGTGAGCCTGGGACCGGGATCGCCCCCAATCAAAAGGACACTCCGGACTCCCAATCTGGAAGCATTCGCAAAGTCGGGCATTATCTTCACCGACGGTTACGCGCCGGCATCGATGTGCAGTTCGACGCGTTATTCCCTATTGACAGGGCGATTTGCTCATCGGTCGTACTTGAAGAACCAAGGCTGGCTGCCACACGGACCGAATACTCCGATGATTCAACGGGCGTTGACGACCATGCCAGAAATGCTGCAATCCAACGGCTACCGAACGGCCGGAATCGGCAAGTACCATGTAGGGGTTTCGCTGGACAATGGTGAAGGCCAACCGGCCAACGACTTTTACTATGCAGATGTGGACTTCATGAAACCACTACTCGACGGCCCAACCCATCATGGGTTCGACGAGTATTATGGGGTGATCGGAAACACCGAAGATCCGCTTGATACAGAACCACGCATCCTGATCCGCAACGATCGCTTCACATTCACTGACCGCAGCCAAATGAAGCTGATCGGCATGAAGAAACGCGAAGGCCGTATCCTTGCCGCACCCGATTGGGATTTGCGCGAACTGGGGACTTTGTATTTGGCTGAAGCCGAGGCGTTTGTCGACCGCCAGTCGCAGACCAAGGAACCGTTCTTCCTGTACTTCGTACCGAATTCAAATCACTTTCAACGTCATCCCGGCGGAGACTATGCCGTTCCTGAGAGCATCGCCGGAAAGCCAATCAAAGGTCAGAGTCGATACTCTGATAATGCCGCGGCGACCGATCGGGAGGACATGATTCTGGAAAACGATGTTGTCCTGGGCAAACTGTTACAGAAGCTTGCAACAACAAAGGATCCGCGATGGCCTGGCCATCCACTCATTGACAACACACTTGTCATCTTCACCAGTGACAACGGACCCAACGTCGGCGATAATCTGGGTTGTAATCAGGAGAGCGGGGGTCTGCGTGGTAAGAAAGCAAAAATCTGGGAGGGCGGAATCCGCGTTCCCTTGATTGTCTCCTGGCGCGGAATACTGGACGCCGGACAACTGAATCGTTCGGTCGTTTCACTGACCGATCTCTATGCAACTCTCGCTCGAATCACCGGTCACTCACTCCGGCTTGACGAAGCCCACGACAGCTACGATGTGCTCGACTATTGGCTGGCTGAAAACAGATCTCTCGACTTACGCCCACGAATCTTTTTCTGCCATCTGGGTCCACCCTACCTCAACGACGCACTGGCAATTCGGCAGGGAACACGAAAGCTGATCATCGATGGCGGTCTGGCCATGCCTTGGGCGCCATGGTCAGCACAAGGTTCGCGCGGAGCCGTTGTGCCGACGATTCTGTACGACCTGACAAAGAATCTGTTGGAACAGGGCGATGCTTCCAATGCAGCACCGGATGAGGCCGTCGACCAACTGTCAGCAACGCTTTTGAAAATACACAACCGAGGTCATGCCCGGGAACTGAATGTACCGGCCGGGCGACCACTGATCGTTCACCCTGGTTGGCATAACTTGAGAAACGATGTCACAGGAGAGATCGGTTTTGAATTCCAGTTGCGAAACGGGAGTGGTGAAAAACGGGTCACCCATCTTGGCATGTTCGCCGACCATGAAAAAGACACTCCCGTCCGTGCAGCCCGGTCCGTGCCAACCGAAAAGGAACGCGATCAACCTTCGCGGGAACCGATCGGAAACAGGAAACGTTCGCTGGCCGCGACTCACGTCCTGAGGCTCCTGCGCATCGAATCAAGCGGACACAGAGAAATCGCGCACTGTCAGGTGCCTTCAGGAAACGCCGGGGAGTTGCGAAACGTGTTTCGATACATCCAATTGGACGAGCCTGTTGGCCTGCAGGAAAATACTTCCTACGTGCTATTGATGTCGACGGCGGTCGCCGACGGTGATCGTTTTCGCGATCCGTCCAGTTTCGACGGAATTTCACCCATCATCCATCCAGATGTCGTCGTCCAGCGCAACTTGCTGCTTCGAAATGCGGCTACGCCCAAACCTACCGCTCTCCCAGCCTTCGAAGACCTCAGCGAGTCCTATTCGCAATCCCGTCTACCCGTCGGACCGACGCTTTTGTTTGCAGACTGAGTCCTTTGGATGGCATGCGAGGCAGCACAGGACACCGGTTCGTGGAGGTCAGAGGGTGCGGGGATCTGACACCCAATCCCGTCCTGATTTGCCAATGGGATCCACTCCAGGCATGGTTTATACTAACGGGTTCAATCGCTGTTCTGCCTCTTCTGACCACAATCCCGTGGTGAAACGGGCGAGTAATGATTTTCAGTCAAGTGATCAACAAAAGGGACACCTACACCATGAATTTGAAAACCGACAAGACCATCAAGTGGATCGTTGCGTTACTTGTGATCCTCGGTTCTTCCGTCCGAGCTGACGATCACAATGCACCGGAAAAGAAACCTGGTTACGACAAATCGAAAGACGTCGGCACCGTGGCTCCCCGTAACGCTGATGTACCGTTCGATGGCACAAAGGAATCAGTCGAGGCAAATTGGGAAATGTGGCCCAAGGCAGACATGGCGATTACGTGGTCGCTGGTCGACAATCCCGTTGGTAAGGGAAAAACGCTGATGACCAATGGCGGCAAGCGGTGGGGCACGCACGACCTGGTCACAAAAAAGAAGTACACCGACTTCGAAGGCCACGTCGAATTTGTGATGATGGGAAATCGCGGTGACGATCAAGTTGAGGGCTACAGTAACAGCGGAGTTTATCTGCAGAACCGGTACGAACTCCAGATCGAATCGCCGAAAGGAAAAGATGTAGATGATCCATACAACTGGAAAATTGGGCCACATGGCATCGGAGCTTTTTGCATGGAACACGTACCTGACCTCAACGCCTGGCGCCCCAATGGTAAGTGGCAATCCTTTCACTTCATCTTCACCGCAGGGCGCTGGGACGGTGACAAACCCGTCGAACCGGCACGGGCAACCGTGTGGTGGAACGGCGTGAAAATTCATGACAACGTACCAATCAAACATGCCAACGGCGGAGTCAGTGTCGGCCCAAGCGCTGAGGGACTCAAACTTCAGGAACACGGGCAGGATGTGCGTTTCCGCAACGTCTGGATCCTCGACCGCAGCGACGAAGAGAAAGACAAGTGATAGGAACGGGGACGTGGGCAAATGCCGGTCAGAGTTCCGACGGTGCTTCGATCGGGCAACGTGATGCGCGGTCGACAGGATGGCACTGAGTTGTCCAGCGTTGTTTCGCAACACAACGTCGCCATCACTTCGATCCTTCGCGCATCGGCATGTGAATTGGCAGGTTTTCGCGATGCCCGCGTGATGCCCATGGTAAAAGTGACAAAACAACAATCATGAAGAACACCTTGAATGTGCTGCAGTTCATATGCCCCACTGGGTTTTATGGTGCTGAACGCTGGATATTAGCTTTGGCAAAGCATCTCGACCGTGAACAAGTCCGTTGCGATCTGGCCATCACATCCGAACCAACCAACAAAGACCTCGAACTGACGCGGCAATACAAAAAACTTGGCTTGCAGACTTTCGAAATCGCGATGCGTGGAAGATTCGACAGGTCGGCAGTATCGAATCTTGTCGAGCTGATAAGAGAAAACGAAATCGACGTCATTCACACGCATGGTTACAAATCTGACATCATTGGATTATTGGCCGCGCGTAAAGCGGGAATTCCCAGCGTCATCACGCCTCACGGTTTTTCAAGCGGAATGGACTTCAAACTTCGAGTCTTCAGTTGGCTCGGTGGGAAAGCCTTGCGGTACGCCACTCGTGTTGTTCCACTCTCCACAAAGCTGGTGAGTGATTGCGAGGGACTGGGGGTTCCGAAAAACAAAATCGTGTATATCCAGAACGGCGTCGACTTATCCGAGGTTGAAGCACAAATCAGACCTGAACGTGACCCAGACGACGAAAAACGCATTGGTTTCGTGGGTCAACTGATTGGCCGAAAAAATGTCCTGGACTTGCTGGACGTTTTTGATGCTCTCCATGCGAAGCACCCAAAAACACGCTTGCTGATTTTGGGTGATGGTGATCAACGCAGCGCGTTAGAGTCACATGCTCAAACGCTTGCAAGCAACGGTCATATTGAGTTCTTAGGTTTTCGCGACGATCGTCTTGAATTGCTGAAGTCTTTCGATCTGTTCGCCATGACCTCCAGTATGGAAGGTATTCCTCGCTGCTTGATGGAAGCGCAAGCTGCAGAAATCCCCGTTGCGGCTTACGATATTGCCGGCGTGGACCAACTGGTAACCTCTGGGGAAACAGGTTTGCTGGCTCCGCTTGGAAACAAGGAACAACTGCTGGCTGATTGGGAAACAATCCTGTTTGATTCTGAAACAGCCAATCGACTGGCGGGGGCTGCAAAGGCCCATGTCTACGAACACTACTCAGCTCAACGAATGGCTCATGAGTACACAACGCTATTCCAGGAAGTTGTGTCAATCTGAAGAGCATCAACCAGGTCACCCTGAGCGTTGCCAGATTCCAGTGACCATGAACTCAATCCATAACGCCGCAGGCTCCGTTGCGATGGACTGGCTGGCGGAGCGTGAAGCCAGCACATGAGAGCGGTCACTGGGGCGGGACATCATCACCAAATTCGCTATGAATATCGCGTGTCAGTGGCGCAGGAGCCGCTTCACTGATCCGCACTCGGTCAAACAATCGGGCGCAGGCATTCCATCTCAGAACCGGATCCGGATTGTCGTTGCTGGCGAGTTTCTCAGCCAACTCATAACACTTCATCGCTTTTCTTAGCCACTCGGGAACGCTCCGCGAGGCGGGCCCCTTTTCGTACTGCGAAGTAGCCCAACGTTCGTGCACGATACCAGCATAGTAGTGTTGGTCGTATTCAGCAGTCAGTCGAGGAATCAAGTCTTCCGCTGATTGACGAACATCGTGCAAACGCGACGGAAACTGGTCTGTCAGAGCAAGCAACAGGGTCACCACCGCCTGCTGATTCCGGGGATCGACTTCCAGCACATCCAGACAAATGCTCTCTGCGTGATGCGGCTCATTGAGTAAGCGATACTGATCCGCCTTTTCCAATGCCAGTTGGATACCCTCGGGCCTGATCCGTTTCAGATTCGTCATCGATGAAAATCTCCCAGAGGACGCAAAGCTCTGGCACGCAACCGCCCTCGGCAACCGAAATCGATTCAAGGCCGGAATCTGAACCTGCGGCCAGATACAGGATCAATCAGATTTTCCGTTCGGCTTTGCGATACCAAAAAGCTTTCTGACCACCTTTTTGATCGGGTCATAGTACTCATCGATAACGCGTTCCTTGAGCGGGATGATTGCATTATCGGTAATCGTTATGTGTTCCGGACAGACCTTGGTGCAACACTTGGTGATATTGCAATAGCCAATGCCCTGTACTTCCTTGAGATCTGGCAAGCGATCCGCTTCATCCAGTGGATGCATTTCCAACGCTGCACTGAAAACAAAAAGTCTGGGGCCAATGAACTCGTCGTGCTTTTGATGATCCCGCAGTACATGGCAAACATCCTGACACAGGAAGCACTCAATGCACTTGCGAAACTCCTGGACACGCTCGACGTCCTGTTGCTGCATGTTCCAGGAACCATCAGCGTTGTCCGGTTCGCGCGGTGCAAAAGGTTTGATCTTCTTTTTCGCCCGATAGTTGTGCGTTACGTCGGTAACGAGATCTTTGATCAGGGGAAAGGCCCGCATTGGCTCAATCGTGATCGATTCGTTGAGATCGAGATCGCTCAAACGAGTCATGCACATCAACCTTGGCATCCCGTTGACTTCCGCCGAACAGGATCCACATTTTCCAGCTTTGCAATTCCAGCGACAGGCAAGATCATTGGCACTTTCGGCTTGGATCTGATGAACTGCATCGAGCACCACCATGCCTTCAGTAACATCGGTCTGATAGTCTTGAAACCCTGCCGATTCCTTGTCGCCGCGCCAAATCTTGAAAGTGACCGTTGCCATTACTTGTGGTCCTCAATGATCTGTTTCAACTCTTCTGGCATTTCTGAAATGGTTTCCCGGGTGACCTGCATCTCGCCATCCGGTGATTTCCTTACCACATGGTTGAACGAACTGAAGGATTCGTCTTTATCCGGGTAGTCATCGCGAGTATGGGCGCCGCGACTTTCTTTCCGCAACACAGCCGATCGCGCAACGGCCTCTGAGACGGTCAGCAAATTCTGCAAGTCCAACGCCGTGTGCCAGCCCGGATTGTATTGGCGATTCCCGGGGGCGCTGACCGATTGTGCTTTAACCTTCAACTCTTCGATCGCATCAATGGCTTCCAGCAACTCGTCTTCTGTTCGGACGATTCCCACTTTGTCCTGCATGACGTCCTGTAATTCATACTGCACTTGATACGCGCCCCCAGCGTGCGTTGCCTTATCCGAATCGAGTGGCATCAAAGCTTCTTCACACGCAAGTTTGACTTCTTCGTCAGCAACAGACGCAGTTCCATGCTCCTTGGCAAACTGTGCAGCATTCTCACCAGCCAACTTTCCAAACACGATCAGGTCCGAGAGTGAATTGCCACCCAGTCGATTGGCTCCGTGCAGACCCGCAGCACACTCACCCGCAGCAAACAGACCGGGGACCGAAGTCATTTGACTTTCCCCATCAACCCGAATGCCCCCCATCACGTAATGAGTGGTAGGCCCAACTTCCATGGCCTCTTTCGTGATGTCAATTCCTGCCAGTTCTTTGAACTGGTGATACATGCTGGGCAGTTTTTTCTTGATGTGTTCCTCAGCATTGGGAATCTTATCCTCGATCCAGGCAATATCCAGAAACGCGCCACCATGGGGTGATCCGCGTCCTTCGCGGACTTCGCGGCGAATGCAACGCGCCACATGATCACGTGTCAACAATTCCGGTGGGCGTCTGGCGTTCTTGTCTGTCTTGGCAACGTATCGCCATCCTTCTTCGGGCGTATCTGCCGTCGAACTCTTGTAGTTCTCCGGGATATCCCCGAACATGAATCGTTCACCCTGACTGTTTTTCAGAACGCCCCCCTCTCCGCGAACGCCTTCGGTGACCAAAATGCCTTTGACACTGGGTGGCCAAACCATTCCCGTGGGGTGGAACTGAACGAACTCCATATCGATCAGGTCCGCTCCGGCGTTGTAGGCCACCGTTTGGCCATCGCCTGTGTATTCCCAGGAATTGCTGGTGACCTTGAACGCGCGGCCAATCCCTCCGGTCGCCATCACAACCGCTTTGGCCTTGAAAACCATGAATTTGCCCAACTCGCGTGTGTATCCGAAGGCACCGGTAACACGATCGCCTTCTTTCATCAGACGCGTGACCGTGCATTCCATGTGCACGTCAATTCCCTGGTGAATGCCGTGATCCTGCAAGGTGCGGATCATTTCCAAGCCGGTGCGATCACCCACATGGGCTAATCGCGGGTGAGCATGCCCTCCGAAATTGCGTTGGTTGATCTTTCCCGCGGCTGTACGGTCAAAAACGGCTCCCCAAGCTTCGAGCTCACGAACACGATCAGGAGCCTGCTGCGCATGGATCTGGGCCATTCGCCAGTTGTTCAGGTAGTACCCGCCGCGCATGGTGTCGGCGAAATGCGTTCGCCAGGAATCCCGCTCGTCGACGTTGGCCATTGCAGCAGCCATGCCACCCTCGGCCATCACGGTGTGGGCTTTGCCCAACAACGATTTACATACCAGCCCTACAGAAACGCCATGACTGGAAGCTTCGATCGCGGCGCGCAGTCCGGCACCACCAGCACCAATCACCAGTACGTCGTACTCGACTGTCTCAAAATCCGCCATCAAAGAATCCTGAAATCATGCCAGATACCCATGGAACAAAGCCGCACATAGATATCTGAAAAAGCAACCCAAAACAAACTCAACCAGGCCCATCGCATATGTTGACCATTCAAACGGCTGACGCAGCCATAACACTTGCTGCGAATAGGTGATCCCGAGAGTTTATTCCATGCACCGCCGACCATATGACGCAGCGAGTGACAACCCAGAGTGTAGGAGCCCAGCAGGAAAACATTCAGGCATAGCACGATCGTCCCCACGCCAATGCCAAAATTGGTGAAGCTGCCATCTCCATCGTCGTCAAACCAAAAACCCAGATATGCATCATGCGCCAGGAAAATCAAGAACAGCAGCGCAAAATACAGAAAGTATCGATGGACATTCTGAATGATCAGGGGAAACGATCGTTCGCCCAGATAGCCCTTACGCGGCTCGCCAACAGCACAGGCAGGTGGATCCGCCCAGAAGGCTTTGTAATAGGCCCCGCGGTAGTAATAACACGTCATCCGAAAACCAGCCGGGAAGGGCAGGATCAGGAGCGCAGGCGAAAAAGGAATCAAGCCGGGCCACCAAGAAGGTTTGGGACCAAACCAACTGTGAGCTGAATCACCCCACAGTACTGGTGAATAGAATGGCGACAGGTAATTGTGGTATTCAAAGTGGGCATTCTGAAATGCGGCCCACGTTGCGTAAGCGATAAAAGACGACAGTATTGTGAACACGACGAGCGGAACAATCCACCAACGATCACGCCGCTGCGTCTCGCCCCACCCTCGTTGTGTCAGTCCTTGTACGTCCTCTGCCATCTTTCAACCTCAAACGGTCTGTCATCGCCAACTGCTGTCTCGTTCGGACGGGCGGCACGAATTGTCGACGACAGCACCACGGGTGTCAATCGCCCCGACCCACCGATACCGAGCAATTTGAGCGCCCGCATCCTGCCGGCATTTTCCGGAATTCCGTATTTGCAGGCGGTTTGGACGATCGGAGATCGGCTCCGCGAAACGGGAAGTAGCCGGATCACCTTGCGGCTGTTCATGTTCGTCCATTTCAACGTCCGCACACAGGCTCTTTCGACCATGGTTGCCTTGGTTCACCCAGGGGTGAGGTGAGGTGGATGCCGAGGGAGAGTGCGATCATCTGGCTCTGGAGGAAAGGCCGCAGCGACGATCATGAAGTGCTGACATGAGGATCAATTGAGTCATCCGGGATTCGTGAGACGCACCCTGAACGCTGATGGGTTATATCCCAACAAGAACTCCGTTGGTCGACTGGTTTTTCGCCGGAATCCGTGAAGACAATTTCGGCTCGCAATTTCGGCTCATCATGACAGATTGCCGATACGTATCGACTCCAAATCCCTCGTTTGCATTTTGCGCTGTTATGATGCAAGTTCCAGAATGATCCCGGTTCCAGTACTGGCCCGAACAACACAAGATTTCATCATGATGACTCGATTGCTGCTTTCTCTTCTTTGTCTTGGCACACTCTCGGTACAGGCGGCGGAACAACCGCTACCCAATGTGATTTTCGTGATGGCAGATGATCTTGGGATAGGCGATTTGCAACCCACCAATCCTGACTGCAAAATCAAAACGCCTCATTTGCTGAAGATGGCTCAGGAGGGCATTACGTTTCTCGATGCACATTCGCCCAGTTCCGTCTGTACGCCAACCCGATACGGTGTTCTAACCGGAAGGTACAACTGGCGATCCCGTCTGGCGAGGGGAGTTCTCAGCGGCACAAGTGAGCATCTGATTCCCGCTGATCGCGCCACCGTCGCACACCTGATGCGTGATGCTGGCTACCACACCCAGATGATTGGTAAGTGGCATCTGGGTTGGGATTGGACCAAAGTCCCTGCTGACAACGGCAAAGGTAAAAAAATCGACTTCACTCAACCCGTGAAGAACGGACCTGATATCAATGGCTTTGATGGATACTACGGCCACTGTGGATCACTTGATATGCCACCTTACGTATGGGTTGATACAGGCAAGGTTACAGCCATCCCAGAACGTGAAGAAGGAGTCACCAGTAAGGAGGACGCCTACGGCTGGTATCGAAAGGGTCCGATAGGTCCGGATTTCAACATTGATGATGTCCTACCTCACCTATTTGAAAAAAGCCTTGCCCACATCAAGACCCGGGCGAAAGGCGACAAGCCTTTCTTCTTGTACTTACCACTGCCCGCACCCCACACCCCCATTGTTCCTGTCCCGCCGTTCAAAGATGCAAGCGGGATGAATCCCTATGCAGATTTCGTGATGCAAGTGGACCACCACATGGGTGAACTACTAACAGCACTGAAAGAGGCTGGCATTGATGACAACACGATGGTTTTTTTCACAAGCGACAATGGTTGCTCGCCACAAGGGAATTTCAAAGTTCTGAAAGAGCACGACCATGATCCCAGCGCAGGTTACCGGGGACACAAAGCTGACATTTACGAAGGTGGCCACCGAGTCCCATTCATTGTGCGTTGGCCCGCTGGCATTGACGCAGGGCAAACGACCAACACACTTGCTTGCCTGACAGATCTCTATGCCACGATGCGAGAACTCACAAATCAAACTTCTGTTGATCGAGGTGGTGAGGACTCCTTCAGTCTCATGCCAGCTTTCAAGGGAAAGTACAATGGAAGGAACAACCTGATCAGCCATTCCATTGGCGGATCTTTCTCCATCCGTGAGGGCGACTGGAAACTCTGCCTCGCTGCAGGAAGTGGTGGCTGGAGTGCTCCACGGGAACCGGATGCCAAGAAACAGGGTCTGCCACCCATGCAACTCTTCAATTTAAAAGCCGACCGCGGCGAACGGCAGAACTTGGTGCAGCAAGAACCAGAGCGAGTCACAGCGTTGATCAACTTGTTGAATCAACAGGTCCTACAGGGTCGATGTACGCCAGGTAAAGCCGTCTCAAACGACCGCGAAGTTTCTTTCCTGCCGAAGGGCGTCTCACTACCGGGACCGAGCGGCAAAACGAAGTAGAATTTTCTATCAAGCCGACCGGCAGCACTTCCCTTGAAATCAGTATGAAAATACCGTTCAGACGCTTGATGAAACAAAGGTTTCGATTCACCCGATACTACTGTCTCTTGGCACTTTTTTGTGCTGCACAGCTCCATACCACAAAAGCGCAGAAACCCAGCCAAGTTGGCACGATGCCAATTGAAACATTGCTGGCAGAGCGTGGCACTCTGATCCTGGATGACGATGGCTCGTTGGAACGCGGTGGAAAAACCACCGCCAAGTTCGGGGAGACGATAAAACTAAGAGCCGCTGCAGGCCGGTGGGAAAGATCGGAAGAAGCGAACGTATGGCGGTCAACATGGACTCCCAAAATGGGTCACACGCCGGTTGCATCATACCAAGGCATCACCGCAAGTGACTTGATCGTCGAGGTCACGTTTCGCTTTGGAGAGACAACCGAACCATGGCACCACCAATGTTTTCGAATCGCAGTCGATGATCGCCCCAGAATCACGGGGCATATCGTTTCCGCGTGGGCAAACCCGAACAACGACTTCATAGAAGAAGGTTTTCTACTGCAACACATCAGAAAGCAGAAAGACAAAACCATAATCGAAGATCTCATGCTGGATCATCAGCCACTCCAGATCCAAGCACGTCAATGGCACACCGCCATACTGGAAGTCGTGGGGGATGAAGCTCTCTTCCAAATGGGAAACCATATCGCCTATGCCAAGGCAAAGCAGATCGAGATGCCCAAGAATCTTGTCTCCATTACGATGGGCACCACATGGCATGAAATCAAACGGGTCCGTATCTGGAAAGCCAGTGCCAACTCATCGTGGCCTTCTCGCAAAGTAACGATCCTCGAATCACGACGACAGTTCCAACCCCAGATCCACAATTACAGTCGTTCCAAATAATCCGCACATCATCGAAGACTTACACAAATCCAATACATGCATGTCCAATGAAAGACTACTTCAACCTGCCGCCAGCTACCTGTGTCATCCCCAGTGGACATTTCTTGGCTCGCGTGCTGATGCTTAATTTTTTGCTTACGCTGGTCTCCGCAACGGGAACTGCCGCTGAAAAACCGAACATCTTGATCATCTTCACCGACGACCAAGGCTACGGAGACTTGAACTGCTATGGAAGTGAGCAAAACAGAACACCACGCTTGGACCAACTTGCGGCGGAAGGAACACGGTTCACTTCGTTTTATTCACAGACGGTTTGTGGTCCTTCCCGCTCAGCGTTGCTAACGGGGCGACATCCAATCCGCAGTAAAGGGTGGGGCATGCCGGCCAGCGAAATCACCTTCGCCGAAAAAATGCGGGGCGTGGGCTACCAAACAGCTTGTATTGGTAAATGGGATGTTTCGAACCGCAAGCCGATCATCGAGCGTATGCCAAACGCACAAGGTTTTGAATATTACTTCGGGACGCTGGGTGCGAACGATGGCGGCGGGGTAACCTTTCACGAAAACAACGAGAAGGTGGGATCTACCCGGGACATGGGAAGCCTGACCACCCTGTATACAAACAAAGCCATCGACTACCTCAAGAATCGTCGCGACCCCGAGAAACCATTTGTGTTGTATGTGGCTCATACGATGATGCACACCATTATCGATGCCTCGGAAAGATTCCGTGGCAAATCAGATGGAGGTCTGTATGGTGATGTCGTCGAGGAATTTGATCACGAAACCGGACGTCTGCTTGACACCCTTGATCAGCTTGATTTGAGGGCCAACACACTTGTCATCTATACAAGCGACAATGGACCTTGGAATCAGGACAAGTACACCAAAAAGAAGAAAGGGCACCCGGCGGGAGCCGTTTTCTGGGGTGACGCGGGGCCACTCCGCAACGGAAAAGGTTCTCCATACGAAGGTGGTTATCGCTTGCCTTGCATTGTTCGCTGGCCGGGAAGGGTTCCGGCAGGAAGAACCTCCGATGCAATCTTTGCCACCATCGACTTCCTACCAACCTTTGCGCACCTGGCTGGGTACACCGTCCCCGAGGATCGTCACATCGATGGCATCGATCAAACACCACTGCTGACTGGAAGGCAGGAATCCGGGCGCGATCAATTTTATTTCCAAGGTGCTGGGATCCGTCTTGGCAAGTGGAAGTATCTGAAACCCAATGCATTCTTCTATGGCTATGCAGTGGAAGACGATCGTCAAAAGGTTGATGAACTTTACAATCTGGAATCCGACATTGGGGAAACGACAAACCTTGCATTGAGAAACCCAAAAAAAGTCAAAGAGCTCAAAGAACGAATGATCTCGGTGGAGGGATCGGATCGGCTTCGTTCGGCAGATAACAAACGATAAAGCAACAAACCTTGGGAAAAACTGCATTCCACTTGGAAAGATGAGATCCATGACAAGACACACCAGGTCGAGAGCCCAACGCTTTTACGGCGTCGACCGCAGAAGTTTCATTCATTACGTTGCCGCGGTATCAGCAATTCCGTCTTTCGCAGCCGTTGCTGATGAAATCTCCGGCAAGAACCACGAATTCGCTGACTACCCCTTTACCTTGGGCGTGGCTTCCGGAGACCCGGAACCGGATGGTGTGGTCATTTGGACACGTCTGGCGCCATCGCCGCTGACTGGAGACGGTCTGCCCCCCATACCCATTGCAACCCAATGGGAAGTCGCCACTGACGAATCCTTCACCAACATCGTCCGCAGCGGTACCACGAACGCCACACCACAACTGGGCCACTCCGTACATGTTGAGGTGACCGGACTGAAAGCTTACCGATGGTACTTCTATCGATTTCACGTGGGCAAACAAACCAGCCCAACGGGACGAACCCGAACTGCTCCCGATCTGCAATCAACCCCAGATCAAATCCGTTTTGCATTCACAAGTTGTCAACACTACGAGAGCGGGTACTTCAACGGTTACCCCCACATGCAACAGGAGGATCTTGACCTTGTCGTTCACTTGGGCGACTACATTTACGAATATGGGGGCCAGGACAATCGCCCTCGCAAACATCTCGGTCGCGAGATTGAAAGTCTGGCCGACTACCGCACCCGTTATTCCCAATACCGGCTCGACACGATGCTGCAGGAAACCCATCGGTTGTTTCCATGGATCGTGACATGGGACGATCATGAATTTGACAACAACTACGCAAACCTCGTCTCCGAAGAGCAGGGAGTTTCGCCGGAAGCCTTTCTGACACGTCGCAAGAATGCCTATCAGGCATACTACGAATTCATGCCGTTGCGCCGCAGATCATTTCCACAGGGGCCCAACATGACCCTGTACCGCGGCTGTCAATATGGCCAACTGGCAAACTTTCACATACTCGATACCCGACAGTATCGGACCGACCAGCCGAACGGCGATCATCAAAAACCGATGACAGGCAAAGTATTTGACCCCAAGGCAACCATGCTGGGAAAACTCCAGGAGGAGTGGCTGATGTCAAACCTGTTGCAGTCCAATGCCACCTGGAATGTACTGGCCCAGCAGGTAATGATGGCGCCGCTGAATCGTGGCGAGGGAAATGACAGACGTTACAGCATGGATCAATGGCCCGGTTACGAAATCAGTCGCCGCCGACTACTGGACTTCTTTCATAACGAGAGAATATCCAATCCGGTTGTTCTGACAGGTGACATTCACGTCAATTGGGTCAATGATCTGCAACTGGATTTCGAGAATCCGGATTCGCCAATCGTGGGGACCGAACTGGTGGGCACATCGATGACCTCCGGTGGCAACGGTGGTAAACCGATCCGGGAATACGAACGTGCTGCGAACCAAAATGATTTTGTTCGCTGGCATAACACGAATCGCGGCTACGTATCCTGCGAAGTATCGCCTCAAGAATGGACAACCCATTTTCGAGTTACACCCCAGGTTGAAGAACCTGATTCACCCATGATGACAGCTTCCTCGTTTGTGATTGAGGAAGGAGAAGCAGGTGCCAAAAAAGCATGACACGACCCATCGGATGAATAAAAAGCACCCGTAGTCACGGCAGAGAGTCAATCCATTCTTACGCCAATGTGCAACAGTATGTTGGCGTACCGCTGTTGATCTGCCGTTTGGATGGTCAAGACATGGTCGGGAGTGCTCACCGCTTCATAGAACTTCCATTTGTCAATCGACTCCAATTCCAATTCGACACCGGAATCCTTGATGGTCTTGCGATAGTCGTCCCAGACGGGGGGATCACCATCGAGGGCATAGGGACCACTGGTTTCGGTTTCCATGGTTTGAATCGACTCCACGGGCACTGCCGACAAGACAGCCTCGAGGACCTGATCACAGGTGGGTACACCTGGCATCAGATTCAGACTGATCAGCTCAGCACGGGGGCCGCGTTTGCTGGCGGCTGGATAGTTTCCATCCGCAATCAAGACGGTACTGTGATGGCCAGATGCGGCCAGAATCGCGTTGATTTGTGGGTGAATCAGCTTATGACGTAGCATTCCAAGCACACTCTGGGGGAAGGTGGGTAAGAACGGCAGAGAACCGCATCTCGTTTCATAGGATGTTTCCGTTACGATGGTAGCGACTAGCGTCCCTTCGCGGTTGGCAATTCTTGGTACCGCATTGTGACGGAGACGCCTTTTATCGGAAAGTGTGTTGAATCGAAGACTAAAATTAGGCACGTTTCTGGGGATCGGACTCTACATCCATTGGTCCTTCTCGCTGATGATTGCCTACATCGCTTTAAGTGCATACGGAGACGGCGCCTTGGGCATCCTGTATGCCATTGCACTGCTCATGGGCGTTTACTTCTGTGTGACGTTGCACGAGTATGGTCACGTTCTGGCCGCCAGGCGATTTGGCATCGGAACAGTGGACATCACCTTGCTTCCCATCGGGGGTGTCGCTCGGCTGAAATCCATGCCTCGTATACCTTGGCAGGAATTGGTTGTGGCTGTTGCGGGTCCCGCCGTTAATGTCGTGATCGTGATCCTGCTACTTGCTGGCTTCTTTGCCTTTTCCAGCGAGTCAGTACTCTACGCGTTTCAGGGTTCGATTACATCGGCGATCTCTGGCCAAAACATGGATGAGGAAATGCTGCAGACGATGGATACAATACTGATGCGTCCTTCGTTCACCGGTTATGCATTGATGTTGGTTGGTGTCAATTTCATGCTGGTCGTTTTCAATATGCTGCCTGCATTTCCGATGGATGGCGGACGTGTTTTTCGTAGCCTGCTGGCAATGGTCATCAACTACCGCAAAGCGACATGGATCGCATCCCGCGTAGGCCTTCTTTGTGCTGCCGGTATGGCATTCATTGCCTTGAACGCCACTCCGATATTATGGATTCCTGTCCTGATTGCGATTTTCATCGGATATGCAGGTCTTGCTGAAGCAAAACAAGTCGACACGATGGAAGTTGTGCGAGGTGTGACTGTGCGGCAGGCGATGATCAAGACCGGCGTCTGCGTCCAGATGGATACACCACTTTCGCAAGCCTCTCGGGTGTGGGAGACGAGCCCGATCCAGGCCTTGCCGGTTGTGAGCAATCACGGGATCGTCGTTGGTATGCTACAGCTTCGTGATGTTCAGCAGGCAATGGCATCCGGGAAAGATCCACTGACACCCGCCAGCGACTTGATTGACCACAAGAATTATCTGGGTGAAGTTGGCATCGACGATCAGCTTGAAACAGCAATTCAACATGGTAGTCGGCAAATTCGTCAGATCCCGGTTGTCGATGTTAACCGATGTCTGGTGGGGATTCTTGATCTGGACTCCATGCTGATGCGAGCCAAGTTGGCCTTGTACGATAGCGAACACTCGCAAAACGAGGTGACCTTCCCTCCCAGTTCGGTCATGCAAAGTGACACGCCAGTTCAGTCTTCCACATCAAACCTGCCGCATGGATTCAATCACTTTGACCAAACGAACTGATGACAGCTCGATCCTAAAGTGATCCCTCTTCGGCTTGACCACAATCGGCCTCGCTAATCGACCGTTCAATCTGAATCGTCGTGTGATCGATGTCAAATCGTGCGTGGAGCATCTCGCTCGCCTGTTTGAGCAACGCATCATCATTCTCTACCTCCGGACGAACGATATGCGCTGTCAGGCCGATCTCAGTTGTACTGATCGCCCAAACGTGCAGGTCGTGCACCTCTGCCACCTTGGGTAACTCCAGCAGCGCAGCCTCCACCTCATCGAAATCGATACCCGGTGGCATTGCCTGCAGAGCCAGTTGAATGGAATCTCTCAATAAACCCCACGTCCCCATGAAAATAACAGCCGCAATCACAAGACTTGAAACCGGATCCACCCACCACCACTGAGTCCACATGATCACAAGACCAGCAACGACGACACCAAAAGACAGCAGTGCATCAGCAGCCATATGGAGATAGGCGCCACGAATATTGAGGTCGCTGTTACGCCCACGGACGAACAGCAACGCCGTGCCTGTATTGATAATGACACCCACCATGGCGACCGAAATGACCATCCCCGCGGGGACCTCCATCGGTGCTGATAACCGCCCAACCGCCTCCCAGGCAATGCCCCCCACAGCAACCAGCAACAACAAGCCGTTGCATACTGCACCCAAAATCGTCGAACTGCGCCAGCCATAGGTGCGCTGCGGACTCGGCGGCACTTTAGCCAGTGCATAGCCTCCCCATGCGACTAACAGACCAAGTACATCACTCAGGTTGTGTCCTGCATCGGCCAGCAGCGCCAAAGAACCGGAATACCAACCAAAGAAAGCTTCGACTGCTACGAAAACAAGATTCAGCGTGACTCCGGTTGCAAAAACCCAACCGTAAGACTGACCTGACGAATGATTGTGAGTGCATTGATGCATAAGTAACGGTCTGAAGGGGAATGAACCGGCAGAACCAGCATTCATTCACGGAACAGTGGATCCATCAGGAGACTATGGCACAAACCAATGGCGTGGGCGACTTGATCGATCAACACCACTTCCCTCATCATCAACCAGCCTCGTTAAATGGGCGCCCCCGCATCTCTGTAGGCCCCGAAAATGAACGAGGCAATGCGAAAGATCATGAAAACGAGCAGTAACATCACGGTGACAAAGATGATCGTCGACACGGTGCGCGAGATGATTTTGAGTGCCACCTTGGCTCGTTCATCATATTCGTCCGCCAGGTGAGCCATGGACTCAGAGTCCGTCCCTGAATGCTCCGCGATTTCGATCCTTCCGATGAAATCAGAAGGTAGAATCTCCATGGACTCCAGAGCTCCCGACAGCGTGGCTCCTGACAGAATCGACTTTTCAACGTCGTCGGCGGCGGTGCGGTAGTAATCACTATCGGTGCTGTCCAGTGCCAACGAGATCGCCAAGGTTGGCTCTAACCCGGATCCCAGCGCTATCGACAAGCCCCGACAAAATCTGGCAATCGTAATCGTCTGGATGGATGCTCCAATGATCGGGAGCATGTAGATAAGAGGAATCAAATTCTGCACGCCCGCAACGTTTTTGAAAAAGCAGAAAATGCAGGCACCAATACTGCCAAAAATCAGGGACAGGTACATCCAGAAAATCAGCACCCCTTGGCCCCCGCGGAGCCCGAATCCGAGAATGTCAGCCATTTCACCGCCAGTACTCGGCACCAGAATCCCCAGCAAGTAAATCAACAGCGAGATGACAAGAATTCCGAAGAGCAATTGCAGGACGGGTAGGGTGATCACTGAAAGGAAATTGCGACGCAATTGAACTTGCTGCTGGTAGTGTTCGCTGAGCAGGAAGAGCAGGTATTCCAATTTTCCAGTGGTTTCGCCAACCCGGACCATCACAGTCATCAGTGTCGGAAAGAATTTGTTTTGGGCCATCAGAACATGGAGTTGCTCACCTTTTTTCACTCCCTCAATCAGCCGCTCCATCGCCTGGCGTTGTCGGGCCGAGCCCATCTTTGCCTCACTCTTCAACAGCACCAACATATCGGCGCCAGCGCGAAGCCCGGTCCCAAAGCGTTGGCAGAATGAGGCTGCTGCAGAGAAGGGCATTCGCTTGGAGAACACGTTGGAGACGCCTTAATTCAACTTGGATGTTCAAGATGGCCGATCCTCCATTGTGGCCAAGTTCCACCCTCGAGGTACAGAGGCTTGCCTGTTTCACGCCGCCTGTTTCCCATGATCTCTTGAGATTGTGGTGCGGCCCGCCTGCGTGACCTCGTAACGATCCCGGCCGTGGTAGGTATCAAGCGTCTCTTCAACCTGCTGAAGCTGCTCTGAAGCTGTTTGCGAAAGATCGACAAACAGGGTGAGGACACCGGCGATCACGCACCACGAGGCCTGCTCGTCATCCAGAACTTCCATTCTTACCTTAAAGCCGCTGGCACGAGCCTCCTGCAGCCTCTGTCGAAGTCTAGAAACCACGTTCTCAGCTACGAAAGCTTCGTTTTTTGGCTTTGAGCAGGTTTCTTTTCCCTTGGCAATCATCTGACATCCCGTGAACTGATGAACAAAACAACGCAGCTGTTGCAAGCGAAACAGATTACCTACCCACCGAAGTCGACGGGTGAAGTGGCAATCTATGCGGGGAGGATGTTTCCGTCTGTAGCAAATGAAGTGCCTTCGACGATAGGTCAAGAGTAAGATCAGGGCAATTTCATGCAGATATCAATCCAACGATTCGGTCCGGCCAAGTAACCATGCAGTCGCAGCAGTCCTCGAACCCCAGCCACTCGGCATCGAGCCAAGTTCCAACACCACCAGTTTCGGCTGATGTGGTGGACCAGCAGCGTCAAATTCAGTTCCTCAAGAGTGAGCTTCGCAAGGCTCAGGCACTCGCCGCCCTCGGCGAATTAACCAGCACGGCCACTCATGAATTCAACAACGTGTTGATGACAATCATCAACTACGCAAGATTGGGGATTCGCAATCGGGACGATGCGAGTCGCGACAAGGCTCTGGGAAAGATTCTGGAAGCCTCTGAACGAGCAGCGAAAATCACGGCTACCATCCTCGCTCAGGCGAAGAACCGCAGTGAGAGCATGGAACCCACCGATCTGGCATCGATCATCAATGACTCGCTCGTATTGCTGGAACGCGAAATGCGGAAATACCGCATCGCAGTAGAAACCCAATTGGATCCTGAAACACCCAAGGCAATGGTCAGCGGCAATCAGATTCAGCGTGTGCTGCTGAATCTGTTGATCAACGGTCGACAGTCCATGCCGGAAGGCGGAACCATTCTGATAAGATTGGCACCCGGTACCGATCGTCAATTTGTCGAACTGGTTGTCCGCGATTCGGGTTGCGGCATCCCACGAGAAACTCTGCCTCACATCTTTGATGCCTTCTACACGACCAAAGACGGTCCGGATGACTCGGGAAAAGGTGGCACGGGACTCGGACTCGCTGCCTGCAAGGAAATCATCGACACTCATCATGGACGCATTCGCGTCGAAAGCACCGTCGGTCGTGGGACGGCGTTTATCATTCGACTGCCGGTCAGCAAAGATGTGCAGGCCTCCGCCTGAAACTTGCTTCTGATCGCCACCGCTCGCCTCACCCAGCCAGCATCAGAGCCGATCCTGGCAAGTCGACATCAAGCTCCATTGACGCCGCTAACAGCGTCTCCCCATATCAATGGTGCTTCAGGGCCAGCCATGGCAAACAAACCCAGGCAAACGGCAAAGCGAATCCATTTCAACCCAGTGAAAATCAATCACTGGGTAAAGCGATAGATCCGTCCGCCCCCGGACATCGTGCTCATCAAGACCTCGCCATCATCCGTTTGCCCAAACGTAAACACGGGCAGGTTGTCCCAAATCATGGGCCGATTCTCGGTGACCGTTGCCGTCACAGAATCGTACTTCAATGCCCACAACCTTCCACTGATGTAGTCACCATAGAGGTAGTACCCATCCAGAACAGGAGTACGACTGCCACGATACACTGCACCGCCGGTGATGGACTTTCCCCACAAATCGGTGTGTGGATATTCAACCAGCGGCTCGATCAAATCAGGACGGGGCCCCGCCCCTGATCCGCCCAGCGTGAATGCATGGGCAGCTTCACGCAAATTCCAGCCATAATTTCCGCCAGCACGAATCAGGTTGATTTCTTCCCATTCATTCTGTCCCACATCCGCAGCCCATAAGTCACCTGTCTTGGAATCAAATGCCATCCGCCAGATGTTCCGGATGCCAAACGCATAGATTTCGGAACGTGCCGTGTCCTTCCCCACAAAGGGGTTATCGGGCGGAATGGAATAGGGCTGTTCTCCTGATGGCTGATCGACGTCGATCCGCAAGATGGAACCGAGTAGCGTGCTCAAATTCTGACCACTACCCAGTGGATCGTTGGCTTTGCCACCATCACCCAGTGCAACGTACAGAAAACCATCGGGGCCAAACTTGATGGTCCCGCCATTGTGGTTCCAGAAGGGTTGCTGTATCTCCATCAACTTCAGTTCGGTGTTGGCATCTCCATGATCTTCATTCAAGGCGGAAAAGCGGCTGAGCACGGAAAGATGCGGTCGTTGAGAAGAAGTGTAATAGACATAGAAATAGCCGTTTTTTTGAAAGTCGGGATGAAACGCCAAGCCCAACAGTCCCTCTTCATTCTCACGATCTTTATAGGCAACCCGTTTCGAAAGGTCGACGTACAGATCGGCTCGTTCCACGTCATGATCTGACGCATCAATGACGAAAATCCTGCCCCGTTGCCCGGCAATGAAAAGACGACCACTCCCATCACCGGCTCCGGTCAACACGATCGGACGCGCAATTCGCAATCGGGGATAGGCGTCGACAACCTTGACTGGCATCGGCGTTGTGTTCAATGAACGCGGTGGGTTAGCAAGGTCGATTGTCGTTTGCGCTGACGATTTCTTGCTGAAACCAACACCCAGACTGATCGCAAGAATGACACAGGTTAGTTTGATCATGAAACCATTGAAGAAACGTAATGAAGCTGACATCCACGTCGTGAATGGATCAGGGCAGATCACCCTTTACTTGCTGGCAACCGATGGTGTGATGGTGGGTAACTGACGTACGATGAATCGGGGAAGCAACATCAATGCCCGACCACTTGTATCGTCGATGGCTAACCGATAGTTCTGGGGCGACGCTCCAGCCATGACTTTATTGATTCGCTCAACGAATGCATCCCGCGAGTCACCCAGAGGCGGGGTCCAAACCAGAATGGGCAAGCGATCGTAGGTCGCTTCAGTACCAACCCACCAGTGTTTCGGGTCTACCTGACGAACTTGTAACCCCAAAGGCAAAAGGGCGGTTCCCAGTGTGTTACCCGCGTTGGCTTCCGCATGGGGCAGAACCAATCGCTCTGGCGGAGCGCCACGGCGAACAGCATCGTGCCAATTGAAGACGCAAGTCGCTTGATTCAACCTGGCTGTGCGCCGCAGAAGTCCAGCAACCGTAATGGGTGCATCGACTTGGGGACCCGACTCGCCACCGGCAAGCACAGTCCATTCTGCATCAGCGTCCGCCACGGACCGCGCCCACCGCCCCAACCGCTCATCCTCCATTCTCGGCGCGACATCTCGCATTCGCCGCAACGCTTCGGTGGCGAGGGAAGCCAACTGGATGGCCTGTCGTGGATCCTCTGGATTGTCCTGTCCCGGGAGAAATTCCTCGAGAAACCGGGAGGCCGAAGTGCTGCCAGCACCAAAGTCATCGACTGCCATCATCTTGCTGGCGAACTCATCAAAGACTTCGTCGCGGAGTGTCATGATCAGCAGCGTGGGCTTTTCCCTGATCTCTGCCTGCAAGGCGGTTGCTGTCTCATCGATTAACTCTCGAGCAGAAAGCCAAGTCTTGGTCGTGGGCACCCGTTGCTCAATATCCATGCCCGCCACATCAAACGACAACCAATCCATCTGAATGGGAACACCACTGACCTGACTGACCAACAACATCAGGTCACTGGCTGGATAGCCATCGGAAGCAAGCGCAAGACGAATCGCAAGATCGGCTTTCAGATTCAGATTCTTGGGTGTGATGGGAATCCGGAGGTCCTCATCTTCCTCCACTGCAGCAGCTTCGATCTTGACTTGTTCCATCGTCGGCGGCGCCTTGAGCGTCGGTTTTGCCTGCCCCCCATCATCAAGCAGGAATTGCGTGTACTTGGCCAGTTCAGGGGGAAGTTCCTGCATCCCCGGATCCGCGTCAGGATCATTGTCAGCCGTTGCTTGCGGCGGCGCGATGACGGAATCACCCGGTGGGTCAAGCGCAGAAGGGGGCAGCAAATCACTCGGAATTGTGGTGGCCACCTCGGCATCAGATGTGCCCGTCATCGGTGAGGTAGGGTCCTCAGGATGGGTTGGAACATTCGAACCCGTTTCAGAAATGCCGTTCGGTTCCTCGGTCGGAGGCGTCGTCTCGGTGGTTTGAATCGGATCCGTCCCGCGATCCTCCACTTCTGTCCCATCATCGATCGAACCTGCGGTTGAATGCCTTCCAGGATCGTCGGCAGCGGTGACGCCCGAGCCAAGGTTTGGATCACTGTTTTCTGGATCACTGTTTTCTGGATCACTGTTTTCTGGATCACTGTTTTCTGGGTCGTAGGTCTCCCGTCCGGTCTCGCCACCCCCAGTTGCCAGTTGCTGCGACTCTGGCTGACCCCACGAATAGACGAACCAGCCAAAGAACATCACCGCAGCCAGAAGTCCTGTGGCTGACAAAGCAATCACCAATGCAATCTGCCGGGAACGTTGCGTCTTGGAACTCTGCCAGTCAGGAGGGATGGCTCCCGCCATGCCATCATCATGCTCGGAAGCGAGCGATTCGGAGCCTGCAAAACCCTCAGCCGTCCCTTGGGAGACCTGGCTTTCGGAAAGACCCACATCGGCCGAAATAGCCTCTTCGGTGATGGCTTGGCTATCGACACTCGACCGACCGATTTCCACATGGCCATCCGCACGATCGATCTGCACCATGGAGCCACACTTCGGACACGCCGCAATGGTTCCTACGATCGAAGGATCGGAAACGCGAAGCTGACTCCCACAGGTCAGGCACTGCACTGCAAATGGCTGAAAAGACAAGGGCGTCTCGCGTGAAAAGGTTTCGAAACATTCAGGAGATTCAATCCGGCGGACTTCAAGACCTGTCATCCGAAGGACGGTTCAGCAAGGCACCCGTCCCAAGCAGTACAACCCAACCCACCGTGGAACCTCAAGCGATAACACTCCAATTCTACGGCTCAACGCCTCATGCATGTAAGTCGGTTCGCCATCAGGAGAGGAATTCTCAAAAGTCGCGTTAAACCAGACAATCTGCAACCGGCCCATGTCCACTAGCGCAAAAAAGTCGGACTGACCCGACAGGATCAGCCCGACTGTTGATTCAAAGCTCGCCGGTTGATCTCAAATCAGCCCCAGACTCCATCGACATCACCCGCCAGCAGATTCAGGACGTCATCCTCATCATCGTCCCTTGTGTCGCGATCCGAGTCATTGATTGATGGGGCCAAGACTTCATCCGGAGCCTTGGGGCAATCGGTGATCGCGATCTTGTCAGTTGAACTCAAGTCATCGGTCCCCAACCCCGCAAACACGGCATCCGTTGACCCCGAAACCAGTCGATCCTCGACTTCGGACCCGGGAACGAGTTGTTCACCTGACGCACCCGAGTTTGCGTTATTGTTTTGAGCAATCCTTCGCAGAACCAAAGCAGCGTCTTGGGCGGTGACTTTGAAATCACCATTTACATCGGGATAGTACCCGTTGCTCGAACCACTTCCTGAACTCTCTCCCTCGCCCAAAGTCGCCAAATCATTGACCACGATCAATGCATCAACCGGTGTCACAAATCCGTCGCCATTGACGTCTTCGTTATCATTTTGATTCTGCTGGCCCGACCCCGCCGCAGTGACCGTGATCGCCAAGACGTCGTGCCGA
>JACLAC010020260.1_pt1 | contig 28103 bp, 26 predicted proteins | sample 8027881 | NCBI WGS metagenome assembly JACLAC01 (sample SAMN15725517, study PRJNA655200) | protist metagenome | isolation source: fluorescence activated cell sorting (FACS) single amplified genomes of... | place: Spain: Blaines Bay Microbial Observatory, Mediterranean Sea | collected 2016-01-19 | reverse complement strand
ACCGGTTCGTGATAAGTTAAGGTTTTTGTCGGATGATGTGTTGGCCTGATAAACAGAAAACGAAGCTTTTACCCCGAGGTCAAAGGAGCAGGGTTATGAAATCCATTTACTTCAATGAGGAACACCATCTGTTTCGGGAAGCGGTCCGAGTTTTCCTGGAAAGGGAGGTGGATACCGAAACCTGGGAGAAAGAAAAGCGCATTCCCCGTGAAATGTGGAAGAAGATGGGAGAGCTGGGTTTCTTGGGTATCAGTTTCCCGGAAGTGTACGGGGGCTCCGGTGCTGACTTTTTTCATTCAGCCGTGTTCCTGGAAGAGATCGGTCGGGTTGGCGCCGCCGGGTTCGGGATCGCGGTCGGGGTACAGGAATACGTGGCCACCGAACATATATTAAAGTTCGGTAGTGAAGAGCTGAAGCAGGGTTACCTGGTTCCGAGTATTCAGGGGGATAAAATCGGCGCATTGGCGGTCAGTGAACCCGAGGTGGGTTCCGATGTGGCCAAACTGCGCACCCGGGCCGTGCGGGATGGCGACCACTACGTGATCAATGGTGCAAAGACCTTTATCACCAACGGTGTTTATGGTGATTTCGTGACCGTCGCCGTACGAACGGGTGGGGATGGCAAGAACGGGATCAGCTTGATCGTGGTGGATCAAGGTACACCCGGTTTTTCCGCTTCACTCCTGCAGAAAATGGGATGCCATTGTTCGGATACCGGAGAGCTTAACTTCGAGAACGTTTCTGTTCCGGCCGACAATCTCATCGGCCAGGAGAATATGGGTTTCTATTACATCATGGAATGTTTCCAGCAAGAACGGCTGGTAGCCGCCTTGTCCACCATCGGTGGTTGCGAAACCTGCTTGGAAACCACACTCGAGTACATCCGTACCCGGGAAGCGTTCGGCAGGCCTGTTTCCCGTTTCCAAGTGATCCGCCACCGCCTGGCCGACGCGAGTTGTGAGTTGGAGGCCATGCGCCAACTGGTCTACCACGCGACCTGGCTTCACAATAATGGGGAACATGCAGTCAAGGAATGCTCCATGGCCAAACTCAAGGCCACTGAACTTTCCAAAACCATAGCCGATGAGTGTCTCCAGTGCTACGGAGGTTATGGCTACATGGAGGAATACCCCCTGGCCCGCATGTATCGAGATGTTCGCGCGGGCACCATCGCCGGTGGTACTTCCGAGATTATTAGGGAAATCATCGCCAAGATCATAGTCGACGGTGTTCAGTATCAGGCCCCTTCCGGAGCCCAAGCCTCATCAGCTAACCAAACCCAGGCGGACTCGGGACCAGCCATGGACGAAATTTTCCATTCTCTACCCGAGCGTTACAAGGGTGATCCAGCCCTGAACCTGTGTGTCCATTTCGATTTTCAACAGGACGGGGAGGATACTTACACGGTTGTGCTCAAAGAGGGCGCCTGCACCGTGGCAACGGGATTACAAGGGGAGGCTGATTGCACAGTTACCACGGCCGGTGCCGTCTACCGGGACATCGAACTGGGAAATACCTCTCCTGAGGCCGCCTTCATGGCCGGTCAGATCCAGGTCACCAGCATTCCGGTCATGATGCAGTACACCTCCGCCTTTGTCCGGCTGGCCAAGACCTGAAAGGACTCGGAGCTTTCGGGGTCGAAAGCAACGCCTCCGGTTCCAACCACGGGCCCCCTGGCGGGGATTCGCATCCTGGATCTCACCCGCCTCTATCCCGGTCCCCTGGGTACCATGCTCATGGGTGACATGGGTGCCGATGTAATCAAGATCGAGAGTCCCAAACGTCCCGACTATATTCGCAACTATCCTCCCTTCATCCATGGCCGCTCTGCTGGTTACCTGGCCGTTAATCGCGCAAAAAAGAGCCTGGCCTTGGACCTTCAAACCCCTGAGGGCAAGGCCGTCTTTTTCGACCTGGTCAAAACGGCCGACCTGGTTGTTGAAGGTTTTCGTCCCGGAGTACTGGCAAGGGCCGGTCTCGACTATGAACAAGCCAAAACCGTGAATCCCCGAATTATCTATGTCTCCATTACCGGCTATGGACAGAATGGGCCCTATGCTCGAGAGGCAGGTCACGACCTGAACTATATCGGTTACGCCGGAATCCTGGGCGCCACCGGCAAAGCTGATTCGGGCCCGGTCCCGCCCGCACCTCAATTGGCAGATGTTGCCGGGGGAGGTTACATGTCGGTGATCGGTGCCCTTTCTGCTTTGTGGGCTCGAGAACGAAACGGTAAAGGCCAACTGGTAGACGTGAGTATGCTGGACGGCGTGCTGCCGCTGCTGACCCTGCAACTGGCTCATCAGGGAGCTCTGGACGAACCACCGCAACGGGGCCGGCTCCTGCTTTCGGGGGGCACCGCCTGTTACCAAACCTATTGTTGTGCGGATGGCAGGTACGTGGCCCTGGGCGCCTTGGAGTCCAAGTTCTGGCATGGCTTCTGTGAAATGGCGGGCCATCCGGAATGGATCCCCCGACAGTTCGATCTGGGCCAAAAAAAGGAGACCTTGGCCCGGGAAATAGCAGATCTCTTCACCACCAAAACACGAGATGAATGGGTGGTCATGGGTAAGGAGAGAGATATCTGCCTGACCCCGGTCCTGGCGTTGGATGAACTGGAAAATGATCCCCAACTGAAGGCACGTAGAATGATTTTCCGTGACAAAAACGGGATCCACCTGGGTACACCTCTCAAGTTCTCCGCAACACCCACCACCTCCGGGTCGGCGCCCGCCCCCGAACTCGGTGAACACGGCAGGGTCCTGTTGGAGGAGTTGGGCTACGATGAAACGAAAATCGAAGCACTTGTCACCAAGGGAATCCTGCTGTAGGCCATGAAGGAGCATCGGGCACCATGACATTACTGAAAACATTCCGGATCTTATTGCTCACCGCCTATCATGCCCTAAAACGGGTGTTTCCTAAATACCTGAAGACGGTTTTCGGTCCGTGGCGCGGCTGGTTTTCCCCCTTTCACCCCTATTCCGAACTGAGGATAATGGACATCCGTAAATTTTTCCTCCTGGTCAAGTTTCTGGTTATCATGATTTGTCCACCCCTTCCCCTGAGGCGCCCTGCCTGGCTGTCCTTCCTTCCGGCCTTCCTATTCCTCAAGGAAGCAAGAGTCATTCATGTACCGGCCCCTCAACCCGGAATGGCCGGTGATCCAAAGGAACATTGGTTCTTCATCAACGGCATTGCCACCAATAAAACCATCTTGAAATGGAATATTGCCTACTTGCAGCAATTGTTCCACCGCCCCCTGACCGTGATTCACAACCCTCCGGATTCACTGCTCTACGATCTGGTGGAAAGTGCCGCGGGCAAGAGCGGCCACTACATTTCCCATCCGGCTCGGGTGGGGGTAGAGCCCATCGAACGGGCTCTGGAGGATCCCGGCATCACCCGCGTGGTCCTACTAGCCCATTCCCAGGGAACCATCATCGCGGCGAATGTACTCCGAAAGTTGCAAGAGCGAGCTGATCTCGAGCCTCTGGAGAAACTGGAAATTTATGCTTTTTCCAATTGTTCCCATGAGATGCGCTCCCTGCCCCACCCATCCGGACCGCCCGGACGGCAGATTCCCTACATCGAGAGCTTTGCCAACCAAATGGACCTGGTGGCGGGTTTGGGTTTGCTCTCCCCCAAGAAAAAGGAGCTGGGTATTCACATCGATGGCGAAACCTTCATCCGTGAAGGTTGGGGTCATTTCTTCAATGAGCATTACCTGATCGCCTTTGATCAGGCCCGTTCCGGAAAGGAGGGAACCAAAGCCTTCCGCCACTCCCGTCTATTCTCATATCTGAGTTCCTGACGTGGCGGGCAATAACTGATGAGTTGGGCTCAAAATAACCCATCAATATTGATACCCAGGGTGCAGTTGACTCTATTTTCACACCCTAGCCCACTTGCTTGAATCTGATTGGAAACCAAGGGCAGCCAAAACCCGGCGAACAAATCACAAAAACGAAACCCGGTGACCCGAACCATGACCTGATATCCATGATGGGAGGACGGCACCCAGTAGCGGTTACCCCAGCATTTTGACCAGGCCGCTCTTTTAGCCCAACTGCTTCCGGGATGCACGCAAAACCAGCTTTAGTCATCCACCATCAGAGCCATGTAGCGCACGGACCTTCCGCTCAGGTACAACCCAATTCTCCAATAAATTGGGGACAGGATTTTTCTTTGCAAAAAGGTTCCGGGACCTCCGAAGAGGGTTTTGGGGTCGAAAACACCCCAAAAAGAAGGTGTTTTTTGCGTTGTAATAATTTCAGGGTAACCAAAAGGCCTTAATCTTGCCTAAAAAGACCCGACAGACTACCTTTGAAGACGATCATTCATGCATGAGGTACGTTCAGCCTATTCAACGGCAACGATATTATTCCCGACACGCTCGTTCGTCTTGTCTCCGCGTCGCTTATCGTAAACAAAAGTAACAACATGTGAGCGTAGTGTAGGATCTGTCTGGTCAGCACGTTGGTTGGCCTTGCTTTCACCACATTTTTCGTAAAGAAGAGGGTCATCATATAAGAGGACTGTAAGGACCATCAAGACTACACGCCGATTCGAGCAGTCAGCCCGGCGATTCGAGCAAACCGCCCGACGATTCGAGCAGTCAGCCCGGCGATGCGAGCAGTCAGCCCGGCGATTCGAGCAAACCGCCCGGCGTTGCGAGCAGGCCATCCGGCGATGCGAGCACCCCGCTCTGGGATTCGAGCAGGCCGCCTGACGATGCGAGCACCCCACTCTGGGATTCGAGCAGGCCGCCCGACGATGCGAGCACCCCGCAGAGCCTTTAGAGTTGTCCACCCGACATTTTGAGTTATCCCCTCGGCCGTTGGCGTAGCTCACACGCCTTTTCGAGCTTCCGAGAAGCCAGGTCAACACACCGCGGAGCGGTGGAGTGTGTCAGCCTGGGGTTTCAACCCCAGGTAGGGCCATTAAATACACTAAAGGCCCTGAAGGGGCCAGGTCACACCATTCAAACGTTTTACTCATCGTAATCGACCCCATGCTTTTCCAACAAATTCACCAATACCCAACGGAAGGGGTTGGGAAATCAATCGCCGTATGGCTAAGGCCCCCAACCCGTGGTGTGGGACCAAGGGTCATTTGTGGGGTGCGCGTTTTAAGAGTAAGTTCGTTGAGGACGGCGATGACCTACGTTGAGTTCCACGCAGTTCGAGCGGGGATGGTCAACACATCGGCGGACTTTGCTTGGTACTCTGTGGGTGCTAGAAAACGGGCTCTGGATTGTGGGGAAAGGCCCCAGGTTTATCCAGCAGGGGGATACCTCCAGGACTTCAAGGAAAAGGATCGGGCTGGAGCCTATGTGGTCTGGACCAACTTTCTTGCTTCCCGACTCAACGGAGATATCGGGGTGCAAACCTCGGTCCAAATAGCCTTGGCCCTGAAAAGGGTGGATCTGGCAGAGATTGCCCTGGAATTTGTCTAAGGTGAACCGGCCAGCTGGTCCACCCAAGCCTACGGTTCCCATGCAATCATTGAGAAAACGCTTGGAATCCGGCCCAACACCAAAAGACATGCCCGAGGCGATAACTTGAACGCTAACCTAGAGGGTCCCATTGATGCTAAACAGAAGGGACCCATAGGCTGCGCGGGAGAATGACAAGAGATAATATGGAAGCCGTGTGTGTAATCATCCCGGGCTACCTTTGTCCCCGGCGGGCCAGATTGGAGGGAGCCCGTAGGGCGACCGGAGATCTGGCCCGCCGGGGACCGGACTCGCGCTGTTTCCTGTTGAGCGACCATTTAAAGTACTGTTCGACGATAATTAACATTTTGATCAAAAGGCACCCTCTTATCACCCTTGCTTTATGATAGGTCGCGGAGGGACGGCGTCAAGGCTTTCCGCTACGCTCCAATCCCTTCGGGACGCCTTCGGCGGCCTTGACACCGTCCCTCCACTCCCGAAGATTCTCTGGTTAAGGGTGATAAGAGGGAAGTGCGTTATAGTTGATGTAGAGGGGAAAGAATAATCGTCGCCAGACAGTTCCCATAAAAAAGCCTGGAACAGAGACATGAGAGGTCTCGGCTCCAGGCCTTGTCAGTCAACTCAGGATGGCGCGCACTCAAAAAGGAATGTCATCCTCAATATCTATCTCCGTCTCGAAGGCGGGCGGTGGCTCAACCGCCTCAAGGCGTTGTTCCTCCATGATAAGATCTATGAATGAGACTTCGTACCGCTCCCAGAGAGCCTCGGCATGCTCATTGAGGGCGTTCCATAGACCCCAGGCAGTGGCGACCTCTCGTTGTGTTTGTATTTCGGTAGTGCTCATTTCTCCTCCTTTGAGTTCTTGGTTTTTCGTTTGGCAGGCGGGGATTTCTCCTCCTTGGTCATGGGGGTCCTCAAGGATGGCCCATTGATGTCGAGGGTGATACAGTGGTGTTGGAGGCGATCCAGAAGGGCATCGACCAGAGGTTTGCGCTTGAATAGGTCGTACCAGCCGTCATAGCTTAAATTGGTCGTTATGATTGTAGATTTACGACAATAACGCATCTCCATCAGCTTGAAAAATGCATTGGCTTGTTCGGGTTTGAGCGAAAGATAGCCCAGTTCGTCAATTACTAATAGGTCAAATAGAGCCAATCTATTGAGGAATCGTGAGGTGGTGCGATCGGCCAGGGAGGCATAAAGCTCATCGAGTAGATCCTGTGCGTTATAGAAACGGGCACGCAGACCACTGAGGGCCGCTTTCCTAGCAAGACCGATGGCGAGACCCGTTTTACCGGTCCCAGGTGGCCCGATCAGGACGAGGTTTTGGGCACGGCCGATGAAGTCCAAGCCGGCCAGTGAGCGGATACGTGTTGCGCTGATGCCGGGTTGGCGTTCAAAAGGGAAGGTTTCCAGCGTCCAGGCCCAGGGCAGACGGGCCTGCCTGATTCGGTATGCCAGGCTTTTCTCCTGGCGGTGACGGGACTCCTCAGAAAGGAGACGCCACAGCATGTCCTCGTGAGACAGGTCATGTTTGATGGCCTCGTCAAGGGTTTCATCCAAGGCCTGAGCCATCCCTGCGAATTTGAGCTGCTCCAGTAACTGGGTGATTTTCAATCGCATGTCATTCACCTCCCAGGTCCAATTGGAAAAAATCACCGGCGATGCGTTCCAGGATCATGTTCTCCAGACGGTTGAGGTCGTACAGGCAGTAGTGCAGGGCTTGTTGGATGGCACCGTGGAATGCCTCGGCGGGATAGGTTCGTTTGAAATTGAGAAGGCGCTGGAATTGAGCGACGCCACGACCACGAACACGCTTTTTGAGTGCGACAATATAGGCGTCGAGATCCGGATGGCAATTTCTCAGCTTTAGCTCCTGATCACATGATGTGGCGGTGTCCTGCTTGCGCATCAAGGGCAGATGATGGCCATCAGCAATAATCCGGGCTTCTCGTTGATCGATAAGCCGAGGATGATCGGCAACCAGGCGGCCGCCGTGGAAGACGCGAACACGGTCGAGATGTTTATGGACCTCAACCTGTTTGCCGACCAGGCGCTCGGGTAATGAGTAGCGGTTGGTCTCCAGGTTGACGAACCCACTGTTGTCCACCACACGAGAGAATGCCTTGTAAAGTGGCACAGGATGTAACGGCAAGGGTTTGAGGTATGGCTTTTCCATGGTCCAGGCCATCTGTGGGCTCATGCCCAGGCTACGCTTTTCCTTGGCATTGGCCACCTCACAACACCACCTGGCTGCCTGTTGATTGAGATTGGTCCAATCACGAAAGGTTCGACCAGCCAGGAAATTGTTTTCTGCAAAGTGGAAAGAGCGTTCTACGCCGGCCTTTCGGTTGGGATCTCCGATGGCATGTGCAAAGAATTGGAAGGCGTGGAGCCTGGCGAAGACATCCATTTCCGGGGCAATCAGGGCATTGGCGCCACTTCCGCCGGCAAGGACCACATTGGTGTTGTCGATGACACAACGCTCGGCGGCTCCCTCCATGAAGGATATGGCCTGAGCCAGGAAACATTTCGCCTCGAAACGGGTGAACCGGGGATAATACTGGATGAACAGCTGCCGGCTATAGGATAGGATCAGGGCGGCACATTGGGCTGTGACCGTCTTTGTGCCGATAAGGATTCGGTGAGGCGAAGTATCATGCTGCATTTCCTGGCCAGGCCCGAAATCATAGAAACCTGCCCTGGGGCTGGTTCCGCGGAGGTGGGCCTCGCGAACCGTCCGCGTCAGTGAGCTGTAGGCCATCGGTTTCTTGTATTCCTCCTTCATGATCTCTTGGATCCTCACCACATTGCCCTTGCACTTTTTGAAGAGCTGGCGAATCAGATCGAGATCGACGTTTTCGTTGGTTCTCTTCTTTTTTTGGGTGATCACCCCCTGGCGCACCACCCGCCGCACCAGCTTGCGGGATACTTTGAGCTGTCTGCTGATCTCCCGGATGAAGATCCCCTGGGCATGCATCGCCAGGATTGCTTGTTGAATCGGTTCTTCCTTCATAACGACTCCCATTCATAAGTTCTTGAAATTGTTGCCACTGGGTCGTCACCTGGTCGAAGGCCTCGTGAAGATCACTACGGCCTTGGAACGCACCGGTGCTCACCAGAACATCCGTTTTGGCCGTCAGCTTTTCGATTCGCTTCCTCAGGATTTCTATCTCCGAGAGCCAGATCGCTTCAGGGCCGCCTTCCAAGGCGACTGCTTCTTGTTGCTCCGCTAGGAAACGAAGGGTTTTCAGGGTGAGCGGCGGATTGCCGATCATCTTCGCTCGAATGTTGTTCGGAGACTTCTCGTAGGCCTTGAAAAAGGTGGCGAGTTCTCGGGTGCTCATTGGGTGGGTCTTCAGGCTATCCAGTAGGCTGACCGCGTGATCCAAATTGGCGCGCGCCAAGGGAGCAAGCACTCGATTGGCCGCCCATGGTTTGATCAGTCGATCCTTGACTGCCTGCTGCACCGGATCGGGAAGGCCCTCCAAGAGAGCCAGACGACGGCACACCCAACTGGCGCTCTTACCCAAGGCATGCGCCACCTCCTGCTGGCTTTGCCCATAGGTCTCCACCAGCTCCCTGATGAGCCAGGCTTCCTCCAGTGGTGTCCACTTGCGTCCCTGATTCCTCCTCAGAGCCAGGGTCAGCCCAGTTTCCAGGTCACAGTCAACCCATTCCAGCCAGACCTTATCCCGTTGGCATCGTTGCAATGCCTGGATACGCAAATACCCGTCAATAAGGAGATAACGCTCTCCCTGTTTGACCGCAAGACATGGCTCGATTTGTCCTACTGCATCTATCGATTCAGTCAGGCGTCGGACCGCACCTGAATCCGCGAGCTGGCGATATTCCAGCGGCATCTCCAGTTGGTGGTGTTCGAGCTCGATCAGGTTTCTTCCCAGTTTCTTCATAACCCGATCAATCTAGCGCATTGGCCATCCTGAACCTATCGAGGCCTCTTTTGCAATCAATGCTTATTCCGATTCAAAGCATTTTACTTCAATAGGTTCCATAAATATCGAGGCTTCGTTTGCAATCCCTACTCCAAAAAGAGCCTCAACCCTTGCCTGCCAAGCCCTTCACCAAATAATCAGGGCTTCGTTTGCAATCAATTTCGTGTCACGCTTATTCCTGGCTTTTCCTTTTCATTCCAGTGAGTTCGATCATAATCACAGCATCGTTTGCAATCATTCCCACCAAACCCCTGATATCGTGCTGACCGCCTGTCCCCCAATGGGTTCAACCGCATTTCATACACTTTGCCTTCAAGCGTGACAATGGCCGGCTGATTTTCGACAACAACTGGGAGCTGCTTTTTCCGCTGCTGATTGCGGCGTCTTTGCCTTACCCGGTTTTTTTCTGTATATTTTGGCCGATTCTTCCGGTATTCCTTCCAGTAATCCGGGTTCTTCTCTGCCCATCTCTTCCGAGAGTCACGATCATTGCCACGGTGGTCTTTATCCCACTTTCTCCGTTCCCGCTGGGCACGGTTTCGTCTTTCCCTTTGGCACTCATCGGCAGAACAATATCTCTGCTTCTTAACCCGCGGGCTGGGATGGTAAAGCCTCCCGCAGTGTGCGCATCTCTTCCTTCTCTTCACAGCCGCCTCCCTCATAGACGACTATGAATATTCGAAATATTGGTTTTATGGTTACTTTTTCTCGCGTGGGTCCCTTATTTGAGCACACTCCGGGATTTCAGCCTCCTGGGTCCCTTTAACTGAGTACAAGTGGGTCCCTCTGCTTTAGCGTCCAAGCCCTAATAGAAGATTCACCTTGAGAGTCGCTCGGCAAGCACAAGGTAGAGCCGCAAGGCTCTTTTAGGATCCTGTGGAAAGCTCTCAGGGAGGCCCACACTATTAAAAAAGGACCCGGCAATACTCTATTAGCGTTGGGGTCCTCAGTCATGTTGGCTTGACACCAACAAACACCTGCATGGGGTATTCACCCTCACCAAGGATAAAACGATCATATACGCCGTCCAGCCTTCTCTGGCTAACTTCTAGGCCTGCGCCTCTTAAGAGAGAAAGCCATTCCGTTTGCGAAAAGAGGCCCAATATGTGGCAATCGGTATGAATGCTCAATTTTGCTTCCCGTCTGATCAAGTAAACAAGGGTTGCCTCATAGGTTGTGCGATCTTTTTTTGGGATATAGTTATTCTCGAAAAGGGTAATCTCTACGTCATCTTTAGTGCCTGTATAGCAAAAGTTGTTTTCCCGGAATTCTTCACGAGTCTTCGCAACAATCAAGAGAGTGCCACCTGGCTTTAGTTGTTTGCACGCCGTGCCAATCGCGATTTCGAGCTCTAGCAGTGTCGCCATGTAGTCAATGGAATCGGGGATGGCCACAGCATCAAAGCATTCATTCAAGTCAAAGCTTCGCATGTCGCCATTTAGGTAAGTGACTTCAGGATTGACCTCTCTAGCAATCTCGAGCATCTCTTCACTGATGTCCACGCCCGTCACCTTGAAATGTTTCTTGAAGATGTAGTCATTGCCACCGGCTCCACAGCCTAAGTGAAGCAAGGTTTTAACTTCAATCTCAGAATTCTCTTTGATTATGTTTACATAAAAATCAGTTTCCTCTGCATAGTCGCCGAGAGAAGAAATGACGGATTCAGTCCATGCAAGATCGCCATAACTAAGCCATATGTTTGCTTGCATTCCTGACCTCAAAGTCGTTGCAGAGATAACCCGGGCAATCAGGAGCGGCCCGTCAGGGACGTCTCATCAAGGGACCAAACTCTCGCGGTGCCAATAGCCATAGAAATTTCGCCTTACAGCCCCAATTTTACCACGGCCAACATGCCGACCACCAACAATTCCAAAAAAGAACGCAGTGGTCGTAAGCAATGACAAGATTTTTCCCACATTACAAGCTCTTGAGCCAAAGCTAAAAGTAGAAAATTGGGCACAGCCCGGGTAAGAGTTGCCGCTTTTCCTCTGCATATTCCCCCATGAAAAACGGCGTTCTGCTTATTCGCGTTTCTACTTCCAAGCAAGCCGATGAAGGCGAGAACTGGGAGGTACAAGAATTCAAGGGCAGGAAAATTGCCGAGAGGCGATGAAACGCTCCAGAATAGGGGGTGATAGACATCCCCTGGCCACTTTCCAAGAAAAATGAGCATTCCCAAATATCAATAATCATATCTCTTCCATAACCCAATAATGAACTCTAACCGCCAGGGGGCTCACCAAAAATCCAGGATTGACAAGCTTCCAAAGGTTACCTGTTCCCATTTTCGTTCCCATTTTCCCCCTGGGGCCAAGTACCGATGGAGGTCCAAAGGTTACCTGTTCCCATTTTCCCCCTGGGGCCAAGTACCGATGGAAGGCCATCGCTATCGGGGTGTCAGGCCGTGCTTTATGCCTAAAATCCTGATTTCAGGAGCGCTGACCTATTTAGTTAGGACACAGCTCATCTTTTTCCCCTTGGCTCAGGATTGAGGCTCCTCACCGTCTTTTTTTTTGAATAGTTGAGAATTGTTGAGCCTTTTCGTGTCTTTTTTCCGCATGAAGAAGTAGAGGTGGCTCATGTTTCTATCAAGTTTAGTGGAGAAGTTGGTCTTGGTTGGGCCATTTTGGATCGGCTTTCCACTTGTGCTGTTAAGGTTAAACGGTCTTGGCGTGACTTAGCCTGTAGCCAGTTTTTGATTCTCTATGCTTCCTGGGGAGAATTATCCCAAAGGAGGATTTGTGAACCGTCTGAAAGCTACTACTGCTAAATTCGCAGTGCGACATTTCGCTATTTTTAAGTTTTTTCTTCGCACTGCCATTGTTTTTTCACTATTTGTGTCTGTGTATGGCATCAGTCAGTTTTTAACTACCTTTTTTGGTGCTATGGAACCTGCACCTTTTGCACCTTTCAAGCTAGGGTTGGTGATTAACTTTGCCAGCTCACTTATTTGGATTTTTTTAACCTGGCTCCAGGGCCAGGTACACCACCTACCCCGTTACTTATTGGAGATTAATAACAAGGAAAATAACCAGAAACAATTGGTTGATTATTTTGCTACAATTGGAAGCCTTATCAACCCTAAGCTGCCGCCCGAAGTCAAGCTATCTTGGAAAGACATGCCATGGCCTGTGAAAACGTGTCCGTTTTTTATTCGTTTGGAAGCTAAACAAATAAGAAAGGAAGGGGCGACCCCCTTGCGACGTGGGCACATTCCTGATCTTTTCAATTTCGTTGATTTTGATTTGCTCGAGGCGGCAGCGTCCCCTCCTAAGCCGCCATTGTTGATACAAGGAGAACCCGGTTCGGGTAAATCAACCGCGGTCTACGAGGTCTTCCGGCAGCAGGCTGCCCGATATATGAAGCATAAAAGTGGCTGGATCCCCATTTTGCTATTTGCCCAGGATATCCGTCAGAAAAGATTGGAATCATCTGATTTCAAGGAGTTTCTCTTTGGTTTCCTGGCGGACATGGAATTTGACTACGGGATCTCATTGGAAGGAATTAAGAGATTCATTCAAGTTCGTTATGCACTTTGTCATCTACTAATCATTATTGATGGGTTGGATGAAATCGTTCCGAAGACCAAATACGAGGCGATGCTTATTCGCTTAAACAGGCTTATCGAGCTGGAGAACAATGAAAAAGGTGCTGTGACTTATAAGCGTTTCATTCTGACCACCCGAACCGATGACAATATCGGCAAAGTGAGTGGTGACTTGGTGAGTCTGTGTGGTGCTGATCATGGGCGTTCGATTGCTTATCTCAAAAAACTTGTCACCTGGTATCGAAAAAGGAAAGCTGGCGATGATGCCAATAAATTTTCATGCGCCATCAAGGGCCTGCAAAAAACGAAACGCGATCGGCTATTGCAAAACTATGTATCCAACCCCTACCTGTTATCTTTAATCATCGAGTTCTACAAGGAAAAATTTGAGTTTCTTGCCGAGAAGTTAGGCGAGGTTTTTAAAAAGGTTCTAAGGCGGGAGCTTGAGAAAAAACGTAGTTGCCAGGTAGATCAGGAGGAAATCGACAAGGAACTGCTGGTCTTCCAAACGGTTCTGGGCCCTTTTTGCTTCCACAGTAGCTTTTTGAAAAATGAAGAAGATTTGAGTGTATCGCAGGCCTTGTTAGAGGAAAGGGCAATTACCGATTTATTGCACCGTTTCATTGAGGGGAAGCGCACCAACAACAGCCAAATGCAGCGGGAAGCCTATGGTGATTTGAAGGACCTTTTAGGTAAGGAGACTGCCGGGAAAATCACTTCGTATATCGAGTCAAATATTAGCCAGACCACGGATGCAAACATATTGAATAATGCGGCCAGTTGGATCACCACCAAGGTGCTTCGGCAAATGGCAGCGGCTAATTTGATTCAACTTGGGCCGAATAACACGATCCATGGGTTCCGTCATCGTGCACTTAAGGATTACTTCGCGGCGCGGTTCTTGTTCCAGAATGGATGGTTGAACAGAAAAATAGACTTTGGTAACGGATGGCTTCATGAACCACTACGTCTTACTGCGGCCCTATCTGACAACCCCATGCCGCTATTCGAAGGGTTTTCAGGAATGTTGCTGGCATTGGGGAATAGCCAACAAAAGATGACCACCATTCTTATCAAGAAAAGTCATGTTCTACGGAATGCGGCGGCTTGTATTGCCTATTTATTACCTGCTAGAAAATATATGAATTCAGAGGAACTTGCTAAGATCGTGTCAAGCATTGGGGATCAAGTCCAGTCTCTTTATACAGACTGCCTCTCCGATGAGATCGAAAGGCAATTGTTCTATCAACGCGAGTTGTGTTTTGGCATGTTACGTGATATTTATGGGTCCGAATTCGTCGCGGACCAAACGGTTCCCAGATTTCCCATTCTGAAGAGCCCAGCTGTTTCCTTTTGGAAAAAATTTAAGCTTTCCTTGCGGGTCGCTAAGCCGGCAATCCATCAAATGGCATTTCCCTGTCTCAGCCAGGCCAAAAAGGTAAACCCTGAATTTCCCATCTCCTCTTTCGAACTGGATATCTACCTATTCGACTCTGTACCCTTTTCAAGGGCAACCTATGACCGTGTCCTGATGGGCCATTTCCAGCGCCATATGTGCTGGCGTTTTGCTGTTTATTTTCGTATAGTACAGGTCATGTCCCTGGTATTTTGGGGTTTATTTGGATACGTTGTAATAACGAAAACGGAACATTTTCTTCTCTATTTCCTGTCTGGTTACTTAGGGTTTGCCATGTTGGCACAGGAGCGAGGTTGGTTCGAGGTACGCAATTTCTACAAATCACCTGTCTGGCTAGTTTTCAAAGGGATAAAGCTCCTGATATTGATGGCTTTTCGTCTTCGGTTAGGACGATGGATCCGTTCTCTAGTTATATGGTTATCGGCAAATTTTATCCTTATTATCCGATATTGCCTTATTTTTTCAGCTTGTGGCTTGGTCCTATTTCTGGCCTTTAAATGGAACCCCATTGAGCAGGCGAAAAAAATCAAGGCAAAGGTAATGATCCTTCTTATCAAGAATGAACTGGCGGCATTGGGGAAAGAAATTCAGAACGATGATCAAAAGGAATTAGCCGAAATCGATGCCCTAACCTCAAAAGTTGCTGAAAAACGAAAAGATCTTGCTAACCTCAAGGAACTCACTCCGAAAGGGAGCCAAGAATTGACGGGTCTGGAATCAAGTATTATCGACATGGAGCTAAGAATCAATCAGCGCCTGGCGCAGATTTGGGGTAATGAGATGGACAAGTGGTTGGCAGAGGGTCTTTTTTTACAGGATAATGCCGATGAAATCATAAGGCGAGGCTGCGCTCCTGCTACTAAAAAATTTAGAAGATGGTATGACCAAAAAATATCATTCCAGGAACATATTTCAAGGATTAAAGTTGATATCAGCGAACTGGAAGAAAGACTTGCTAAAGCCAAAATGATCAATCAATACATCCGGGCAAGATCTAAGAAATGCCGATTGCAGGTTGAAAAGAAACAAAAAAAGAAGAAATATGTTCAGTCCCTTCAAAAAATATACACCGATTCAAGCAAACCCGAGCGGGATCGGGCTATATCCGCTTCAAAACACATGCTTGAAGGGATGGGTGACGAGCCATTTACCTCTAGCCATTATGATAACTTGATCTTAGGTTGGCCATTGTGTTATTTCGATCTTGAAAAAATTAATTCATTAATGAAGCTTCAGGATGAAATCAACAATCAAATTATGGTAATCGAAGTCGTTTTAAATAATCAATCAGATGTTTTAAATCAGTCACGGTATTTTGATGATCAAGAGAGCATGAATTGGCTTACGGCCCTAATTAAGCAAACAAATTCCGAGCTTATTAAACTGAAATCATATGCTAATAAAATTCAAGACATAGATCTGTCAAGCACTAGCCAGCGTTTAGAGAAGGATCAGCATCGCGTAGAAGTGTTTTGGGGTAAGGTATTCGAAGTTTTTAAAATTCTATTATTTATTCTTCCTCCCCTCTTTATCTTAACCTTCATTCATCGCAGAATCAATGAGAAGAAAGCTCTTGAAAAATTAGATGAAATTCAGAATAACTACCATAGGCTTTTGGACTTTCTCCGTTCCAAAAATTACAGCCTATTCATCATGAAGAGAGCGATCGAACTCATCAGACGAGTTATGCCGCCCACAACTGAAAATGCACTTCGGATTTCTGAGATTACCGTGAACAGATTATCCCGTAGTGGTTCACTAAATAATAATGTTGGTTTCGAATTGAAGGAATACTTGCGTATACTTGAAAATAAAATAAACCGTTGAGTGGTGAAAATGCAGCACCTCCCGAGAGCTAGGGCGCCCGCCTTTTGGGGGCCAATTTGGTCGACGGAGGAAAATAAAGACCAGGTCCGTAGTTTGGACCATTAGGAAGCTAGACACAGAACACCCATTATGAAGAGAAAGAGGGTGCCAGGGAGGCCATTTCGATGTCGACGTTCTAATCTTACCGAGATAGGAATGCCAACTGACCAGCCCGAATACCCTTGACTTGACCCACTTTTTTCCCGCGGCCAGCGCCCTTTCTTTCATCTCGTTTACCTTTCCTGCTACACGGTAGAACTTTGATTCAAAATGCGAAGAGCTATAATGCCATTGATCCCGGCCGAATTCATTACGGATTGGTGGCCCCTTTCATCCCGGGTTCAGTGGTCGATTTCATCCGGAATACGCACTTTCTTCCAAAACATGAATTTTTGGCCACTTATGGTACCTCTACCCAAAATCTCACTTTCCCGAATCCTTTCTTCCCCAATTGAGAGCCCTCACCGACACTGCCTCGCAAAAAAAAAACCAGGAGTCACAGCCTTCCAATGGCTCCTGCTCCTTTTTTTTCCCAACCATACTTAGCAAGCTGATTTTCAAGAATTGATAGGCTTTCAAAGGCTACCTGTTTCCATTGGTCTCCCTCACGCCAGTCCTGACCGGGTATCAGGTCGACCTTGTCCATCCAGGCAGCGATGCCAAGTCGTGCCAGGCGACCACAGATTTTCAGGGCAGCATCCCTGTCTTCTTGGGCATAGCAGAGAAACACTTGGTCCGGTTGTTTTGTGGGAATGGTGGCTCCGAGATAAGATGCTGGTAGGAACCATCGCGTACATTATAACCTGGACATAATAGTCGCGCTACAACTTCTGGTGTCGATGGGACCATGGGCATGGGAACCATGGAAAATCAAATCCACCGATACCTGCCCAACTAATAATTAAAACTTGGTATTGGTAAAATTTGCCAGGGTAGGATTTTTTCACAACCACTCTCAATAAATCGAATAACCGTACTTTTTAGCCCATCGTTGTAATTTGATGAAGATATCTAAAGGTGTCGCAGCACTTATTTGATGTTCCTCAGGAGGCATCACTCCAATAAATGGATAAGGCGGTATGAATTTAAGCTTGATACGGCAAGGATTTTTACCCTGGTCCTTAATCGAAAAGATGGCCGCATAGGTAATCCCCTCCCTATCTTTGGGATGTCTTAAATATAGAATTTCATTTACTTGGTAGATAACTGATGCTTTGGCCATTTCTCATATCTCCATTGTTTCCAAATAAAATGGGATCATTCCATGAAACGCTGGTAATATCAAGCATTGGAAAGTGGTTGGCCATCCTTTCCATAGGGTGCGAGCCATGCCATTGACGACTCTACCCTCAGGCTCCCCAGTCGCCGGGAAGTCAAGGGCAGATAAGGCGGCCACAAACCAGATCCAAACGCTGTCACCACCGCATGCGCTTCTCTCCTTCACGATGTGCTCAATCGCATCACCTACGACGCCATCCTCGAGGACTACTGCATCGGCGAGAATTCCCTGGCCTGGCAGCACCTGGAGGAAGCTGGCCTACCCGATAACGGCCTCCTCCTCGGGGATCACAACTATGGCGATTTCGCTTAATTGCGCGAGATCCGCAACATGGACCATCACTTTCGTGTTCGATTGAAATCCAACCTCAGCATTGTCAAGGTCTTCATGAATAACGGGCTTCTATAGACCCTCCTCAACTACCGGCCCAGCAAGGCAGGCACAGGCAGGCACAGGTCCCGATTGACAATATCTTGAAGCTCGTGATAGATTTGGATAAAGGAAAGGGGATTTTCAACATGAAGAAATTTTTGAAAACACTGATAGGTGGCGCCTCTGCCAGTGTAGAGGCCACCAATCTCGAGGAGGCAATGAAACTTGCGGCCCCGGGAAATAAACGAATTCTGGTAGATTTGTGGGCTCCCTTATGAATTCGCTGTCAGAAATTCGCCCGTGCGGCGAAAAATGATGCTGAAGTCATCGCAGCCCTTGACCGGGTCATTTTCCTCAGCGCCAATACCAGGGCAGGGGAGGGGAGAAGGTTTGCAGAAACCCACGAGGTTCGCGGCCATCCCACCTTTTTGGTTCTTGATTCAAAAGGAAGCTTCCTGGGTAAATGGAGCGGCTTCGATAAGAGTACCTTCATCAAGTCCTTGCAGGAGTATTTGCCCGGGCCTTCCCAGTGAGTACGAAAACAGGTATTTAATTCTTTAACAGGGCAGAACTTTGGTGATGATTCTAAAGGGGAACGCGATCAAGGCGCCCAGGAGTTCGAAAACACCGGTCACGGCTACCCCGACCAGGCGTAGGGGCAAGAGAAAAAGCCAGACGAGGGGGTAGAGGAAGAGTGCGAAGAGAGCCAGGGGCCAGCAGACTAGAAGTAATATGCACCACAAGAAAAAAGCAACCATGAAAGACCTCCCGTTAGCGTTTCCCGCCAAGTAATGGCGAAAAGTCCAGGCGTTTGTAGCGGGACCTGTTTTGATAAAGGGAAACAGGCCGTCCTGGTCCTGAAAGCAAAAACCGTGCCCGCACCACCGGGGTTCATTTCCCTTCGGGTTACAGCAGTTCGTCCAACCGGACCACGGCCCTATCGGCAAGATGCCGGAAAGGAAAACAGCCCGTGGGGTCCACGTAGATTACCGTTACACCCGCCGCCCGGCCCGCTTCCAGGTCGAAACGGAAATCCCCGGCCAAGGCCGTCTGGTGGGGAGCAGCGCCCCAATAGGCCAGATGCTTCAGTACACCCTCAGGGCTCGGTTTGGGCTCGGCCTCGTCCCGACCGAGTATCCGGTCCTGGTCGAAGAAAGGGAGCAGGCCCGTGACGCGGAGGGTTTCCACGGCATGGGTTTTTTTGTTCCGAGTCAAGATGCCCATGCTAGCGCCTCTCGCCTTTAGTGTTGCCAGGAAAACCGGGACACCGGCAGCAGCTTCGGCGGTGCAGGCGATTTCCCACTCGATCGCGTCCAGTTTTTCTGAAAGGAGGCGGGCCTGTTTTTCTTCCATTTCAGCGAGTACTTCCAGGATTCCGCGATCGGTGGGAAGACCCAGGGATTTCTTGATGCGTGGGAAATCGTGTTTGGCACGGGTCAGGGTTCCGTCGAGATCAAAAATCCAGTAGTTGAAGTTGTTGGTTTCGATCATGGCAATCCGCCGTTGGTTAACTTGGTCCCTGAAAGGTAGGGGTTGTTCTTTAGAAAAAAGCGCCAGGGAAGTTCCCTGCTCTTGGAAATCCCAATACGGGGGCTTGACGCGGTTTCTTCACCGGAATGAATGGCTCCCTCTTCAAGGAATAGATGGGAACTCATGAGTGACAGGCCGTTTTCGTTATTGTCGACGGCAAAGGCCCGGCAGCATTTGGCAGGTCCGTTGGTCAGGTCTCGGACGGGGATTTGGGGCCCGCGGTTGAGACGCATGGTCTCGATACCTTCGAGGGGTTCCATGGCTCGAATCAGGATGGCGGCGCCAATACCCTGCGCTTCGGTCACCACATTCATACAGTAATGCATGCCGTAGATGAAGTACACGTACAAAAAGCCAGGGGGTCCAAACATGACCGCATTGCGTGGGGTCTTGCCGGCGAAAGAATGGGCGGCCCGATCCCCGTCCTGGTGATAGGCCTCTACCTCAACGATACGACCTGACAGCACCTGGTTCCCCTGTTTGCGGACCAGGTAATTGCCCAGGAGATTACGGGCCAGGGTCAATGTGGGTTGATGGTAGTCCAGTTTACCCAGCATACTCATCCAACTCGATGTACAGCCGTTTGTTGCCCTTGCCCTTGCTTCGGTAGCGGGTGACCCGGAGGGTGCCTACCTCGCGGGTGTTGGCCACGTGTGTTCCACCATCGGCCTGTATATCCAGTCCTTCTATGTCCACTACGCGAACATCTTGAATCCCCGCGGGTAGGAGATTTACCTTGGTACGAATGAGGTCCGGTATTTTGAATGCTTCTTCGCGGGGTAGGATACGAATGGAAACCGGACGAGCGGCGGTCACTTCCCGAGCCATTTTTTCCTCGATTTCTCGAGCCAGGTCCTGGCTACCCTCCGGGAGTTCGAAGTCGATTCGTCCTTTGTGTGGTTCCATGTTACCTCCGGTCACCTTGGAGCGGTAATCGCGCCAAACCAAACCCGAGAGCATGTGGAGGGCGGTATGGGTACGCATCAGGGCATAACGCCGATCCCAATCAACGATGCCCTTCACTAGGGTACCCGGGTCCGTTTGTGATTCTCCTGCCAGGAGAAAAACCGGGTCTCCTGCGATCCTTTTGGCGCCGGTAACTCTGTAGGTCCGATTGTCCTCCCCGGTGAGTGTTCCCCAATCCGCGGGTTGGCCACCGCCGCCTGGGTAGAACGCAGTCCGGTCCAAGACCACGCCTATTTCGGTGACTCGCACCACCCTAGCCTCGAAAGCTTTTAGATAACTGTTGGTCTGGTAGAGTAGCACGGTCATTTTTCTCTCCTCCGATAAAAGGGAACCCTTGCCCCAAGACGGGTGTTAATGGGAACCGATGAAATTATACCTGAGCCGATTGGGTGGGGAGGAGAAAAATATTGAACGCCAGGTAAGACGCGTCCTGGACTCCGCGTCCAACAAAACACGTGCCGGTTTGTTTTTGTGGTTTAAAACCGAAACGCTTCATTTTCATGGGTTGGTTAATTGGCCGGGAAGTGCCACGGGGTTGGGCAGACAGAAAGGGTTCTCGCGGGCTCGACCCCTTTCTGCCTGCCCAACCCCGCGCTAAAATGTTGAAGCCCTCCGGGGTTTCGCCTTTTTTCATGAAAACAAGGATTGCCATGCACCGTGCACCTCTCTGTTCACGATCAACATCCACCAAAACAAGGCCCCCTGGCCGGGTTCCAGGGTCTTACTTCATGGCGAGCCTGGTTTGGCCGAAAGCTCTGTGTTCCAATGCGTTAAAATAACCGCGAAGTCTGGGTGTGTCAGCCTGGGGTTTCAACCCCAGGGAAATGCAAAAATAATTGGCAAGCCCTGAGGGGGCGATGTAGGCTCCACATGAGTTCAACCCATTCCAACCTTTTATATCATGTCGTTTTTAGAGCCCATAGAAACCTACCCTTGGTCAAGTTCCTCTTTGCTCCGGGAAGCCGGTATTAGTGCCAGAGTCACACCCCGTCCCCACACCGATGCCCAAAGGGTGTTTTCAATATACCAAAGCTTGCCCCTTCTTTGTGCCTTAGCCTAATTACTTGACGTGTTTCTCCTTCCCAAACATGGCGTAGAGCACCGGCAGGACCACCAGAGTGGCCAGGGTCGCGGTCACCATGCCACCTACCACGACCGTGGCCAGGGGCCTTTGAACCTCGGCACCCACGCCCGTGTTGAAGGCCATGGGAACAAATCCAAGGGCGGCCACGAGGGAGGTCATCAACACCGGCCGCAACCTGGTCTCGGCTGCCTGGCGAATGGCATTCAAGGGTGACCGGCCCAAGTGAGCCAACTGCTTGATGCGAGAGACAAGCACCATGTCGCCGAGGACGGATACTCCCGAAAGGGCAATGAACCCAACCCCCGCGGATATGGAGAACGGCATCCCCCGCAACCACAGGGCCAGAACACCGCCAAGTGCGCCGAAGGGGACCCCCGTGAAGATGCGCAAGGCGTCGAGGGCGCGACCATAGGTCAGGTAGAGCAAGATAAAAATCAGCAGTAACGCGATGGGTACGACCAAAACCAGGCGCTGTCGTGCACGGGCCAGGTTCTCGAACTGGCCGCCCAAGCCGATGAAATAACCCGTCGGCAGGGTCAGTTCCTCGTCCAAGGTTCGTTTCACATCCGCGGCAAAGGAGCCCACGTCCCGGCCGCGCACATTGGCTTGGACCAAAAGCCGCCGTCTGGCCCATTCCCGGTTGATCGAGGCGGGACCCTCGATGTTGATCAGTTTGGCCAGGTTGGCGAGGGGCACGAGCACCCCATCCTGTCCGCGAATCGTGATTTGGCCGATCCCCTCCTCGGTCTGTTTGGTTTCCTCACCGAAGGTCAACACCAGGTCAAAACGGCGTTGGCCCTCGATCACTTGACCTACCTTGCGGGTGCCCAGAGATTCGACCACATCGAGGATTTCGCCTGCAGAGATGCCATGGCGCCCGGCCGCCTGCCTGTCTACCTCGACAACCAGCATGCTCTGCCCCGTCAGTTGTTCCACCGTCACATCAACGGCGCCGGGAATGGATTCCACCAGGCGGCGAATCTGGTCGGCCCGCTCGCGCAGAACGGTAAAATCGTCGCCGAAAAGTTTGATACCCACATCCGCGCGGATACCGGCAATCATCTCGTTCATTCTCATTTCAATTGGCTGGGTGAAGATGCTGCGCATACCGGGCATCCCTTCCAGGGTAGCGGCCATGGCCTCGACCAGCGCATCCTGGCTGACGCTCCGCTGCCATTGACCACGCGGCTTCAATGTGATGAACACATCCGATACCTCCAAACCCATGGGATCCGTGGTAACCTCCGCGGTACCCGTGCGCGTCCAGATATGGGCGATCTCATCGGGGAAAGATTTGAGCAAAAGCTGTTCGATTCGGGTGCCGTAACGCACGGATTCCTCCAGGGAAATACCGGCCATGCGTACGGTATTGATGACGATTGCCCGTTCCCTTAGGCGTGGTACAAATTCGGAGCCGAGCTCCGTTGCCGGGAAAATAGCCGCCAACACCGCAAGCCCGGCCAGGACCAGCACCTTCTTGCGATGCCGGAGCGCTCCATTCAACAGTGGCCGGTAGACTCGTTTCAAGCTTCGCATCAGTGCGTTATCACCCACTCCGCCCCCTCGTTTGAGGACGTAACTTGCCAGCACGGGCATTAGGGTCATGGAGAGAATCATAGAGCCGGCCAAGGCGAAAATCACGGTCAGCGCCATCGGCCGGAAGAGTTTGCCCTCGATTCCCTGCAGGGTCAGCACGGGCAGGTAAACGACGGCGATAATCAATTCACCGAAGAGGGTCGGCCGCCGCACTTCCACGGCAGCCTCGCGCACTACCTCGCGTACATTGCGTCCCGATTTGTCCTCCGCCAGCCGGCGGGTCGCATTTTCGATCATGATCACCGAGCTATCCACTACGAGACCAAAGTCGATGGCGCCCAAGCTCATCAGACTGCCGGCAATGCCGAAGCGAAGCATGGCATTGAAGGCGAACAGCATGGACAGGGGAATGGCCAGAGCAACGATAAGGCCCGCACGCATGTTGCCCAGGAAAATGAAGAGTACCGCGATCACCAGCAGGGCTCCCTCGAGCAGGTTGTTGCGAACGGTGACCAATACCTGCTCCACCAGGTCCGTGCGCTTGTAGACCGGGGTTAGGCTCACCTGCTCGGGTAGGCCTCGGGCCACCTCCTCGAGACGAGCCTCCAGTCGTTGGGTCAGGTCTCGGCTGTTCTCGCCCATCAGCATGAAGCCCAGACCCAGCACGGCCTCACCGGATCCGTGGGCGGTCACGGCACCACGTCGAATCTCGTGCCCCTCGCGGATGCGGGCCACCTGGTCGAGGCGAATGGGGTTTCCGTCCACCTGGGCCAACACCATGGCGCCCAGGTCTTGAATACCGCTGACCAGGCCGCGGCCCTGAACGAGTTTGGATTCGCCGCCCGCCTCCAATACCCCGCCGCCCACGTTACGGTTATCATGGCGTAAAACCTGGGCTACTTCGTCCAGGCCAATTCCGTGTTTGATCAATTGGGCGGGATCAAGGATCACGTGATATTGCTTCTCGTAACCACCCCAGGTATTGATCTCGGCCACGCCGGGAACCTGAAGCATCTGGGGCCGAATGACCCAGTGGTGTAGGGTACGCAGTTCCTGGCTGTTCAGGGACTCACTTTCGATCAGGTAATGGAAGACCTCACCCAGACCGGTTGCCACGGGACCCAGTGAGGGCCGAGTACCGTCTGGTAGTTGGGCGCCGGCAAGGCGCTCGCTGACCACCTGCCTGGCCAGGTAGATATCCGTTTCGTCGTCGAAGACCACGGTCACCTGGGAGAAGCCGAACTTGGAAACCGAGCGTACCTGGATCAGGCCCGGCAGCCCGGAAAGGGTTTGTTCCACGGGAAAGGTAATGCGCCGTTCCACCTCCAGCGGTGAAAGAGCCGGTGCGGCGGTATTGATTTGGACCTGGATTGGGGTCGTATCGGGGAAGGCGTCGAAGGCCAGCTGTCGTAGGCTGAATAAACCGCTGAGTATCAATAGGAAAACAGCCAGCAGCACGACGGGTCGATAACGCAGGCAAAGGTCGATGAGCCGAGTCAACATCAGCGCTCTCCCGAGCGCGGTTCCAACTCGCAACAACCGGCCCCGATGCTGCCGGGCATGATTTCGGTACGCAGCAGAAAGGCACCGGTTGTGACCACCTGGTCCCCTTGCAGAACATTTCCGGAGATGCTCACCAGTTCGCCGCTATCAAGGGCCGTGACCACGCGCGGTGCATAGATGCCGGGCGCGGTGCGGACAAAGACCAGGTCCTGGTTCTCCACGCGTTGCATGGCGGCTCGGGGTACGGCCACGGCGGCACCCGCGGGACCGGTCTCGATACGGGCCCTGGCGAATTGGTTGGCGCGCAGCCTTCCTTGGGGGTTGGCAACCTCGGCACGGGCGGAGACCGTACGGGTCCTAGGATCAACCTCAGGGGAAACCCAAGTGATGCGTCCATGGAAGGAGCCTCCGCCCTCCACGGTGATTTGCACGTGCTGACCGGGAAAAACACGGGCCGCCTCCGCTTCCGGTACGTTGCAGAACACCCACATGGCCGAGGTATCCACCAGGGTGGCAAGGGAAGTCTCATCGGCGGCCAGCAGGCCGATCATCGCGGGACGGCGCGCGACCACGCCAGTCAAGGGCGCCACCAGAGAGTAGCGACCCGTAGCCAGGCCGCTGTCCGCACCCGCCATCCTCAGGGTTGTTTCCGCAGATTCCACTTCGGCCCGGGCCGCGGCGAGTTCCTGTTCGGCCACCTCTACATGGCGGGTGGAGACGATCTTTTTCTCGCCTAACTCCCGTTCGCGCTCCAGATTTGCCGCAGCTGTCTCCACATGTTGGCGGGCTGCGGTGAGCGAGGCCTGCAGATCGCCGATTCGCGTGCTGACCAGGTCAAACAGGACGTCGCCCATGGTCACCCGGTCACCCGGTCGAACGTGGATCTTGCGTACGATTCCCGGTACAAGCGCCCGAATATCTGCAACCCGATCCTCGTCGAAACCAACCCGTGCGGTGCAACTGACTGAGTTCGCACTACGCACTCCTTTTGCCGCCACAAATGCAATGCCCGCGGCCGCCTCGAGTTCAGCGGAGCCCAAACGCACCACCCTTGCCTCCAGGGCCGCCCGTTGGGCCCCCACGGGTGCGTTTTGAGGATTGCATGTCGGACAGGCCGATTCAGGAAAGCCGTGCTCGATACACCAATCACCGGCCTGTTTGAAACCCGGAATCAAACCGGGATTGCACACGGAACACATGGACTCGGGTAAGTCGTGCCCCGCGCACCAGTCAGCGGGATCAACGCCGGCTAAAGTCGAGGGTGGCGGCGTTATAGGATTGCATTGAGGACAGGCAGATTCCGGGAAACCGTGTTCGCCGCACCAGTTACCTGCCTGCTTGAAGCCGGCGATCAAACCGGGATTGCACACGGAACACATGGACTCGGGTAAGTCGTGCCCCTCGCACCAGTCAGCGGGATCAACGCCGGCTAAAGTCGAGGGTGGCGGCGTTATAGGATTGCATTGAGGACAGGCAGATTCCGGGAAACCGTGTTCGCCGCACCAGTTACCTGCCTGCTTGAAGCCGGCGATCAAACCGGGATTGCACACGGAACACATGGACTCGGGTAAGTCGTGCCCCGCGCACCAATCCAATGGGTTGGTTGTAGCGGTCGCGAGAACATTTTCGGCAACTCCCCTTCCGCCTGTTGAAGAGGGCGGTATCGGCCCGCAACACAACAAAAAACAAACTAAAGCAATCGATCCGTATAACATCCTCATACAAGTCCTCCCGTGACCATCGCGTGACCCAAGGGGTTCGCCGATTTGGTGATTACATTCGGACCGGCGCTTTTCCCCGTATAGAGGAGTAGCCGGTTCATTTTTGCAGCATCAAGCTCAGGTCAGGGTTCTCAGGTGGTCGGAAAACATCCACATAGACCCCACCAGCGGGTGCGGGTGGTTTGCAACCAAAAAGGGTGTAGCCGGCCATAAGCGCGGGCGCGGCCGGAAAAACCGGCATTACTATAGCTATCAACCCGGCACAGCAGCTACATTTTGGACAACTATCAGGGCAGTTCTCCCGGCAGGGTTCTTCTTCACAGTTCGTGGGGCCATCCCCACATCCGTCGGGCCCCCTATCAAGCCGTTCACCCTGCCCACAAGGACAGCCACCATTGCTGGTTTCAACACAATCAGCAGCGAGGAGCCCATCCAAACTCAGTGAGACAGCCCAGACCATCAAGAAAAGCGGAAAAAATCTTCTGATCAGGTTTTTATTTCGCGGCTTACTCATAAGGAGGTTCCTCATCCTCTAAAAGGCCCATGGACAAGAATAACAAATTAACATGCTGAAAAGGCAAGTTGATTTCATTATTTGGCATCGAAATCGTCGGTCGCCCTTTTCTCACCTGATCCTGGCCGGACCCACTGAGCATTTCCCGAACCAGAATCAAGAGACAGCAAGGCTAGATTCGGGTTAAAATACCCGGCTTGGTACCCGGAGAACCAAAGTGACGACCTTCCGGGAATCCTCGATTAGGAATAAACCTACTCATGAGAGTAATTGGGAAATTCAATCAAACCCTCCGGGACCATCCACGCCTGAAACGGGCCATGTTACCCCTGTGCGCCACCACCTGTGCTTTGCTTTGGGGCAGTGCTTTTCCCGTTATAAAATATGCCTACCGCTTTATCGACGCCACTTCTTTGGAAAACCGTCTGGCCTTTGCGGGTATTCGTTTTACCCTGGCTGGTACGGCCCTGCTGATCTTCGTACCTCGTATCCTCAGCCACTTCCGCAAAACTCCCAAGGTTTCCCTCTTCGTAGTAGCCATCTTCCAAACAGTGCTCCAATACTTATTCTTTTATTGGGGACTGGCCATGATCAGCGGTGTCCTGAGCGCCATTCTGATTGCGACCGGTAGCTTTTGGTGGATAACCCTTGCCCCCCTCTTCAACCGGCAGGACAAGGTAACACCCGGCCAACTGGCGGTGCTGCTCTTGGGTTTTATCGGTGTATGCATCTGTGTCTATCGTCCCGGAACCGAAAGTACCTCCCTGATTTTGGGCAGTCTGCTGATGATTGGGGCTTCCATCTCCGGCACCATCGCCTCCCTAACGGTTAGGCCACTGGGGCAAACCGTACCCACCACTTTTGTTACCGGGTTCGCCCTCTCCGTCGGCGGTCTGCTGCTCATGGCCTTCAGCCCGGAAGCTGTTTCTCGTATAGTGCGTGATGCGCCACCGGTCTTTTTGGTGCTTACCCTCTACCTCGCCTTTCTTTCCGCCGTTGCCTTCAGCATCTGGTATTTCCTTGTCACAGTTTATGATATCCCCACCCTGAGCGGGTACCGTTTCCTGGTTCCCCTATTTGGTGTATTGGAATCCACCCTATTCATTCCCGGCGAACGGATGGGTTTTGAAATTATTTTGGGCGGAAGCCTGGTACTTACGGCCCTGTGGCTATTAGAAAGAGCAAGGCGAACCTCGAAACGGTAGTTTTCAGCTTATTTGTTAAATTTTTATCGTTTTTCGATAAAATCCAACCTGTCCAAACAGAAGACCGGCAAGGCAAGGGCCATCCGTTTTTCTACCCTGGTAAAGATATGCCGGGTGCTGGAGTGCCGGCCCGGCGATTTCCTGGACTA
>JACLAC010008871.1_pt1 | contig 28124 bp, 32 predicted proteins | sample 8027881 | NCBI WGS metagenome assembly JACLAC01 (sample SAMN15725517, study PRJNA655200) | protist metagenome | isolation source: fluorescence activated cell sorting (FACS) single amplified genomes of... | place: Spain: Blaines Bay Microbial Observatory, Mediterranean Sea | collected 2016-01-19 | reverse complement strand
CCGCCGAAGGTCGCAAGCTACGGCGGCGCGCGTAAGCCAAGGGGAAGAGATAGCTCAGCAGTTGAGAGGCGGCTGCTATGGCGTGCGCACCGCCCCCAATATGGCCGTACTGTGCCTATCCTGAGTATCCTGAGTATTCAGGGTACCCAAGCTACTCGGAATACCCTCCCACCTTCCACATGCAGGTGGTTGAGACTGGCTTTCCCGAGTTTGCCACCTTCAGCGTCGGGGAGGACTCAGAGCGACGGACTGTGGTTTGCTTCCAGCAGCAGTTGATTGACTTCACCCTGGGGTTGACCACTTGGGAGCAGGCCTCACCTACCATGGGAGAGGGCATGGGGGATGTTGCTGGCGGTGCTGGCAACGGTTCTCTCGACAGCGACTTTGATGAAATCGGAGAACAGCAGCCAGCCAATGAAGAGTCTATGCGTGCCAATTCTAGCTCTGCGGCTCATCCACATGGTGGAAGGAGCCCCCACAGTCTGGGTGGAGAGAGCCCTCAAAACTTCCGGGGCAGTTGCAACCGGCCGGATGCTTCTGCCGCCCCGGCCCGCAGGGCTGTTGCTCCAGGGCGACGGAGGAGGCCAGAGAGGGCAGTGTATGTCCCGCCATCACGATCAGCATCACATCCACTCAATCCTGCAGCTGCGCCATTTATCTCTCCCCCTACCTCTCCTACTAGAAATGGCTCAGATAGTCAACAGGGACTTAATCCATGCGCCTCTCCCTGGGTCTCACCACCAACCTCTCCTTGTCGTAGCCCACCCCCACCAACCACTTCGCCCCAACCTCCACGCTTCAAAGGAAAGAAGCCAGACAGAGGTGTTTACAAACCGCCCAGGGGCAACAGGGGGAGGGGTAGGCAAGTTCAGGGTAACCTGGGTGCCGACTCTGTCAAACCAGGCGGGGACAGCCCTACATCCTCCTCCCCAGCTGGGTCTCCAGATCCAACCAGAGATGAAGTGGAGGGAGAGGATGTCACAGAGCAGGTTGTTGCGGAGATCACTGCAGCCGTGGGTGGGGTCCAGATAGAGGCTCCCGTCATTGACTACCTCGCCTTTCGCACAAGCGACTCAACGATCAACATAGACCAGTTTGGGCATGTAATTGAGCTGTATGATTTTCCTGGACACTTCACAACCCCAAACCTGATGGCAGCCTTCTCAACCTCGTCAAAGTAAGTCAGAAGTGACACGTTTGATATTATCTCATGCACTTGTTGCCAGGTGGGACATAAAGTGGGTGGATGACACCCATGCCCTTGGGGTGTTCTCTAGTCCTGAAGCTGCTTCTGAAGCGCTTGCGGCTCCAAACAATCCAACTGTCAGATCCCGGCCTCTGAACATGGCGACCACCCAGTCGAAGCTGAAAGCCAAGTCAGTTTGTGATCTTCTTCTGCCCTACAAGGCTCGGCCTGCAACTAGCACTGCACCTGCTCGACGGCTGCTCCAGGTGGGTGAGAGTTGAAATGTACTTTTCTCAATTCCCAATTTTTCAGTGGGCATTGGGGTCTGATAAGAAAGTTCCAGCAGCATCCAAAGTTGAGCAAGATCGTCTGAGGGAGGCGATCAGGAATAAGGAGGAGGAGAGAAAGAGGAAGCGGCGGGAGATGAAGAAGGAGGCGGAAAAGAAAAGGGAGACGAAACAGGAGGAAGAGATAAAGAGGAGTGTCAGAGAGGAGGATGAAAAGAACACAGATTTTGTGATAAAAGAGGAGGATAGATGATGACGCTCAAAGTCACCACCTTGCCATTGGCATCAAAAGAGTCCAATTTTAGTCCAAATTTGCATTGACGTTGGTATTGAGAAAGCTTTCCTGGTTGATAGCGAATCAACTTGGCTATTATATCACTTGCATTGAATGACTTTGAATCTTAGACAGAGGTGCGCTCCTGGTGTAAGGCTGTGATTATCTACCTTTCTATCCAAACTGTCTAGTTTCTACTCACTGCCTTTATAGAATTATCAATAAAGCCAAAGCAAGTACTTGCGTTTCCAATGTGTGCAATGTGCATGTTCAGAGCGAAATATAGCAAATCTTCTCTACTTTATAGAAACCGAAACAGTGACACAGGCTGTGTATTCAAATTTGGTTGTCGTCCCTCATTCTTCCCTGTCTCAATATATATCTGAAGGCTGCTGCATGTTTTGGGGATGAGATTAGGAATTAGGATAAGACTAAAGATCAGCTTGAAACAAGAATATAGATTTGGAACTGAACTTCAGAGGTTCAAAGAATAGGGTTGAACTGGGGCCATAGGTGGGGTTTGGCAACACCATTGAGGAGGATGAGCTTGATTTACTGGGAGCGTGAACTGGACCAGCCAAACGTCCCATTTGACGCACATTTCCAGCTGGAGGTGACATTGAACAGGATGGATAGAAAGTTGAGTGCACTGAAATCGAAGGTGGTGGACATGGCTGGTGCAGCTGTAGGAGGCCGGGTCTCAGCCCACAAGCTGGTCCTTGCTCTTTCAAGCCCCGTCTTCAAGGTTCTTTAGGCAAATTAACCCTCTTCGCAAGCTATGGTATGATTTACAACTGAGGAGATTACATCAAAGGTGCAGCTGTATGGCGGTTGGTCACACGACGATGTGCCAATTGTTGTGGTTGATGTCACCTTCCGAGCATTCCGGGCTCTTGTGGACTACATCTATGGCAAACCTCTTGATAGGTAGGAAGCATCCTTCACTGATGGACAAATGTTTGGACACCAGGGTTTTCTTTGACGTGTTGGGTCTTGAGGCAGCGGCCAGGCTGCTTGAGCTTGCCTACGCAGCTGAGAAATACCAGGTGAGTGCCATTCGATCTGGTGCGTGGTACACGTGAGTCTCCATGCAGGTGAATAATCTGACGGATGAGTTAGTGGCTGTGATTGGCAAGTGCTCGTTGACACCCAACAAACAAGAGGTGACTTTTAAATGTATCAAAGATCAGATATTATCATTTTCCCAGGTGGCAAGAATGGCAGAGTTGGCAGGCGAACACACACACCTAGAGGCGGTGTCCTGCAGTCTCCTTGCAAGGTTTGGAAACGAAACATTTCTTGCTGTGACTGTATTTATGTACATATTTACAACTCGCTGCTTGGGGGACTTGTTAACTTATGCACATTCAGGTGTGGCGTTGTTCCTGAGGGAGACCTCGGAGAAAAGAAGAGCGAGGGGGATGAAGTAGAGAGGAGAAAGAAAGTCAGGGCAAATGTGGAGCCTGCTTCTCTTCTGGAGGATGCTGTTTCAATTCTCAATGAAATGGTGGAGCAGAACAACCAAGATGTCGAACTTGCTGAGGCAGCTATGAATGAGGAGGAGGGGGAGGTTGAGATTGAACTCTTTGCTCTGTGAGGGAGAGACTTTTGCAGTGGATTTGAAAGCCCACTGGATCTATCTCTGTGATGTTTCTTTTGCTGTGATAATCTTGAGCTTTTCCTGTCTCCATAGAAAACAAACAAAAAATAACACTTTACGTGAATGAAATCGAGTGGAAGCGATAAAACCGTAGTTTCTCTAATCGATTAATGAGAGTGGAATAGTGGATGGTTTTCTACAAGTCCTCATAAAAAAGCGAGTTTCGGGTGGTTGGCGCATCACAGCTCCAGCGGCAACTTTACTTTTTCCCGCTTCAGAGAATTTGGCGCAGCCTGGGATGATCCTGCCATGGGCAGCAGCGTGTATATCAGCAACATCAACTTATTGCCGGGTCAAGTGATGGGTATTTAACAAGTTTGATTGATATTTGCAAAAGTCAAAGTGATGGCTGTGGTGGTCAGGGAGGTGGTTGCCAGCCTCGGCGATTGCCTCGTCAGAGAAGAAGATATGCTCCTACTCCGTCCTGGTCAGTGGCTCAATGACCAACTCATCGGCATCATCTTTGAGCTCAGTGAGCAGGAGACTTTTGCCGGGTCCAACATCGCCTTCATTGGACCCGAAGTGACTCAATTCATCAAAGTCTCCCCGGCAGCCGAACTAGTGCCATGCTTGGACCCGCTTGGCCTGAGAACCAAGGCGGCGGTGATGTGGGCGGTGAACAATTGCGCCACCCTTGACGCCCCTGGGGGATCCCATTGGAGCCTCCTCGTGTTTGTCAGGGGCTCAAAAACATTTTACCACCTGGACTCCTGCGCAGGGATGAACACCCAGGCGGCAAAGGATTTGGCAAGGAAGGCTGCTGAGTTGGTTGGGGTGGAGCAAGCCTCTGTTGTTGAGAAGGATGTTGAGCAACAAACAAACGGTCATGACTGTGGGGTATTTTTGCTTTTGAACGCCGCCAGGGTGGGCAAGGCGGTAAAGGATGGTGAAGGTCTTGCAGCTAGGCTGACACCTCTGTCTCACAAGAAAATAAGTGATGGACGTGATAATTTGGAGGCTACTATCAAAAACATTGGAAGGAGATGAATTTATATATAATGTTAATCTCTCCATGTCGGAGAGGAGGTGGTCAATGACCACTGGTCATATGAAAACTGAGCTGACTTGCTGATCCTCAATTTCAATTTTGTCATTTTTAGATCTCACAAGATTGAAAGTCTGATCAGTTCCTTGTGCAATGGAGCCCACTGTGGGCCTCGGTCTTGCCGCGGCAGTGGGCGGCACCTTTGGGGTTTACAAGGTGCTCTTCAGATCAACTTTTTCTGATCTCTACCTTGCTCGTGTCAGATGATACGGCCCTTCTTCCGGTATAATGCGCAATGTTGGTTTTGTTCTTTGGAGTGCTCCGTGACATATCAACAATTAAATGACTTCATGTGTCCACACTGTGATCAGGTAACTGAAGAAAAAACATTATACTTAACGATCTGATGATCCCCATATAATGGCATGTATAAGGATGATGATCATGGCAGGGATTAGGATGATTATGCATGCTGCCCACAGTATAATGGCTGGTATGATGATGATCATCATCATCATGATCACCACTATGCACACGCCGGCCTTCTTCATCCGGGCTTATTTTTTGAACATGGCTTATTTTTGTAAAATTCCGCCCGGGTTAATTTTTTATCATGCACTCTTCCCTCAGTATAATGGTTGGGATAAGGATGGCAACTACAGGCGTCTCCTTCCTCCTGGCTCGACCACAAGGTTTCAATTTAAAGTCAAAAGTTTAAATTTGTATGCATTGCATGTATTTGAACGAAAATGCCATTGCAATTCATTTCACTTTGAGCCTTAACAGTTCCCTCCCTCCAGCTTTGTTGCAAACCAGCAGCCGAGTTCTAGAAAACCTTCCGAGAATGGACTCTGTCGAAACTGCAATCTTAATCAGGTGAAATTCTTCCGCCAAATCGCTCCTATTCAAGGGGATGGAGAAAAGTTTTGGGGCAATTCCTTTAACACCGCCCCTCTGCAGGAGCTGAAAATTGCTCAGCTATCAAACTCGCAAAGCGAGGGCGTTGAACTGGACGAGTACGCTGCTCATCTGGAACGAGCTTACCGGCTTTGTGCCGCCTGTGAGGATCTTGTTGCCACCAAACTGAGAGGGCAAGACGCCAAGCTGGCTCCATCTGTCCTTGAGTACAGGTTGGAGAGGAGCAGGCTGGAGAGGAGTGGTGGAGGTGGAGTCGAGGCAGGATCTCACCGCCAACAAGTCTTCTGGAGTGTCTGCTGTAAGACTCTGGTCTGGGTGCAAGTGGTTTTAGCCATAGTCGGGCTTTTGATGATCCTCGACCAAACGCGGATACTTGACAGGCTAGCCAGCTGGCACCCTGCCCTTGAAGGACTCTATCTGGTCAGCGACTTCCTTTGCGCTCTTCTCCCCACCTCGGATCTTGCCCTGTCCCTTTGTCTTCTTTCTGTGGTAGCATTGCAGCTCATCCAGAAGTCTTTCACCAGAAACACCACATTGGTGGCCAAAAACTTCAGCCCAAGTGGTGCCTCATTCAAAGCGAGACTTTCCTCAACCTCCTTCTGCCATCCTGACATCCTTGATCAAGAAGGCACGATCAACGAGGGATTGGAAGAGTTGAGCAGTTTTGAGGAGAAGTCTCCCTCACCACCACCCCTCTTCCATCCTCTCTCGTCCACTCCCACTCTGTCAAACCCCTTGAAAACCAGAGATGAAGTGACAATCAACCACGAGTTTGCTCTAGTGGACAGCGGTGGCAACAACAGCGGCTGTGACATCTCTGTGCTCTCCCTAGGTTCCCCACCTTCCTCTCCTTTGTCGGCAGCAACAAGGGGAGAAGCTTTCCCTTCAGTGCCGCGCCAGTACTCTCCCCCTCCCTCATCCACCCTCTCACTTTTCTCCCCAAAGCGCCCGCTCCTAAGACCCTCCAGACTGACCTCCTCCTGGGTGGCAGGCGGCTATTGGACCCCTCCATCTCAGCAACCACAGTCAGTCACCATCTCCCGCTCATCTTCACAGTCGTCTGGCTTCGTCTCCGCCACTCCCTCCGTCAACAACTTCTCCGCAACCCCCTCGATCAATAACTTTTTCCCCCCTCCTTCCCAGCGCGGTTCAGTGTTGAACTTCCCAACCTCGTTGGCGCTCAACCGAGCGGAATCAGACAGATTCTCACTTGCTTCCGAGCCCCTTGCCGCCCACCTCTCGCCACCGTCCCCAACCTCAAGGCATCAGTTTGCCAGCGCTCGACATCACCAACAATTGGTTTGTGTCTCCTTATCAATGTTGAATCAATTTTATTCCAACAGGATCGTGTATCACAGTCCAGTAACAGTCAGGCTGGCGACTACTTACCCTCAGAGTCGATGCAAAAGATGGCGCCAGGGTCGCCAGCTCAGAAGAAGATGGAGGGGTGGACCTTCACCATCACCCTCACCCCTGCCCACCTCCTACTTGTCCTCAGTGTTGCTGTCAATGTCGCACTTGGCGTGCTCTGGGCTAACCAGTAGAAAGCTGAGCCAGTGTTCATGAATTCTGAGGTGAAACAGCCTCTACATTGAAAGTTAAATGGTCTTCACTAGGATTAGGTTACATATGTAAGTCAAGTGTATCTCAGGGCTAAATTATATATTATTTGTTTTGCCCTCGCCGGTCAAAAAGTATCCACCTGGTTGAACTAAACTGTCTGTCAGATGTCTTGATGATATTGCGTGATCTTCTTGTATGGCAACCTTGAACTTTGAATGCCGATTTATGCAAAAGATTATCCTATGTATCAATGGTTGTATAATTGTCGGTTTTACCTATGTGTAGGGGTCAATAAAGGTTTTTAAGAATCCAGAAGACTGAAACCAATTGTGAGTTATAAAACTAAAACCTCTGCACTGTTTTCAGTTAAAGCGAGTTAACTCCTTTGTATCAAAAGTATGTCAGGAGTTTGTCTTAATCGACGAACACTTTTTTCAGACTCATGTCGGCCCACCGGCGCTCCCTCCTTCTTGTGGAGGAGGCGCTGGTGGGGCCACGTCTTCTCAACGACCTCGCTAACGTCGATAGCCAGAGTGACGCAAACCTCCTTCGCACCGTCGTGAATGCCATCGAACCGGACAAGTTGCCTGATGTGCTGGAGGCGCTCAGCCTGGAGGTTGGAGCAGGCAGAGAGCTCACCTGGCGGAGGTCCGTGTGCATCACCGACCTGATTGACGCCTGCATTGAGGACTGCAGGGAGGAGGCAAAGAATGTGGTGGAGGAGATTCTGGATGAGGTGATCGACGAGTTGGTGGAGAGGCAGGAGGTAGAATTAACTACTGTCACGTCCTACACTCATTTCTACCACCCGCTGGCCAACAGTGAAGACATAACTCGTATGACTGGTGTCCTCCACTCCACACGAGCGAGTCTCACTGACGGAGCAGAAAGGCTCCAGGAGGCATACAGGATCATATTGGTCCAGGCTGGACGTCAAATTGCCGTCAGCTATAGAAACATTTTGCTCAGACAGACTGCCAGGCTTCAAATGGGGGAGGAGAGTGATCTTGTAGCTCAAGAGACAGTGGGTGAGCTCCTTGATGTAACCAGGCGGGTGGCAGAGCTCACTGTTGAATTCCTGAAAGCTGCCACGAGGGATGTCGTTGACTCCAACGTGGAGAGGGTGAAGCAGATCCTCGCCACTGAGATGCGCGAACAATCCGAACAAGAGCTACCAGGACTGGAGTCAACTGATATGTGATAATTCTTCAAGTTCAAATTTTAAATAGCAATTACTAGTATTAGCTTGTTATCTAGTTCTGTAACTCAATGGTAATGAATGGCATTAAGATTAGTGCATTTTAATTATATGTTCACGAGAAAAATATTAGTCATATATGTGGTCAATGACAATTTCCATAACGAACTTTTGTTGAATTTCGACTGGAACAATGCCAATAAACCTAAAACAATACAGTTTTGTTGATGTAAAAGCTGCAGACTTTTGAAATTTAAAAACTAAAGGAAGAAAAAACACAGAAAAGATATGAGCTGCAACTATTCATAAATTGCTCATCCCATAGATTTGGGACTAAATAACCAACTAAATCATATATTGGTTTGGATATTGGTTTGGTTGTAGATTTGGGACTTAAGGCAAAAAATGGGTTACTGAGCCAAAACTCGGTATTCCAAACCCGTTTGCAGCCTGGACTAGGTCGGACCTGGTGGATCCAGGTTTCCAGGGTGGTTCCTGGTTATCTCAGTTGAGTGTTCTAGATGGTTGCAGGTGGTCTCTGATGATCTCCATTTCCATACTCAACAGAAAAAGGTAGTGCAGCGATACCAAATCCATGTTTTAAAACGTTCAGCGACGACATCTCGTGGCGCTCGTTGTCTCTTAAACGAAAGCCGCCTCGTTTGTAAAGTTGGCGCCAGGCCGCGACGCAGTCTACTCCAGCCTCGGGTTAGTGGGGCGGCCCCCAACATGTAGCTTCGTCACAGCGTGAAATGTCAAAATTTAAAACCCACAAATCTGCGACATCAACACACATTTGAGGAGTAACAGGTGACCAAGAGGGCCCCTGCTCGCCGGTGGGCGGGATTATTAAAAAAGTTTGCTCAGTTGTGGAGTAATTTCTGTGAAAATATCCGCCGCGAACAGGCCACATTTATTACGTCATGAGAATGGTTCGAGATTTTGAATATTCCCGAATTTTCCCCGGAGACCAGTGTTACCCTGGTGGCACCCTGGCGGTTCCTGTGAGTCAGCCGACCTCTATCCCGCCCCCCCTTCCCCCCTCTAAGTCAAACGTTGGTCTGTTGCGTCGTCAGACTCTGAGAAGGTTGCGAGTCGGCTTCTGACTTCTGCTATTTCAGAGTGACTTTGGGAAACTGGGATGGACAAGGAGGTGCTGGACAGCCCCCCTCTCGACCTCTCCATCCCAAGGAATGATACTGGACCCGGCAGAAATTTTCCAGATTATGTGTCGAGCAACTCATTCAGTTCATCAGGAATGACAGAGGCACTGAGTTGGAGTGACCAACTGCTGCGAGTGAAAAGTGTGATGACAATGGCTCAATTGGAAGAGGACTGGAAAACAGAGGAGGAAGAGGATCTGAAACCTTGGAGATTCCGCGGTCAGGTTTTCATGCCCATGGTGGAGGAGGTCAACGACGTGGTAAATGAGGTGGAGATGAACATAAGTGAAAGCAAGTCATTGGAGGTTGGACAAGAGTTCCACATATTTGGAGGCAAGGAAGAAGAAATTTGGATCCCTGATCAACTCTGCGGTGAGCCCTTTGAAAACATTGGCCAGAAAGAAACACCTTCTCTGACGGCGGAAGAAAATCCACTTGTTGAACTGGAAGAGCTGCAGCTTGCCTCCCAGTTTGATCAGCCAGCCTCTGCTGAAGAGGAACTTGATGAAGTCACCCATGTCGCCCTGTTGCCCACATTTGATGGCAAGTCCATGGGTGACATTCCACCACAAGAGGTTGAATCTTTGGTGGACAATCTTGCTCTCAAAGATCTGGTTGTGATCGAGTGTGAGCCAGGACAAGACCAATTATTGTTAGAGGATGATGAAAAAGATTTAAATCAAGAAAGAGAACACAAAACATTGACTGAGCCAATTTGTCTTGGTCAACCTCTGTACGATCTCTTGGGGACTGAACTCAACCAAGGAAAAGTGTCTCTGGAGAGTGTCTCTATTTCAGAAGGCTGTGGCGGTCGAGCTGAGAAAGGGACTTTTAAAGCACCGGTGAATGTGCAGTGCTGGAAACTCCAACTGGTCTTTCTTTAATCGTACCATTAAATTCTCAATCAAACCAAGCTTTAAATCGACTCACTTAATTGAGAGAAAGAGCAACAAGCAACATGAAATTGTGGAAGTGGTTTTCTTTTGCCTATCTGAGCAGAAAATGGACACATTTTCCAGCACTGCAGGCTGAGGAAGAAAATGAAGAAGATCCTTACAAAAATTTAAAGAGAGTTAAAAAGTCTAAACTGGTGGAGAAAGCCAAGAAGAGCAAGAAGCCCAGGTTGAAGAAGGGGGAAGAACAGGTTTCCGTGGTCAACAATGTCATGAAAGACAAGCCGTCGGAGAAGAGAGAGGTCAACGCACAGGCATCCACGTCCAGGTTTGGCAGGGTGCTAAAGACACCCAAGAAGTTTCTATTTCATAAAGAGGAGGAGCAAAGGGACAAGATTAAAATCAAACTAGGTGAGGTTGGTGTCAAAGATGTGAAAATTCAGGCGGCCAAGCCTCCCAGAGAGGAGTTGGAAAGGTTGTTAGCACAAAAGGAGGCGGTGGTGGAAAAGGAGGAAAGCTTCAAGGGAGGCTTCGAGGAGATCCTGGAATTGGAGTTGGGCACCGACAAGGAAGCGGCGGAAAACAAGCCAGTGGACGTCGTCACAAACCATGAGTCTAAAAAAGTGAAAAAGGCTGCCAACCTGCTGATGAGAGATTTAGACGAGTTCATGGAGTCTTTTGACCTCGGAGATCATGTGAATGTGGGGGAAGAGCTCTTGAAGAGTCATGACCAAGAAGCTGTTTTGAATATAGATCGTTTGGAGGAGAAGGGTTTTGCCATCCAGGAGCTCATAGATTCCTGGGATGATTGGGAGAGTAAGGCAGAAGTGGAAAATGTGGGTCCTTGGAGGGCAAGTGAAAGTGAGAGTTTTGCGGGTGAAAGTATTGAGGTTCCTGAAGTTGTCTTGGTTTTGATCGAAGATGTTGAGGAGGAGGGAAAGACAGATCAAGTGATGAGTCATGATGGTGATGACAGTGAGATGTTGACCAGTGAATCAGATGCCGGCCCATGGCTTGGTTGCATGGAATTGACATTATTTGGTGACTCCTGAATGTGTCCAGGCACTGGACCCAGGGTTGGGGAGATAAAGTGAACTGATGAGACCAAATTTGAATAGACTGATTTGTCGGATCTAAAGGCTGTGAATTAATCTATTGGCCATTTCAGGTAATGACTCTAGGCAGGATAAGCAAAGCGATTGAGGTGATGTCAACGTTAAGGATGTGTGCCCTCCCTACCTAGATACCATGTCGATCATGACACAGGTATTACTCCTTGCAAAAAAATCTGTGTTTAATGTTGTCTCTCTAGGAGCAGATCTCGTTGGTGCCCGCCGCGGCTCAGGGCGGCTCTGCAGTGCCTTCTGGTCCCACTGCTGTGACCTGTGTACCCCTTGTTCCTCACCAGCAAGACTTCAAGGTTGTCCAGCAGCAGCAACAGGAGTTCGTGGCCAAGCGCCTCAATGGAGCTCAGGCCCTGCCTGGACTCCCTCCAAATGCTTGCCTGCCCATTGAAGGCCTAGAGGCTCCTTGTGCCCTGGAGAGGGATTACTATGGCTGCTATTGCCTCAAGTTTATCGTGAAGAATGGTACCCACATCACCGAGGACAAGGTGATGGAGGACTTTGGCACCTATGGCGAGGTTGTTGATGTCCGTGGTCCCGGACTTTTCTCAGGCCTCCGTGGAAATCATGTGTATGTGCGCTTTATTGACAAACTTGATGCTGAAGAAGCTCTGCGGCAACTGATTGCCAAATATCACCAACTCACCCCCGCGAGCATCAGTGATGTCTTGCCGGACAACTACGGCCTCTACACCATCTCCTTCTACAACAAGACTGGCATCCCCAGCACCGAGGTGCGGAGGGAGTTCTCCAAGTTTGGGGAAGTGAAGAACTTGACAGGTTCTCTAGATGTCAAGGGTGGTCGTGTGTTCGTCTCCTACAAGAACAAGAACAGTGCTGTTGAAGCCCTGCAGGCATTCTTTTTTCGCAAGGACCGCTATCCCAACATGAAGTTTGCACTGCCACGGTGCGAGAAAGACTACTTTGGCTGTTACTGTCTCAAGTTTTACAATAAAACGGGGGAGGTGACGGAGCAACAAGTGCTTGAGGACTTTGGGATGTACGGCGAGGTTGTTGATGTCCGTGGTCCAGGCCTCTTTGATGTCACTGGCGACGATGTTTATGTGCGATACAAGGAGAAGAGTAGCGCAGAGCAGGCCTTGATAGAGCTGGTTGGGAGATACGACAGCCTCTGCCTGGCTCCGCCGAGCGACATCCAGGCCGACAAGTTTGGGTGAGATATCTGACTTGTGACTTTGTGAGTTTGACCACTCCTCATTGAATGTGTTTCAGGTATTACACCATCACCTTCGTCAATGACAAGTGCCTGTCAAAAAGTGACGTCTGGTACATATTTAGCAAGGTATGAATTTGACCGCAAAGCTTTTGCCAACTGACATGAAACTATTTGCAGTTTGGAACGGTAGCTTGCGTGAACGGAACCTTTGACTGCAAAAAAGGAAGAGTGTTTGTTTCTTACAAGGAAAAGCAGGGAGCGTTGAACGCCTTGGAGACGATGTTGATCACCAAGGAGTATCATCTACAGGTTTCCAAGAACAGCACCGTCCGCAAGAACGACTACAACATCGTGACAAATCCTAAGGAGAATGACAACGTTGACTTTGACCTTGGTTCCCGACAAGAGCGGGCCCATTCCGAGCAGAAGCAGATGTCTCGCGAGCGATCAGGGTCTCGTGAGGCGTCTTGTGGGCCTGCTGGACATAGGATGAACAACCCTCCACCTGCTCTGCCACGTCAGCAGCAGCAGCAACAACAACAACAGGTGCCACAGCACGTGGAGTTAACACAGGAGCAGGTCCAACAGCAGCAAGGTGGCGGTCAAGGCCCTCCCCCGAACCATATCCACCCCAAATTCCCTTTACCTCATCTGGCGGCAAAGAACGGTCTTGTGAAATTCAACAGAAATGTGGAGAAAGATATCTTTGGGTACTTTTGCTTAAGCTTCCTCAACGAGGACGGCGAGATCTCTGAGAAGAAAGTGCGACACGACTTCTCCAAGTTCGGGGAGGTGGTGAGTGTGCGAGGGGCCCTGGGAAAGCAGAAGGGCCACGTGTTTGTCAGGTTCAGGAAGAAGGAGGCGGCGGAGAACTGCTTGAATTGCCTCAACAGTTTCCCTCTCAGTGAGATGAGCGAGCTTTTTGGTCGGTACCTCTTTCTCTCCCCGGCAACGCCTCGGGACATTGACTGTGATATGTTTGGTTTATACAGGTGAGCTATCTTGGTTATATTTTTGCATCAAGCGTTTCATGTTTTGCTTTTTCAGCATCTCCTTTCTGAATCTGAACATCCGCACGTTCCGCGAGATCCGAGCGGAGTTTTCAAAGTTTGGAGAAATTGTCCGGCTCACGTCAGGGGGAGGAGGAAACACTGACGAGCTTGTCAGTATAAGCTATAGTGACAAGGGTGCCGCTGTGCGGGCACTCCAAACCCACTTCACCAACAAGGACTACCCCTATCTGGACATTGCCAAGGGGTCCTCTCTCCTCTTGGTCAACTCCAGCGATAGCTCTGACTGTGAGGATCATGAGGGAGACGCTCTGCAGTGTGTTCGTCAACACCATAGCAGCCTACACCCTCATCACCAAGAGCTCCTACACGACCGAGTGTTACAAAACCGTGCACCCGGCTCCCGACCCCATTCAGCTGATCGCGTTTATCACCATGGGCATGGGCATCACCATGGTGGGAACAGTCAACATGATCCTTTCCGGAACAACAAGGGGGCCCAAGCCGGAAGTGATGTTGTGGACGAACTTCTGAAACCTCTCCAGAGCTATTTCTCCGTCTTCCGCACTGGTCAGTACCAGGGTGGGGGAGGCCACCACGGACTTCTCGACGAGAATGGGGGTCCTCCGGCACACAATACCAGGAGCCATGACAAGAGATACAGGATTAGGAAGAACCAACAAGAACAAGGGGGCAACAAAGGCAACAAGGGTCGCGGTGGTGATGGAAACCCAATGGAAAACGGCCACCATGGGCATCCCCCACCACATCACCTACCAGGAGGGTTACCCAATATGGCTGGACCTCCGCCCCCAGTAGCCAACGGCTATGGTCCCCCACACGTGCACAGTGGACCCCCGCCAATGTTGGGTGAAGTTGAAACAGAGATCGCACATTCTTTGCCGCCTCCAAACATGGCCGAACCTCCCCCAGGAATGCTAGGTGGTGCGCCTCCCTACCCGCCACCCCATCAGCCACTGCTCCTACTGCCCTCTGTGTCTGGTCCCCCTCCCATTCTCGGCTCCCCCCAGCAGCAGTCCTCGCCTCCATACCCAGTTCCAACACCACAAGATGCACAAGATGAAAGCATGCTGGACGTTGCCAGCAGCCTTTCGGAGGAGGAGCAGCTGGAGGTTGGGGTCTCCAACATATCCTTGTCAGATCTCTCGCAACACTTGTCAGAAGAGCAAGAAGAGCCGCAGGTGGAAGAAACTATGGCGGCAATTGAGGTGCAGCCAAAGCTGGACGAAGAGGAAGAGATTGTCAATGACCAGGAGGATCCCGAGGTGGTCGATGCTGTGGCGCCCCCACAGCCGCCCACCAAAGATCTCTTTTCACTCTTTTCACTTGCGTTCATCTGCAAGTCCAAGGATCTCTCGGAAAGAAAAATCCGCCTTGAATTTGGTCTGGTGGCCGAGGTATGCTCTTCAAAGCAAAACTGTAGAGCGGTTGAAACAATCCAATCCTCAGGTGTGTCGTGTAAGAGGACAACCAGGCAAGGTCGATGCAACTGTGATTGTTAGCTTTGAGACGGTCGAAGACTGCATGAAGTGCCTCGAAGACAAGGCACTGATGACAAAGGTATTTTGCCACTTTTGTGTAAAGGTTTCATGTTCTTATCCTTTTTTTCAGTATCCAAGTCTTGCGCCTGCACCTGACGTTAGGATCGTGGCGGACCGCGACGGCTACTTCTCAATCGAGTTCACCAACGCTGGCATGTCAGGCGTGAGAGAGATCACCAATGAGTTTTCTCGGCATGGGGAGATCGTCAAGGTGCAGCAAGGTGGCGCTAGGAACGCCGTGAAGAGGGTCACCGTCTCCTACGCCGACCTCGACAGTGCCATGGCAGCCCTCACCCACTACGCCAATTCCAACGACTATCGTGGGATCACGTTCACACACGAATGTGAATGCGTTGAGATGGACACTACATGATTTTGCATTCAGCTTTTACCTAGTGAAGAACAACCAAACCTATGATGATGAAGAAGACATTTTTCAACTTAGCGTCAAAAGTGTCCAAAGATGATTCGTTTCAAACAACCTCGCTCCTGGAGAATCTACATTCCGTCGTTTTTGTGAGGAAAAGGGAAATATCCGCATGTTGAACTTTTCCTCAGTGTGAAAATTGTCCGCACCGCTCGATTTTGGCACTTTCTAAGGTTTCTAATGTTCTTAAAACCGATGTTTTGCCCGATTTAACTTCATGACTTTATGACTTAAATGTGTCACGAATCACCACAGCGCCAGCTTCCCAGACATGATCAACTCACCCGTTATATTGGTCGCTTTTGCCAATTTTGTAATTCCTCCAGTTAAGATAGTTAATCGTATGTGTACATAGAAAAAGAAGAGTATAATAGGACACATTTATTTGATTTGTACAGTTATTAAAAAGAGTAGTCTGTAAATGGGACATTTGTCTTTGATCGTGTTTCCAAAATGCGTTGTTATGCCCAGATTTTTTGGAGGGTATTGGGGGGCTCTGTTGATAATGAGGACGATAAGTTGGAAAATAACAAAAAAAAATCAAAATCAGTGAACAAAAGATAAGTTTTGGGAATTCTCCCGAAATCTCTCTCTCTCCTCCCGTTTGTAAAACCATCAACACCAAAGGTAACATGTTGTCGCTGCAGCTCCGCAAGATACATTTCTTTATCATCGATTCATTCTGTCTGTATTATGTTATTCATCCTTTCTACACTGATACAAAGGTCCCATATATATTTATGCTGCGCCCTTCCGAGAGTCTTCTTGTTATAAAACAACAAACTGTCAGCATTGAATGGTAGATACTGCTTATCCAAACACCAGACCCTTTCGGATATTGGTAATAGCTTATTTTACTCTTACAAATATCTTTTTCATATTTGAGTGAAATAATTTACTTTCAAAATATAAATCAACATTTTTTCTATGAAGTTAAAGATAAAGAATCCATGGTGACAATACAATTTTTTTTGGTTTAAACACTTATCGGACCCAGGTACCCACCATCCATATGCACCCCCCGTATATTGCGAATACGATCAGATTTGCAAACACGCAAATATTCAGTCAGTTTTAGGATATAGTGAAAAAACCATTTATAAGTGCAGTGAAAATTATTATTGATAGATCTTTATACATGATGTTCAGTGTTACCCTGTTTCGCCAACATTTGGGAACATTTTTACAACACTTTTTGATTTTTATGCTTTAAAGTCCAGGAGCCCTCCAGAAAATCTTTTCCTTCAGTTACTTTTCCAAAAATTCATACGTCACCGATTTTAACTCATTCTGTTTTTTGTTGTTTTCTCTTGTACTTTTCATACAGAACAGCGTTCGTTATATCCATTAATTGACACCGTTTCTCACCTAAAACTATCATTATACAAAAGTAATTATTTAAGTATCATGAATCCGAATAAAAATTGCAATATATGCTGTTCCCTTATTAATCGTGACCTCCAGAGACCATCATGATGTCCGTTGAGTTTTCAGAGGCCCAAGAGCCCAAACCCAAGGAGAAGTTTCTCCCGGTAAGTTTCTCAAAATGCAGCGAGGGTCTGGCCAAGACCCCAAGGCCCCGCCGTCAGGAGAGGATGCTGTGTCACCCTGGCGAGCTGCAAAACCACGAAGGCCCCTCCGCGACATTGCTGGCGAACCTGAAAGTCCCATGGCGAGGCTGGAGAATGATGAATCGCCTCCAAACAGCTCGCACAAGGAGAGCACTAGGCTAGAAAGTGGGCTTAGAGGAGTGGGTGGGGCAGACCTAAACATGTCACAGGTTGATGGCGATGTTGATGGAGAGCCATTTGTCTTGATAACATTAGGAACTCATGTAATTATGCCATCATTGGACTAAGGCCTGTCACTCCAGGGTGCTTCTCCAGCACTTTCTGTTACTGCTGAGTCGAAGACACAGACCAAGACCTTCACCAGGCTGAAGAGCAGCAACAGCTCCAAGTCAAGGTTGAAGAGCAAGAAAGTAGAAGTGAACCAACAATGCTCAGAGGTGTGTCAACTATCACTAGGGGGAAAATAATTTTCTTAATTCTCAGGAAGAAGATGATGAGGAGGAACAGCCTGCAGCTAGATGCCAGTTTGTTGGAAATAATTTGAGCAGCCGGAGTCTTGGGCAGACTCCAGAATCAAGCTGGAGGGAAGCAAGTGGAAGAGTCAACATCACTAACAGCAGAGAGGAGTTAAAGAAGGAGGGAGGTTCAATGCTACAGTGGACCTTCTTTGCCCTGCTAGGAGTTGTCATATACTTTGCCCTCATTGGTCCACCTTCACAGATCCATCCTTCTGGTTCTCTTGTGTCAGAGCCTCTCTCTGCCAGTCACTGGAAGGACATGCGCGCGATGGTGAAGGACGATCTTCGCACATTGAGGACCCAGTTTCCAAATCAGACAAGTCAAGGCTTCTGGACATTGGTCTCTGCCACTCTGAAGGCACCGATGCACCCTCTCCCTGATTACCCTGGCGTGCTTCTCCTCCTCTCAACTCCTGCTTCACACGACGCAGCAAACTGTTTGGCGTCACGGCTAGTTGAGATATCAAGCAAGGTGCTAGCTCGACCAGGGCTGCAACCTCCTGCCGCCTCCTCCCTAGTCTTGCCATCTTCCAGCCTTCCCAGCGATCCAGCAGAAGCTAAGCAGCACCTCACTGACAAACTGCACGCGGCTCTCGGCTCTGGAAGTGCTGCAGCGCTTCTCGACCTCGAGAAGGTCGATCCTGTGGCTGCCCTCACTCTCCACGCTTTTGCGGATAACACCAATGCACCCTTCAAGCAGGTATGACCTCTCATGTTCTTAAAGATCAGAAGTGTTTTCATCCTGAGTGATCCTCTTCAGGCAGTTCTAGTGTCAACCCTGGAGGCGGAAGTTGGCGACTGTAAGCTTGAGCAGAGGGCCGACAGGGCTCTCACAAGGTGAAGCACCTCACCAGTTAATGTGTCAAAAAGTGACCTACTTTTGCAAGTCCTATTTGTCACCTGGCTGGCTTTTCAGGCTTTGGGGTCCCAGGTTAGGCTCAGACAAGCTGGCAGCCTTGCTTTCAAGACTTGTGGTCGCCGTTGCGGAAGTTCAACCAGAGACTGATATTAGCAATTTTTGTCCCAGTCTCAGCTAGCTTGGTAATGTCATTCCCTAAGAGGTGAGCTAAAGTCACCACCATCAGCTCTAAAAAGGAAGACTTGCCTTCATATGAGTAGTGTTCAGAGTTCAGACACTTTTTTTGTCGCTTTTACCTGGGTTGGGCTTGCAGGGTAACGTAAGCCTTTGTCTGTATTGATACAGCCAAGACATTTTCTGATATAAAAATTCTCAAAAAAAGCAATTCTGAGAAGAGTGCGATATTAACTTCTCTCAGCAAAAGGTATTTCCAGTGTGATCTCCAGATACCTTCATGTTTCGTGTGATTATTCAACCTGGTGAACCTTCCAACTTACAACATGTGATCACAGTTGAGCGATATTGATATAAATCTAGTCATAAACGAAACTCTGCGATAATTCTCCTCTGTGATTCCATACTTTCAGAGACATGCATGTGTAAAAATTCAGGTAGTTGTGTCATCCAACTGGCTTCTTGTGGACATTGAAGGCTCTTGTATCAAGGAAACCTTGCTAGAAGGTTAAAGGCCCTCTGTCCTATAGATAAGGAGAGTTGATGACATATGGGAATGGGAAACCCCTTACATAAGTCAAACGCAAAATAATGGAGATTTGGAAGCAAGTTGAGAGCTCTGTGGAGTCACTAACATTGGAAAAGGCTGTGAAGAATGTGATAGAGATTTCCGAACAAGGGCAACAAGATAGGACACAGGTAAGTCTAATATGCGATTAGTTATAGTTGATAGTTGAGTTCAAACTAATACTTAATAGGTAGCTACGACGATTCTCCTCATCCTGCAAGACCCCACCATTGGTCCAGCAGCTCTGCTTCACAAGCTTGAGATCTTGATGAACCTGGTCTGGGAAAGGCTGAACACTGGCCACTGGGCCAAGGTGACCGCCTCTCCGCTTGGAAGAAAGACTCATTGGGTACTTGTGAGAAATACTCATGTCAAGACGAATATGCAAAGGGTACTTTTTAAGACGCCATTCTGAAATGATCATCACCCCCCTCCTTCTCCTTCCCATTTCAGTGGGATAAACATTAACATAATGTTTAGGTGTGGCCTGGTTGGAGACGGTTGTATGCTCTCCTTGCAGTGGCGAGGGTGCGAGCCATTGCCCAACTGGTACTTGCCAGGGACAATGGGGAGCAGGTGCTCGCCAGGATCAATGAGGAGCATGTGCTACTCAAGTAGGTCTCGCCTGTTTCTGCCTTACCTACTCATTTTCCCAACTTTAGAGATGTTGTGAAACTCTGTGACCTGGGTCTGCTGATGGGTGTGCCTGTCCTCGACGGCCTGCTTGAACAATTGGCTCAACGCGTGACAGAACATCTTGCAGGGGAAGAAAATACTGATGGGGAAGAAATGAAAGCAGAAGAGCCGCCGTCCAAATTAGCTCGCCTGAACCCACCATCTTTCAATCTTCCCTTGCCACAGCCGCTGGTAGAAGTGGCAAGCATTGCCTGCCCCTCGTTGCCAGAGTTCCTCACCTCCTGCTACCTGCCGCAGGTGCCTCATTTGCTCAAAAACTGCATCTCCAGCTGGCCGGCAATGGAAGGGCCTTGTAGGTGGAACACAGAACGCCTTGTCCGCTTGGCTGGACCCCGTACTGTGCCAGTGGAGCTGGGTGCCAAGTATACCGACCACAGCTGGACCCAGAAGCTCATGACCATCGAGGACTTTGTGGAGAAGCACATGAAGCGCTCCGATGGTCCTGTCGGATATCTTGCCCAACATCAACTTCTAGAGCAGGTTCCCGCTCTCATGGAGGACATTGAAATTCCAGACTTCTGCTACACTGGGGATCAGGAAGACGTGGACGTGAACGTCTGGATCGGACCACGTGGCACTGTCTCCCCCCCTCACACCGACCCCAAGCACAACATCCTCTGTCAGGTGACCGGGACCAAGTTTGTGGCGCTCTTCCTTCCCTCTGAGACTCCCAACCTTTACCCCTCCAACATGCCAATGATGGAGAACACAAGCACTGTTGACCTCGATGCTCCCGATCTTGACAAGTTTCCCAAACTAAAGGAGCTGACGGGCTTCTATGCAATAATTGGTCCTGGTGACTCGTTGTACATCCCAAAAGGTGTCTGGCACTATGTGAGGAGTTTAGAAGAGAGCTTCAGTGTTAGCTTTTGGTGGCTGTGATGTGACTCTAAAAGTGCCCCTGAAATCTGATTGTTACTATCAAAAGAAGGCTGTGCCATAGCATGCTAAACTTTTGAGACCCACCAGGCTGTTTCTATAATATTATATAGTCGAAGTTGCAGAGAAATGGCAGGAGTACTATTCGAGGACATCTTTGACGTGAAGGACATCGACCCCGAGGGCAAAAAATTTGACAGGGTGTCGAGGCTTCACTGTGAATCAGAATCTTTCAAGATGGACCTCATTCTAGGTTTGAATTTTCACCAACAACAAATCGATCGATACAAATAAATTTCATTCTAGACATCAACAGCTGGATCTACCCAATGGACTTGGCTGACAAATTCAGACTGGTGGGAAAATCATGGTTGTTCTGGTGTGAACCTCTTTTCTTGATCAGGTGCTTGCCAGTAGCTTGCGTGAGGACGGTTTTGCCGATCAGGGGGAGTGGAGCCCGTTGGACACTGGACCGAGCAGGGCTGACAGCTTTGAATATGTTATGCATGGAAAAATCTACAGGTGTCCGCAAAATATCTTAAGCAAGTCTTGAAGGGGTAAAGCATAGAAACTGACTAGATATCATTTCTTTGGCAGAATTGAGGGTGATGAGGCGAGCGAGGGAACCGGCCGTCTCTCTGCATATGTTTCCTTTGGCGGCCTGCTCATGAGACTCCAGGTAGGGTTAACATTTTAATGCTTGCTGAACATTTGTCTCTCAGGGTGATGCAAACAACCTGCACGGCTTCGAGATTGACCAGCACGTCTACCTCCTCATGAAGAAGCTTGCATTCTAGCTTCTGATTTTCTCTTCTCCTGATCTCCTGCTGTGTCCTGAAAAACCTCTCAAGTTTGGTATTTTTTTGCAGAGCGTTTAACACTTAAATGGAGGAACGTGCAAAGAGGGAGGTGCCTTCGGGACTGAAAAAGATCCTGGATCTCGACATCAAGCTGAGCAAGGATTTGGTGGAAACAGTAAACCAGCGATATCCAATCGCCACCTACAGGTGCAGCGAGATCCTGGGTTAAGCTTACCTAATTTTGACTCAGGACTCATTTGAAGTCCCTGGAGATATCGTGTCATGGAATACCTTGGTTGATGTTGGCAATCGCGGGCATCTACGTGACCAGTTTGAAAGAGGCCGCGGTGAACCTGTTGATCGGCCTCGTCCTTGACATTGTCATCGTCGCTGTCCTCAAAGCTTTCACTCGGCGGAGAAGGCCAGCCTATGATGTTGACGATCAGGTACGAGCTTTTGCTTTCCTATTTTCTAATAGAAAATTTCTATGTACCCCAACCAAAAAAACGAAGAATGCTTTTGCCCAAGGCGATGACAGTGAAGATGGTGGACAAGTTTAGCTTTCCATCCGGTCACGCAACCAGGGCAACCATGCTGGCGATCCTGTTCACCCTCCTCTATCCCCTCCCCTTCATCTTCTGGCTTCCATGCCTTGCCTGGGCTGGTGCAGTGGCGGCTAGCAGAGTGCTCCTTGGTCGTCATCACATTCTTGATGTTGTTGCTGGAGTCCTCATTGGTGCTGTGGAGGCCGCCCTTCTCTCCATGCTATGGCGATCTGAGGAGGAGGTGAATTTGAAAATAATACCTTGACAATCTTGATAACATCTAAAATTTCTGTTGTTTTCAGGCAAGCTCACTTGTCAATGCTGCTCTTGGATCTGAGGATCCGTGGTCAAGCGGTTAGATGTTTGACCCACAAAGACCATTAATTAAAGCTCTAGTCTCACGCGGCGTGGATATGTTTGCATCATCCTCCAACAACTGAACCACAATCATTGATCTAATGTTGATTTTTCTACATGCTGTGAAAATGTGATAGCCATTAATGCCCAAGATTTGTATGTATGTATGTAAATATACACAACGAGGCTCAAATAAAGATACACATTACCATAATGAGATTACATTGCATTAATTCATTAAATCAACAGCTGAGATTGACAAACAATGTCTTATACTTCTTTCTGCTTGATGGTCTTTCACAACAGAATCAATCAATCAATTTCATGTAAATCCCATACCTATGAAGGTTGATTCAAGCTGCAGATAGATTGCTACACTAGTCCAATAATGGGTGACCTCAAATGGAGGTCCAAGGAGATGGAGGAGTTCCGCAGGAAGGTGATCGAGGCCAAGATCAGGCTGGTGCTTGGGCTCAAACCCGATGAGGATATCAGGAATGTTTGTCATTGATGCTTATATTTGTTTTTCTAGTGCCAAAATTTTGTCTTTTCAATAGGAAGGCGGGAAGAGTTATCTCGGTAGAGGAACAAAAGGAAGAGCTGGAAAGCCTCAAGAAGGAGGTGGACAACTTGAGAGAAAGTCTGAACAAGGAGGTTGGTGGTGGCGATGACGGAGCCAATGTGGAGAGGGAGATTGCCAGGGTCAACAGGGAGCATGATGAGGTCATTAAGGAGATGGATAACATGAGGATCAATTCTCGGGAGAAATCTAATCTGGTGGCGGACTGTGAGAACTTGCAAATGATGATTGGGTATGTGAAGGGAGACATTGAGGCAAAGAAAAGTAGGATGAGGGTGGTGGAGCAGGAGATGGCAAAGGCTGAGGAGAAGAAGAAGGAAGTTGAGGAACAGTTGGAGGTGATGAGGAAAAAGCAGGACGAGGAGAGCAGGGCAAGGTTGCAGCCTGTACTTTTCAGTTCATATTAATGTGTTCTTGCCAGGTTGCTTGCCAATTGGGGCAAACCTGGAGAAGAGATGCCATCAAGTATTGTTGAGATCAAGAAGATGGCAGAGATGAGGAAGTGACCCTTTGACCCCAAAAATATCCTTTCAGCCTCATGTTTCTTATGGAACCTTTGTGTCACAAGGCTTTGTGGTTCTTTGCGAACATTGGTTCCATTCCAGATTGGTGCTGGGAAGGTTGATTTACTGCACCATCTCCACCCTAGAAGTCGTGATTACAACGGTAAGCGTTTTTAATAAATCAAGTTATCCTATTTCTCTTCTACTATTCAGTGACAATTTCTTGTCTGAAGAGAGGCCAACTCTTTTGCCTGGCTGCGCGCCGAGCAGCTCCGTCCTTGGGTTCTAAAAAGCTCCCCCTACCGGCCGCCAATCCCTCTCTAGCGCTTCTATCCTACTCTGCACTCCGCGCATGCGCGCTGCTCGCCACCTCGACTTCAGGGGCTGCTCTGGGCGCGTGCGGCGCTATCGCTCTCTGCCGAAGCACTTACGGGGCTGGCTGGCCACAGAGCTGGTGCCCGGGCACAGCGTGGCCCCGCCGGGTTTCAACTTAGCCATCGCCGTCGTCAAGTTTTTCTGTATGAACGGGTACTTTGTGCTCCGAGCCAAAGATTTCGCTAGCATTTTGGTGGCAAATGCTGTTGCGTTTTTTGCCTATGACCCTTTAGAAATAACTGTATTTTTAGAAGAAAAAAACAGGTGTTGATGATATAACTTCCTGTTTGCTTACATGGGCCGTCTTTGAATTTGCCAATGGGCAGTTTCTTATGATTTTTAGTGTGCAGCGCTTTTATAGAAACACATTTGACATCTTTAAGCTAATTGGAATCGTTCATGATATGGCACTGCTTTTTTGGTATAAGCCACAGGGAAATATCACCGCCCGTAAATGTAGTTCCGTGTAATTGTTTTAAAAACTTTTCCGAATTGCAGCATGGTCCCAGGTCTGGGTGAAACAGAAGTAACCCTTTGAGTCGGAGTCCCGTCACTACGTCTCTCAAGAGGAAGATGTCCAGGTGAACAAGATGATTGGAATTTTCAGCAAACGAGCAATAGAAACGATATATTGTTCAACAACAGTCTTGCATTTATTGTCGACAGCTCGGAGGAGGTTTCCTGGATATCTTGGTTCTGCGGTCTCCGCGGGAATGAGTTCTTCTGCGAGGTGGATGAAGATTACATTCAGGTTGGATTCATTGTCAAGAAATGAAACTGAGTCTCGTTGTGGTGTGTGCCAAGTGCCACACTGTGGTTGATAAAGAAAAGAAAAATATCTCAAGTTCACCTTCTCAGGACAAGTTCAACCTCACTGGGTTGAACGAGCAGGTGCCGCACTACCGGCAGGCTCTCGACATGATCCTTGACCTGGAGCCCGACGATGAGCTGGAGGACAACCCCAACCAGTCCGACCTCATCGAGCAGGCAGCTGAGATGCTCTACGGGCTCATCCATGCAAGGTGAAATCTGCAGTGCATATTTGAATTTTGTATGACTTTTTAATACTTCAGATACATTCTGACAAACCGAGGGATCGCTCAGATGATTGAGAAGTACCAGGCTGGCGACTTTGGTCATTGTCCAAGAGTCTACTGTGAGAACCAGGTATAAATTGCATCAAAGTCAAAATTGAAAGAATGCTTTTCATACATATCTCAATCCCAATTGTGCAGCCAATGATGCCCATCGGGCTCTCTGATGTCCCGGGTGAGGCGATGGTCAAGCTCTACTGTCCAAAGTGCATGGATGTCTACACACCCAAGTCCTCCAGGTGATTTTGAAGGGGATAAAATGAGCTTATGTGAACTTTGACCAGACACCACCACACTGATGGCGCCTACTTTGGTACCGGCTTCCCTCACATGCTCTTCATGGTGCACCCTGAGTACAGGTAATTTTTGCCATTTGATTGATCATTGGTATTTGTATTTGACAATTGTTTCTCTTGCAGGCCAAAGAGGCCAGCCAACCAGTTTGTCCCTCGCCTGTACGGGTTCAAGATCCACCCCCTGGCCTACCAGATCCAGCAGCAGGCTGCGGCCAACTTCAAGGTGATATTTCTCAAATTCCAACAATTAAGAAACATTGTTTACAAACTCTTTTTTTTACAGACTCACGAGACTAAGCCTGGGAGGCGCTAAGAGAAGGAATAGAGGCATAATATAGGAGCCAGAAAAGAAATGAAAATTTCCACCAGACACTTCTTTCTCTTGGGCTACAGTGGTTGATAGTAGCACACCACCACCACAGTGAACACCACCTGACATTCATACAGATATGTTAGTGAAAAACACATGTTTCACACAATTGTGAAATTAGAACTTGAAGTCGTGTTTCCACGCACTTGTGAAACAGCACAGTTTCACAAGGGTGTGAAATCATGGCTTTGAAAAGAAAAGGTCGCTATGTCAAGAATAATCGAGATATTGCCCACCAGCCCTGCACTGTCGTAACATTTTCCACGAAAATATCCCTTGATTGTTAACGAACATTGTCCGATTAGAGCAGATTTTAATTCATGATAGAAGTCCAGAGTTTTTGCTTCAGTGGGCATCTTTGGAAAAATCATTACGGCAATGATGTGCTCGCCCTTGTGAGAACTTCAAGAAATCATTGAAATAAACCAGCATTTTTTCCCAGGACTTCTGGCGTTTTGAAGTTAAACTGGTAGATTATCTCATCAGCCTCACACTTTTAGATAAAGAATCGGCCATGCTGTCGTCTACAGTGGGGCTTTGCCTGCGAAGAGGCCCAAGAACGTTGGAAACGATTGCCTTCATTCCTCCATCCTTGAGACCAACAAAAATTTCACAAGTGCCCTCTGGCCGAGGCCAACTATGTACAGCGTCTTCGTCATTCTTTTGCATGAGAGTTCCTGGAACTCCAAACGACGAGTTACGTTCTGAAGTGAACATTAAGGGATATGGTGAAGAGGTCAATAGAAGTTCAGTGATCAAAGAAAATGTCCCCCAATTAAGAGAAGCTGTTTCCCAAGTAAAGGATGCCGTGCATCAATTGAGAAATGAAACCAATGCAGAAGATCTGCAGATATTTACAGAATCAAATTTACCAGGCTCTCAAATTGACCAACCAAGCAGTCAAAGCCCTGAAAACAATTTAGTGACCACTTCAGAACTTCTCAAATTACCTGATGAGCGTAAATTACTTCGGGAACTCTCTGCAAAAATCCGATTCTCGGGACCGATCACTGTTGCGGAGTACATGCGGGAGGTGGCCATCAACCCCATCCATGGGTTCTACGTTAGTCGGGAGGCTCTGGGGAAGCATGGCCACTTTGTTACTTCTCCCGAGTTGAGCCAAATGTTTGGGGAGTGTGTGGCTGTCTGGCTGTTGCACGAATGGATGAAGATGGGGGAACCTGCAGATTTCCAGCTTGTTGAGCTGGGCCCCGGCAAGGGAACTCTCCTCACCGACATTCTGAGAACCTTGAGCAAGTTGCAGCCAGGTCTGGTTCAAGGGATCAGCCTTCACCTGGTGGAAGTCTCCCCCAGGATGAAGAGAGAGCAGGAGCTGGAGCTTGGCATCAAGGATGGGTTGAGCAAGTGGGGAGCCTCTGTGCACTGGCACGACCATATTGCCGATGTGCCGCAAAAGTTCTCGTTTTTCGTTGCTCACGAGTTCCTGGACGCCCTGCCCGTCAACAAGTTTGAGCGGAGTGAGGACAATAGCTGGCGGGAGGTTCTGGTTGATATCGAGGAGAAGGAGGGGGAGCTGAGATATGTGATTTCAAGGCATGCAACTCCTTCTTGTGTCTTATTAGAAGGACTTAACCTGGAAGGGGTCCAAAAAACGGAGCTGTGTCCAAATGCCGGCCTGTACATCAGAGAGGTAATAATCGAGACGGGTTAATACATATTTTGCTTTTAACAAATAGTAATCTGGTTCTCATTCCTTGCAGGTTGGTAAAAGAGTGGCGGAGTGTGGTGGAGCAGCACTGATTGTGGATTATGGTGAGGAGCATGGAGGGGAGCTTGGAGAGGAGCAAGGAGAGCAAGAGGAGGAGGAGGCTGAGAAAGCGACAGCGAATGTTGGAGATGGAGAGGAGAAACCTTTGATTAGAAAGGTAGAGCGGGATACTTTGAGGGCGTTCAGGCACCACAAGCAAGTTCACCCTCTTGATCTTCCTGGGAGCGCAGACATCACTGCAGATGTTGACTTCGCATACATTCGATCTCAGGTAGCTGAAATTGCAAGTTCCAAAGTGGCTACTAAGAGTTATTAACAACTGTTATGGCTATGGATTGGCTAGGTGCCAGAGCACATCACAATGTTTGGCCCCGTGGAACAAGGAGACTGGCTTCACGCCTGCGGCATCAGGGAAAGGTACTTTTTGTATGACTTTTGTGAAGAAATTCTAATATTTAATCCTCCTTTCAGGTGTGCTCAGTTGACTGCTGTTACAGAGGGCAAGGTAAAGGGAAGCCAGGAGCATTTTGACGAAGATTAAGATTAATTCCAGGTCCGAGAGAATCTCCTGGAAAGCTACAAAACCTTAACAGACAAAAAGATCATGGGAGCTCGGTTTAAGGTATCTTTCTATAAATCTAACATTCATGAAGAAACAAGAAATTGACGGTCAGAGTCCTTTGTCTCCCAGGTGTGCAGCCTTCATCCCGCGTCCATGGGGGAAATCCATGCAAAATATCCTCCTGTCGGGCTTGGGCTTGCCAGGAAGGAATAATGATATCC
>JACLAC010009031.1_pt1 | contig 28212 bp, 18 predicted proteins | sample 8027881 | NCBI WGS metagenome assembly JACLAC01 (sample SAMN15725517, study PRJNA655200) | protist metagenome | isolation source: fluorescence activated cell sorting (FACS) single amplified genomes of... | place: Spain: Blaines Bay Microbial Observatory, Mediterranean Sea | collected 2016-01-19 | reverse complement strand
CAAGTCCGGTGCGATCCAATCCTGCCTATATTCCAGGTATATATATATAGGAATATTCCAGGTATTGTATTGGTGAATCAGAATCTGTTCGTGATAATATAATTATCTACTGTAGGAACTACCTGATTTCAACTGATACCTGGTACTGGTACAAAGAATTTTATCAAAGAAAAAGAACAACTTAAAAATAGGCCTCCTGCCATCTAGCCCACTTGCCCCAGGAACGGGAACGCAATCTTAGCTCAAATCCTAGTCCATATTAAAGAAGTTGGGGAACGGAGAACTTTCATTTCAGTATGGGAGAGCACTAGTTAATTATTTAAGTATGGAAAGGTCACTAGTTAAATTTATTTTGAGATGCCGGGGAACGGGGAACGGGAACGGGCTAGGGGCTAGCTGGGCTAGATGGCAGGAGGCCTACTTAAAAAAATAAGCCCGCATAAAAAATAAGTCCGGTGCAGGAACTTTAACTTAAATCAAGTCTGGTACAAATCCGGTGTGCACAAAATAAACACATACAATCAATCCTCAAAGTAACGGCCTGGAACAAGTCCGGTGCTTGATTCGGTCACTTGAAAACATCAATCATTTCCTCAAAGGCCGGCCTGGTACAAGTCCAGTGTTGTAATGTTACTTTGATTAACGTTATATTCAAATATGGCTCATATCGATTACAAACCAACTGAAGATTCTGGATTGCTTCTTCTGGAAGCTGTTGCTTCACTGGACATAGAATGGTGTCAAAAAATACTTGAAAGGTACGAAAATGAACACCGTGCAAATTACCTTGATCATCCACAAACTCTGCTATCGGCTTCAACCAGAAAAACAGACGACTCCACTCTCTACCCTGCTGTAGTGGACCTAATCAACAACACCCGCGATGAAGATGGTTACTCACCACTCAATCTTGCGTTTCAGTCGTCTTCAAGTGAGCATGGGGCTATCCCAATGATTCAATATTTAATTTCAATGGGCGGAAATGTTAATTCAGTACCACAGCGAGTACGATCAAGAATACAATGGGAAAAGAAACAGAAACCGATTTGTGAAAGCTACCATCGTGAAAATTTTAAACAGTCCTTTTTGTTGAACGTTTGGGAGGAAGAGGAAGAAAAAGTGGAAAAAAGTGTTGATACAGTGGCAAAAAAGACACCCTGCTGTCTTCTACCTAGTATGAATTCTGCTAGCATTGAACGGGAGAAATATAAAAATGAACCAAAGGAAAGGGGCGATTTATTTTACCAGAGAAAAGTACAGCGTGGTAATATAGATTAAGGTGACGTTAAGTGAGTGTTTTTTTGTGTGAAAAATGCATGCTGCTCACAATCTCTTAATACAGCGGTAACGTACTATTATACCAGCTAGAAGTTCTTACGAACAACAAAACTTATTATAGTACTATAGATACCCCCTCTTATATGGGAAGTCCCTTGTGAGATATACTAATATATACCGTGCACACTTGGAGAAACTTATTGTGCACAAAAGGAAAAATTGAAGGCATCATTGGAATCGCATCTGAAAAACCTGAAAATGGATCCTAAAATTACCAAGACCCGATAGATATAGCTAATGAATATGTAGCAAATGTATCAGTATTGTTGTTCATTTGGTTTGTGGTAGTGCTATTCCAAGTATACAATATATTATATGCTTGTGGTATCGATATACCATATTTTTTTATGATATTTCTTCAAGACAATCAAAAAATGGTCCAAAATCGTTCAATACGGACAATGTTCTATAAATTAAAACAGTCAATGTCAGCTGGTACATTTACTGAGAATATTTGAAACAAAAAAGGAAGAGGAGGCAGACTAAAACTAAGACTTGTGGTGACTTGGTGCAGACATATATCGAATTAGAATATCGAATATATTATGCCTGTGTGTGTATACCATACCACACTATAACACAGAGGTACCATCAAGTAAGGTAGGACACCACAGGTACTAGTATTCAATAGTACATATTATAAATTATTTTTCAGTACAGAGGCGACATTATTAAACATGTTACTGGGTCATGTTACCTGTTACCTGTGGTATAATGTGTGTTATAATGTGGGAATAGAAAAAGAACACACACTAACACAGCACAGCACGCCGAGGTTTTTAAAACTATAACTTTTTTATAAAAAGTATACCAATTACCAAGTACCTAAGGTATATAGAATAAAAAATGTTCCAAATTGAAAAATTGGCACGTTAACGTGTCGAGAGAGAGTATTTAATAAATTTAAAAGAAAAAACATTATATCAACACACACACCATCATGTAGGTTCCTACATATTAAAATTTAAAAAAAGGTTTATGTTTTATTTATTATACTTGAATATGAAAATACTTTTCACATGAAATGATTTATTACTTATTGTACCGCTGTTCCAATTCGTCCGCTTCTTCATCTTTTTTTTGCGCTCGTAATATTCTTCCAAGTTGACGTACTCTTTTTGGAACTTTATGAGTTAAACCGCATGATATTGTTCCTTCTAGTGAGCGGCGTGTCATAATTTCCGCCTCGTCCAACATGCCTTGTTGCTTCAGGAGTAGTGCCAAGTTGTTGATGGTACTGAGCGTATGAGGATGTTCCGCTCCCAACAACTTCTCTTTCACTGTCAGACACCGTCGAAGCAGGGGTTCCGCCTCGTCCAACTTGCCTTGTTGCTTCAGGAGTACTGCCAAATTGTTGATGGAGATGAGCGTATCAGGATGTTCCGCTCCCAACAACTTCTCTCTCACGGCCAGACACCGTCGAAACAGGGGTTCCGCCTCGTCCCTCTTGCCTTGTTGCTTCAGGAGTGGTGCCAAGTTGTTGATGGTAGTGAGCGTATGAGGATGTTCCGCTCCCAACAACTTCTCTGTCACTGCCAGACACCGTCGAATCAGGGGTTCCGCCTCGTCCAACTTGCCTTGGTCCTGCAGGAGTCTTGCCAAGTTGTTGATGGAAGTGAGCGTAGAAGGATGTTCCGCTCCCAACAACTTCTCTCTCACTGCCAGGCACCGTCGATACAGGGGTTCCGCCTCGTCCCTCTTGCCTTGGTCAGACAGGAGTAGTGCCAAGTTGTTGATGGTCCTGAGCGTACGAGGATGTTCCGCTCCCAACAACTTCTCTCTCACTGCCAGGCACCGTCGATACAGGGGTTCCGCCTCGTCCAACTTGCCTTGTTGCTTCAGGAGTGTTGCCACTTGATTCATCAATCTCAGCATCCCTTTATCCTCCGACTCCATATCCACAAACTTCATGGCAGTGTTGCCCAACCATTTACTCAAACCCGCACAAACGGCACCATCTACACCGTTAAAACCGCCCTTACAGGTCTCTCTCACAATACGATGAATTTCTTTCAAATCGTATTCGCTAAATGCTTTACTATTTTGAGTTTTCACCCCCATAATAATTTTGATCACTTCATCAAAGTCATCAAGCAACATAGTTTTCAATTCCATACGAGCAGCAGGTGGCATCACGATAGCAAGTTCACCCCCAGAATCAATCGTACAAAATATTTCCCATATGCACCATGCTCTTGATAACGGTTTGGCATTTTTCAGAGAGCCCATGACAAGCAATGTTCGACCTATGTTCCCAACGGCATCACGAAATGTAGTATAAAAATATTCTTTGGGAAATTTATCGGTTTGATTTTCGTCAATGACAAAAACATCGTTCCAGTAGTATCTTGTTTCACTACCATCACTAGCAGAAGCAGATGTTTTTTGCTCTGTACCCATTCTACCCAGTCTACTCTTTTGACGTTCGTTATCTTCGGCAACTAAGCTCTCAACAAAATCTTTAAATGAGCTTTTCCATACATGTGAACAAAAATCAGTTGGTTTACCAACCCATTCAGGATGTAAACCTTTTAAAATAATTTTTTCTGCATAGGACCCATTTAATTTTTTTGTTTCTGGTTTAACAATACAAAAACACACATGTGCCATTGTTGTCGGTAATTGGCATAGTGCATCAACAAAATATTCCTTTGGTTTTGTTTCTGTACCGTCATAAATTGCAAATTCAAGTGTATCAGTCATACCATCAGTAGCAAGTACCCGATATTCTCTACAAATGGTACGAAGGGTAAGAAGCTCTTGTGTATCAATTTCGGCACGTGTAAATCCAGCAAGTTCATGCATGGGTTGTTTCATTTTTGGTGAATTCAGAAAATGAATCAGAAACTTAATGCTGACACCCCATTTTGGAAAGAGTGCAGACATGGGTGGTGGTCCTGCAGATGTCGTTGAGTGTTTAGTTTCCATGGTATATTACTGGTATAGTATAGAATATAGAATAGTTGAAGTTTTATATTTATAAAAATAAGTTGGCAAAGTTATTTTCTGCGGCGCGATATTTCAGATATTTTTTATTTGGAATCCTCTCCTTCTATCTTCTATCAAACTCAATACAATAATGCTTCTTGTTGACGTAGGATCGTCTCATTTTTTTATTGAGTTTTATACGAGGAATTCCAAATAATGTTGCTCCGTCGACCCACATTTTCATGAAGAATTCTTTTTGGATTGGGTGGATAGGAACCTAGGCCTAAATATACTGTTTATGATGTTTTTTTCTGAACGACCCCCTCCCGTAACCCTAACCCTCCCATATTCAGAATATTTCCCTTGGGCCACGAAAAGTTGAAAGTGGAAAGTGCGCACGCGGGGTGCATGATCGTCACCCCCCCCAAAATCATTTTTTTTGATCAGGCATACACCCCCAAAACATGCTATATACACCCAAGAAATATGATATGGTACTAATTAACTGGTAACCCTAACCCTAACCCCCTCATTTTCAAAACAGCAGGGGGTGTAGGGGTGTATGATCGTCACCCTTTGGAGGTGCGCACTTTCCACTTTCAACTTTTCGTGGCCTTGGATATATAGATTAGAACTATTTCAGATATTTTTTTTATATAGCAAAATTTCAAATACACTGTGTGTATTCCACAATATTCCAGTAAAAAAATATAATAAAAAATATATTGTTTATTGCCAAAATATAGCGTCCCTATCTCCTTTCAATCACACTACCCTATATCTTTTAATCTTTTCCTCTCTCTTTCTACTGCTGTATATCTCGAGAAGTTGGACTTTTGCTTGAATCACCACGTACACCGATGATGCAGATTCTGCTACTGTTGCTCCTCGCTACAAATGCTGCTATGGCAGTCAAGTATTCACCACGTGCATTGCAGGACAAAATTACTGCTCTACCGGGTTTGGATAACCAGCCAACGTTTGCCATGTTCAGTGGGTACATTGATGTATCAGAAAGTCAAGATGAAAGCAGAAAGATGTTTTATTGGTTCGTTGAATCACACAGCAACCCAGCAAATGATCCAGTCTTTCTATGGACAAATGGAGGTCCAGGCTGCTCAGGTCTGGGTGGGTTCATGACTGAGCAAGGGCCATTTCGTCCTTCTGCTAACGGGACTAAGTTGATTGTGAATAATTTTGCTTGGAATAAAATTGCTAATGTTGTTTTCATTGAACAGCCAGTAGGTGTTGGTTTCAGCACTACGACCGACGAAAATATTGCCTATGGTGACTCTCAAGCAGCTGCCGACAATCATCGATTTGTTGTTGGTTTTTTTAAGCGATTTGCATCCTACAACAAGCAAGATTTCTTTATCACTAGCGAATCTTATGGTGGCCATTATATGCCAACTTTAGCGTTATCTTTGGTTGAATCTGCCGATGTACCAAACTTCAAAGGTGTTGCTGTAGGTAATCCTTTGACATTCATGCCATACCGCAATTTCGGGATGTATGGCACATCTTATGGGCATCAAATCATTCCAAAACCACTTTGGGATCAGTATACAAAGGCAAATTGCATCGATACATGGCCCACACCGGATGCATGCCAAAATATCACCAACCAATTTGATGACATACTTGGTGGTTTTGATCCATATGCTCTAGATTTTCCAATCTGCGATGCTAACAGCAAAGAACAAATGGGTCGACACGAACGTCATTTGATGCGTGAAAATGTACGTCGTTGGAACAGCAGCCCTCACCATAGTGGAAGTGGCTATTTCCCAACCAGCTACGAACCATGCTCACAAAGTTGGGCCGCTAACTACTTGGATCGTCAAGATGTACGTTCTGCCATTCATGTTGATAGTAACGTACCAAAACATTGGCAGTTATGTTCTGATGTTGTCAACCAACGTTTTAATATGACAGATGTAAACCTTCCCATGATGCCAGTTTGGAAGAGTGTTATGGAAAAATCCAATCACAAACTTAAAATAATGGTTTATTCGGGTGATGATGATAGCGTTTGTGCTACTCTTGGTACGCAACAATGGATTTGGAACATGGGGATGAATGTAAAACCAGGAGAATATTGGTCACCATGGAAATTTGATAATTCGGAGGATCAAGGTCAAACTGCTGGTTTTATAACAAAATTTGAGGAAGGAATGTCTTTCGTGACTGTTCACGGTGCTGGACATATGGTCCCACAAACAAGACCAGCACAATCATTGCAGTTAATGACAATGTTTATATCAAAAGATTGGTAAAAAAGTATTATATTAAAAAAAAAAGTACCAAGGTATGCATTTTATAATAATAAAATCTTTCGTATTTTTTGAAGCCAATCAGGTACATCCGTTCATGCACCTTTCTTCTGTAGTTGGTATTCGTAAAATTTGGCATGTGTAGGATCCACTTTCAACAAATTTTCCAACAACGATATTCGTTCCATTTTGAATTTTTCATTCGTACTGGCAAACTGACATACATCAATCATGTGAACAAGTTGAAGCCTAGGCCATCTACACGTCGGTTCCACATTTATTAATTCGCGGCACATGTTCATTTCCGTTTCAAATATTGAATCGATTGTTGATTCGTCAATTTCTTTTCCTATGGTGTTCTTTTGTTCATCCACTTGTTTGACATCCTCACTACTGCCACTACTGCCACTATTACAACCCCCTCCTCCCAACCTTTTCATAAATGCCTCGTAGAATATTTCAGTATTTTTATTTGTACTTCTCTCCTCTTTTAATAGCCTAGATAATATCCATCTATGGTACATCCACGCGCTTTGATCATCCGGTTCGGTATAAATAGCTTCTCTCAATTTTTCTAACTCGTTCGTTAGCGATGCACCGTTTCCACCACCAGATAAACAATGTGTTCTTTGATGCCACGCTGATCCGTTTGAAAAGTTACGCTGGATTAAGTCTTCTGTAAATTGAAATTCTTCCTTTTTTGATATTTGCAAGGCCTGACCAACACATCTTCTGTACGTCCAACAGTGGAAATTTCTTTCGTCTCTCTCTAGAAACCTGGCACATAGTTCCAACTCCGCTCTTAAATCACAGTAACCTAAGCCAATGACCCACTTTCGATGATGCCACGCGTAGTAACATTTTGGGTTTCTCTTTATTAAAGCAATTTCAGTCAGTTCTAATTCAAAGTTGGAGACCTGTGTAGCCCTTTTTGAGTATGTTTCCTGATCTTCATTTTCCTGCTGGACAAGTTGACGGGTTAGAACATCACGACGAAGATTCCAAAGTGTATAAAAGTCTGGGTTGACAGAGGCCATTTTAGCTGTAGCTTTCAGGGCGTTTGTTTCAGTCGTTTTTGTTAAAGTGTCATCATTTATTGATTGATACAATTGATTAATGGCGGACCGAAGTTTAAGTACAGCGGCCGACAGCTTGGTGTATTTATTCACCTTTGTCTGGCGCTTTGTCGTTTCCACTGGATCCTCCACTTCACCCTTTTGCTTCCTTTTTCGACCGTGCATGGTGTACAATAATGTTATAATGTGAGAGTTATTTTTAATTTTTAATCTCACAAGTTTATATTTATGACTTTTGAATATATTTATTTTTCAGATTTTTCGGATTATTTGGTATATATATACACTGAGGAAGAAGTCTGGTCGCACCATGATGTGACCCGGATGCTTGGCCAATTTCTAAATCCAAGTCTATATATAATATTGTATTGTTTTTTTGGAAATAGCAAATTTGAGCACATATTTTACAGATGTTCATCAATTACTATATATATAGACTTAATTATGAAATTGGCCACCACAAAACACCAATTCGACCAATCAATCAATCAATCTAAATCAATCACTCAATCAATCAATTACTCACAGATCAACTATTACTTGAAACGGACACATTTGCCCAATTATTCGCCCTGTTGTGCAATCAATCTAAATCAATCACTCAATCAATCAGTCAATTACTCACAGATCAACTATTACTTGAAACGGACACATTTGCCCAATTATTCGCCCTGTTGTGCAATCAATCTAAATCAATCACTCAATCAATCAGTCAATTACTCACAGATCAACTATTACTTGAAACGGACACATTTGCCCAATTATTCGCCCTGTTGTGGTATCAGTGGCTTGTCGGTTTTTGGAACCACCACGAAGACCATGCAAACATTTCTGATGTTTTTCTTCATTGTGATACTCGCTGTACCACTGTACGTTGGCATAGTTTCGTTATTTTCAAATTTACCAAATTTTGGCCATTTGAGATATACATTACAGATAGTTGAAAAGGATAACCTTGATCAAAACACGATGATGAAATACATCAAACGATTAGAAAAAAATATGGAGATGTTGTCTGCTGCATCAACAAAAGATGTTCGACTCTCAACAGTCTTGTTAGATGAGTATGGTTACGAACTGTGCCCATGGATGCACTTACCGAAAGGTAGAAGATACCCAAGACAACTTCCAAAAAACGCTAAAAGGCCCCACAAATTAGTAAACTGTGTGAGAAATTTATATAGAGCAACGGAAATGGGTCAAATTGTCTTTACATTATTTGGCGGCATTGATCTTGGTGCCATAACAGCGGGGGGGGTTACAAAAGCAAATAGTGCTGGTGATGATGAAGACATAGATTTAAGGATTGTTGCAATGGGCGGAAGGACAAAATCAATGATAAAAAGAAAATACTGTAATGACATTTCAATGGGCATTCCTGAAACGTTTTTCACTTCCTATAATCCGACAGGAATTGATTCATTTAAACGTTTTTTTGAGAATGAGAAAATCACACGCATATCACCAAATCCAATGGCACAAGGAAGATTTTCATCAAAAGATGGGTATCATGATGACAAGCATTACAGTTGGTTGAAAGGGGCGCATAATCACGAAACATGGATGATCAATAAAGGTACTTGGCTTGGTAAAAACGCAGAGGAGGTATGGCTACACGGAAATTTGTGGAAATCTTTTGAGGGGAGTTGTGTTGCTGAATGGGAAGGTTATCCTGTACTGACACCTGGTTTAGAGTACGAACGTCATTGGAATGGTGCTAGTTATTGGGTACCACCTGCTATAAATGGAATGAAAGATTGTGGTCATCGATTCCGTAGTTATTTTAATCCTGCTTCTACTCTATTTACTCACGACAGGTGGATTCAAAGTACTTTCGCTAGTTTGAATTATGTTGATTCATCACCAGCAGATGGTAAAATATCAATTAAAGAATTTTTACATTATGTCCAAACTAGCGAACAAGTGAATCAAAAATGGCTAAATGCAACGATAATGCAAAACGCATGTGACGTATTGAACGCACAAATTCAATATAACCACATGTTGCATTACACTATTATTGGTCTACGTTTTAAAAATAAATGCAAATGCAACAAAGATCCTTGGATGATTAAACAATGTAATGAACGAGAATGGAACAAATTTAAAAAAATATATACGGGTGTTCCGTACGTTGATGTTGGTGATGCATTTCATGGTCGTCCTAAATCAGAGATTGATCCGGTGAAAGGTACGCACGAAGAATGCAAGCAGAAATTGCTAAAGGAAATGCCAACTAAAAGAAAATGATACTGTACACTGGAATTTATCAAGTTTCTATAAATACATGACATGTATTGATGTATTACATACTTACATTGTGTACTGTGAGCTCAGCCCCCCCTCTTTTCACCGTAATTTGTACGAAGTTCAAATTATTTTTCTATTTGTGTCTTGTTTGGCCAACAAACAGATACCAGTGAATCTGCAAAAGCTTTTCCATCAGTTACTTCAGCATCTAGTAGTGTTATTACATTGTTTATATCAATAACAGCGTACGATCGACGTGATTCTCTTCGTAATGATTCCAAATGCATTCTTTCTGTTCGATCACCACATGCATCTGAAACAACAAAAGTTGGATAACCTCTCAAAAATAAACCAGCGGCATTCATGTGAACACAGCACGATGTAACAAGACCACACATTAATATATTCATTGGTTGGCCATTTTGTCTTGAACGACTGTTGACATAATCAACTAAACCACTGTTCACACCAACGCCATCGTAACCGTACTTGATAAAAACCTTTTCATTGTTTTTCTCTCTTGCACATGGTTCCGGCAATGTTGGATCTGCAGAGGAATCACAGCCAGGATTTAATTGTTGCCAAAAATTGTACCATGGTGAATCATTTGAATTTGAACCCTCACGCAAATGAACAACTTCCACCAAACCACTGTTACGGCACGCAGTAATTAAATTTGAAATTCTTGTAGGTAATTCTGGAAACGATTTGGAAACAACTGCATTTCTGGAATAAAAATCAAGTTGCATATCAACTACGATTAATATAGTTGAAGGCATAACATTAAATGCACCACGACTTGCTTTGGAGGTTGTTGCAGTGGATGGTGAGGAGAATGATTCGGCGGGTGATGTTTGATAGTATTCGCCTTCAAACGAAGTGGGTGATTTCAGTGAACTTGAAAAGTTAGATATTCTTGTGGGTGTTGTTGTTGGTGTTGCCCTTTGACCATCTGGTTGTAGACCATGAAACTTTAAGACATGATTTGTGAAGCGATCATAAGTCACACCTCTTACAGTGGCGGCCTGCTCAAGGCAAGACAAGAAACCAATGAAATCAATCGTCCGAGTACCTTTCTTCTTAACACGAGTAAAGATTAAATCACAAGAAGTATTGGATAATTTTTTATTGATTAATAAAGTGTCTTTGCAAAATTTCAGAAAAGAACGTGATTCCATTTTAATATTATCTAAATCAATCTTGTGTCCTTTACCAAACGAACAAAACCGTTCGTAGATAAGTTTGAGGCCAGGAGTACAAGGGTGGCAAAGGACTGAAAGGGAAGCCATTTTCTATTTCCTTGTTCTATCAGGCAACTTCTGGGAGGAGATGGAGTCGAATGGAGAGAGAAGAGAATTGGATTAAGCTTGACACTCCCGTACTTCTGGTCGGGCAAAACCGTTGATAAAAGCTGTCGTAAACCCTCCCTCCCTCCTACACTGGTATACTGGTTTACAGCGGAACGAACGACGACGATGAACTCCCTTTTGGCACATTTTGCTCCTTCGAATGCTACCACGGCTAAAAAAAAAACACCACCCTCTGCACCACGCAAATCACCGCTGGACCGAGAAGCTGATGACCAACAACCGGGTTTTGTTGACGGTGCACCGTCCAACAGAGAGGATATCAATGATGAAGAATTTGAGTTCACTTTTGATGGTGGTGCTGTCTTAAAGTTCGAAAACGGCGCAGAAGAAGCAGATGCTGATGTACACATGTTACAATCACGCATGTCAACTTCCTCTTCTTCCTCCTCCTCTACCGCTGCTGCTGCTTCCTCACCTTCTTCAAAAGTTTCTTCAAGACCGGTAGTTGACAGGGAACAAGAGGGGGAGGAACAAGACGAAGAAGAAGGTAGCAATACAAACGACAAAGGCAATTTCAACACGTCAAATATTGTGACCACCGATAATGATGGGTTTGTCGTCCCACAGCCCATATCCTCCTCTTTTAACAGCAATCACAGTAACTCCGACTCTCAGCAAGGTCTATTCAAAGTTCCACCACCGCCGCCACCATCACGTAGTAACAGCAATAACAATCAATTTTCAATTGGTGGAAGTAATAGTAGAGATAATTTTTTTAGTCAGTACTCTCAACAATATTCTTCGCAATCTTATTCTCAACAAGGTTTTTCACAGTTTTCGCAGTATAGTCAAGATGAAATATCTGCAACACCTCTTGATGCAGCACCTGTAGCTGTTAACGGCTTGAGATCACCATCACCAGTACAAAAACGTAAAAGTCGACGTATAGGCCCATCTTGTTTTAGTCCACGTGGCATGGACGATTTAATTTCTGCAACAAATGATGTTGCAACAAAACACCAACGAATGATGGCACCCGCACGCAAAGTGAAGCGTCAACAACAATTATCATTTGCATCACAAAGTGATACTACTAAACATCTTATTATATCATCACAGTCATCTGTGTCCAGTCATTCACCTGTTGAATCTGTTTTTGCTCCACGTCCTAAAATTTTTGTTGGAAACGCTGATAGTAGTGGTAGAATGTTTGGTAATAATCTTTTTAATGGTAACAGCATCGTTTGTCCAAGCTCAACAGGCAAAGAAAATTCTAAAAACTATGAAATGTCACGAGGTATACCATCTGCTCCTGCGCGTCGTGCGAAGCGTGAATTACCAAGAACCTCAACCAATCCCTTTTTACCACATGAACGTGTTCTAAAGAAGCGCTCTCGACGCCGACGACGTCAATTGCCTCAATTAGGATCACAAGATGAAATCGAACTATCAAGATATTTGGAAGATTTTGAAGAAATTGAAACTATATCAACAGCAGGAAATTTTAGTACAACCATAAAATGTCGTTGTCGCATTGATGGATGCTTATATGCTATTAAACGCGCCAAAAAAAGAATTCACAATGATGCCGATAAAAGAAAGCAATTGAAAGAAGTGTTTGCATTGAGTGCACTATCACAATGCTCAGGTGTAGTTGATTATTATGGTGCCTTTATTGAAGATAATCGTTTGTACATACAAATGGAATTATGTGAGGGTTGTGTCTCTGTAAATCATGTACCAACTGATACTAATAATCGTATTGTATGGATTCTTGATCTTTTATCACAAGTTTCATTGGCATTGAGTGATATGCACTCACGTGACATTGCACACTTGGACATAAAACCAGATAATATATTGATTGCGCGTAAAACCACCAATACAGAAAATTCTGATAATAATGGTAGTAATAGCAGTTCTTCATCATCTTCATTTTCCTCCTCAGCTTCAACAAACTCATCAAATTTGATTGGTGATACAATTTATAAAATAGGTGATTTAGGATTAGTTTCACGTGTTGGTGCGCATTTTTCAAGTGATGATGGTGATTGTGTTTACTTATCTGGTGATATGATGAATGATAGTGGAAAATTTAAGGAAGCAGATATTTTTGCTTTAGGTATTTCAGCCTATCATTTATTATTAAAAGCAAGTTCACCACCACAAAACGAACATCAAATAATTCGTGAAAAGGGTACACTTAACTTTCCATCATGGATAGCACCCTCTCAAAGCAACAACCATGCACATGTTCAAACATTACAGCAATTACTTTTGGCAATGATTCATACAAATCCAGAACAACGTCCAACAGCTAGTCAAGTGCACACAATTGCATCTGAATGTATGAAACAGTTAACATCACAATCAAGTACGGCAGCAACAGCAGCAGTAACAGCAACAGCAGTTCCAGTTGGAATCAACGGTCCCACGGGAGTTGATGTTGGGTTATTGAGCCACAAAGATTTATTGCACACATATCAACAACTTAATCAACATTGTCTTAAAATGCAGCGGGAGGGTACATTGCTTCAAGAAAAATGTCAACATCAACAGCAAGTACATCAAAAACTTCAAGCACACGTGGAAAGATTAACGAATGAGTTACAACAAATGCAAAATTCTGCACAACACACTGCTCAGCAGGTCCATAAAATGCAGCAGCAACAACAACGCACTCGACGTACCAACAAGTTTGGAAATATTATGGGTGGTGTTAAAGGATTTAACAGCAGTCGTAGTCAACCTCATAAAGTTAATAATCGACGTGGTGGTGGTACTAATACAAGCAGTGGTGCTGCATTGTTTGAAGATGATATTGATGGGTTTTAAAAAGATTCGTGTTGCTGACAACAAATCTTTCACATCTCTATGGTTGGACCATCAGAGTGTGAAAATAAGAAATAAAATTACTTGAATACAATTATTATGTTATAATATACCCAAAGTTTGTAATACGAGATATCACATGCTGCTATAAAGTATGAAGTAAATCAGATAAATACCAATTTCAGAACTTTTAAAAAAATTAATATGTTATGTCTACGGCATACAAATGTGCTACACAGTTCACACTGACTTGCACATCTGTAATTATATTTATTTCGTTATTATTCCACCGTTACATCAATTATCATAATCACTGCAACACAACCATATAGTTCCTAACACGTACATAAGCACAAGCAGTCCGCCACAATATTGGATTTTTAGAATTTGGTGAGTGTTAGGAACAGCTCGCCAGACAAAAGATTAAAAAAAAGATTAAAAGACCATCTTAATCTACATCAGTCTTATCCTACTCCAACTGTGTAGTTGTTCCTAGTGCAACCTGAACCGTTACGCACCAGAGTGCACAGAAGGTCACCCCCCCCTACGAAATAGAAATCGATCTCTTCATTCGCTCCCAATTGAATAACACGCTCTCTCTTCATACGAAATGAGCAGTAACGAAGATGGTGAACTTCCAGACATCGCATCACTTCGAAAAAAATATGATGATTTGCCACCACCAGAGGTGCGAATAAACAAAGCAAAAGACTGTAAAAATCAAGGTAACGAATCGTTTCAGGAAAAGCATTATGAATCTGCAGCAAAATCATATCAAGAAGCTATCGATTCAATTGAAAACGAATGGGATTTTTCAGCGTTTGAAGCAAGAGACGCAAAAGAGTTACGTGTTATATGTCACTCCAATTTGGCACAATGTATGATAAATGTTGGAAAATATTATAAAGCTAGAAAGAGTTGTGATGCTGCATTAGAAATTAATGACGAACATGCGAAGACATTATACCGACGTGGTCTTGCTCATATGCATTTAAGTGCATATGAAGCAGCTCGTAAAGATTTTAAGTGTGCACTTGCGTTGGAACCAGAAAATAAAAATGTGCAAAAACAATTAGACAAATTAAAAATAAGAGTTGAGAAACATAAAATGAAAGAAAAAAAAGTATTCAAAAAGGCATTTGAGAGTCTTGATGGTGTTTTTTCAGAAAATCGTGATGATAATAATATTGGCTGGTTCGAAAAATGTTTGTTGTGGATAGAAAAGAAAATACAATTATATGGACCATGGGTGTCCAATATATTGCCGTTACTAGTTATAGGGAGTAAAATGATAAATGGCGGTGAGGGTGGGTATATTCCATCAAAATATGTATGTTCATTGTTATTTCTCTGTATTGGGTTTCTACAATTAAGATTATCCAATAAAAATAAAACGAACTGGTTATTACCATCCTTTTTACCGTACCGTCATGCCATATCATGGATCAATGGCTGTATATCTGTATTAATTGGTTGGACCATGGTTATGTCAAGATCATCGTCTGAATTATCATTAACCTCTAAAGTTGGTATATTGACATTGCTTTTAAATGGCGGTTTCATAGTGGTAGGGGAGTTTACCGGTAGTAGTAGTAAAGGTGGCAGTGTGAAAGATCGTGGATTGAGAGCATCATCTTTTTTGATGTTACTAGCATTATTATCTAGTCACATATAAAAACAAAATGAATTTCTTTAGAGAGATGGCAAACAAAATACCTAGGTATCGATAGATAGAATATGAACAACAGTACTGTAACCAGTAGAAGAGAAATCTTGAAACGCGCGTAGCTGCTGTAGGATACACCATCATTAACATTGTACCGTAATAATAATAAAAAAAATGAGATGCATTCCACACTTTCAACGGTCCAATCGATTTGGACATACTTTCCCTCTTAGACAATAATAATGTATCATATTATAACTTTTATTACTACTGTGAAAAAGTGAAGCCACGTGTTTTCGGTGAATGATAAGATATTTGTACCAATACAACTCCGTTAGATTATGGGGTGCAAACATACATTGAGGATAGAATGACGTGTCACAGCTGTTTATTCGTTGATGTAGATCTTTTATCTTCTTCATAATTACGGAACAGGCACCGGGCTTGTACCAGGCCGTCCTTTTGAGGAATCATGTAAACGGTTTTTACTTTGGTATTAGTATTTGGTGAAGGTTTTGTATGAATATTGAGTGTTTGAATGTTTGTTTTGGAGTAATTAGTTACTTGAAATTCCAGGAGGGAAATTCCAAAAAAAATATTGTTCATACCAGGCATACCAGCTAACCAGCAAGAAGCATACCTCGTACAAGGCATACATTCTTCTTCATTCTCAAAATCAGTGGTGAGTGTCAGCGCTTCAGAGAGTTCGTTTTAGTTTGAACATGATGGTGGAACAGCACCTACTGTGGTCGGCATTTGGTATTCAACGCCGATAATGGGAAGTGGTGGAAGCACCCCCGCGGTAGACGACAGGTATTTGGCTGCGGAAAAGGAAACGTTAGAACGAGATGAGATGATGGCTGCGGCAAGAGACAGCCGCGATTTCAAAAATGCATCCACAAACGTGAAAAAGAAATTGGAAACTCTAGCGGATTCCGTAGCAGTTACACAAATTCACACTCAAACACTTGTTGAGAGATCCGACGAACCAAAACATTCCGTTACAACCATCACAACCAATGAAGCTACTGCAATTGTACCTGATACTGTCAAACCCATAGAACAGCAGCAGCAACAACAACAGCAACAACAGCAACAACAGCAACAACAGCAACAACAGCAACAACAGCAGCAGCATTATGCTACACCAAGCAAACTACAAGCATCCACTAACTTGCAAACTAATCAAACTTCCTCATTTACAACAAACAGCAAATCTACCAAATTTCATCGATCCAAATCATTAGGTACAACAAAACCATTTCTACCAGCGAGAAAGGAAAATATAGGTGGTGTTTTTAATGATAGTGGAACGAAAAAGAATGACGCATTTTTTTAAAAACATGATACAGAAATACTACTCAATTAAGACCGACACAGCAATTGAAGCGATTCAATTTAAATCTGTGCATAATCAAAACTTTGCCTCTACCAAAGAGAAACACTATATAAGTCGTGATGGTGCGTCCTCTGTTCACTGGGCATGTTATAATGGTGATGTTACTGCTCTTGAAAACATTCTTCATTCACAACGTGAGGATGAAGTACGTGACTCCGTCGGTCGAACAGCTTTGTTTTACGCTGCTTGCCGCGGGCACATCGATTGTTGCGCCCTTCTTATGGATCACCATGACGATTGGATCGATATTGGTGATAGAAAAGGTGATACACCACTTCATGTTGCAGCATTTTATCAACATGTCGGTGTTGTTAGATTACTACTTCAAAGTGCAGCTGATTCAAATGCAAGGAATAAAAATGGTTATGCGCCATTGCATGTAAGTATATTTATGTTTTTATGGATGAAACGTTGGTAAATTGCTATACTGGTATTATTCATAACAGTATCAGTAACCATATTTTACTTATATTGTTGAATCTTTTTTATTTTTTGTTCTCACACCGCGAAGGTTGCACTGTCATATGATATTGTTTCATTGTTAGTTGAATTTAATGCTGATGTCATGGCTGTTGATAAGAAGGGTAGAACACCATTGTTTTGTGCATGTGCTGAAAAACGTACAGAGTGTGTTCAGTACTTTTGTGAAACATCACATCATCATCTTCGTTTAGTGAGCTTGGCTGATCATAGAGGTGATACACCACTTCATGCAGCAGCATGCAATGGTCATATGAAGATTGTAATTATGCTTGTAAACGCAGGTAGGTAGTACATTACAATACTTTCTGCAATTTATTATTTGTATATTTATGATCTTCCTAACACTTGTTGTTGTTATATTGTTTTATACGTTAGCTGCAAATGTTAATTCTAAAAATGTGAGAGGATTAAATCCATTGGAATTAGCCACTCACAACAATCATTCTGAATGCATTGCTATACTCTCACCGCACACAAATATGCCAAGTCAATCTAGTGGGAACGGTGGCGGTGGTAGTGGTGGAGGGGGAGGGACCAAATTTTATGGTGGACCACAAACACCCAAAGGTCAACAAGCCATGAGACAGGTGTACCATGAGCAAGCGTCTATGGACTATCAGCCACACAATGGTTGGGGTGGTATGTCAGAACGTGGTGCCCAGAGTGCATCTACTGATCATGGTGGTATGCAAGTTGTAGCAAGAAGTGAGAGAGCAGGATACGATTCTAACGTTGTTGACCCAGGATTAGCAAGATTAATGGCAGCAGTGTCAACGCCGGGAAGGAGTGTTGGGGAGGAGGAGGGAGGAGAAGCAGCTTCAAAATTGGAGTCCATCGTAAGTATGGGAGGCGGAGAGACGATGGATCCAACACTTCTTCGATTAGCAGCAGCCGTTGCATCACCAAATAAACAGCGACATCATCATCATCAGCAGCAGCAACAACAACATTCACAACAGCAAAGACATTGGATCAGCTGTTTAGACCCAGCATCTGGAGCTGCGTATTATAAAGATATTATTACAGGTCATACACAGTGGGACCCACCGTCTGAAGTTGTGAACAAGGAATGGAAGTATAATGGTAGTGTTTGGATGAACGTTAGAACAAATGTTACCAGTAGTACACCAGGATAAACAGAAATTAGTACTTTTACGTTTCTTTAATACCTTTGAAGCTTATTTACTACGGTTGACTATATACAAAAAAGTAATGCTACCATGATTGATGTTGATGTTGCTATTGTTTCTACTATTTCTACTGCCTGTGCTTAATTCCTTTAGCATGGGTAAATCGACCAACCTTAAACCATGGCATCTACTATTACTACTACTGGTTGCACTTGTTATATCTTAAGCATAGTAAACACCTACAAAGAAAGAACGAAAAAAACAGAAAGAAATGTTCAGTATTAGATTATCATATTGGTTCCACCTATTGAAAAATGAATACTTGGTAGAAAGAAACAACCAGAGGTGCAGAGAAAATTCTTACCCGCTTTAACCATGGCATCTGCATACAATGTTTCAGCACAACTTTTCTTTGGTAAAATATCATCCAAAACTTGATTGTAGTCTACATCGGCCCATCCAACTGCCATATTAGTTGTCATTGGTGCGTGATACTTTTCTTTTGGAACAACATCTAATAATTTGTGTGATTTCACTCTTGATTGGTATTCTGAATAGGAGTTGTACATAGACGGTGTTGCCGGATGCTCACCACCAAGTTTTATCGTTTCTGCTTCTTGCCTTTTAATATCCTGCATCGCTGCCATAAACTCATCCTTACTAATCTTGCCATCGCGATTCTTGTCAAATCGACTAATAAAACCTTCTGATGCAAATTTTGGCGGTGGTCCATGATAAACGTGGTACAATAAGTTGTACAGTTCATTTGGGTCCAACTGTCCGGATTTATCTGCATCAAACTTGTTGAAGCCAGCTTCCCATTCGTCGTCCGAAAATTCACTCACACCCACTGCTAGCATGGCACCCTGCGCAAAGGTTGAGGTCGGTCCAAGAGCTGTCAGACCGAAGAATCCGTAGTGTAGTTCATGATGATCGCCCATAATGCTTTATTGTCGTTGAATTTCGTTGTTGAGTTTGGATTGAAAAACGATTTCTTTTTTGTCTTTTTTCAGGCATTTGACAATGAAGGTCTATATATAGCAGCAATCTCATTTTGATATCTTCGACAAATTAAAATCTCATTTCTGGATGCTTAGGGCTTATTTAGGTTCCTAGGCGCACAATGGGGAGATGGGGAGCTCAGCCAGCAACACAACACCGCCAAAAAAAAAAGAGCAAAAAGATTTTGATTATTTTTATCCGCTGAGATTATTATAAAGATAAAAGATAGGAATTCCTATGTGCGTGCCGTGCCGTGTGCTGTGCTGTGTGTTAGGAACTATGTGTTTTTTTGTTAGGATGATCCTAGTCCTAAGTATAAAAGTACAGTATGTTAATGTGATGTGTGAGATAACCAAAAAATTGTGACACAACCAAAAGATTATATTTTTATAATATAAACTGAAGACTGTTTTAATATTAATACTACGAGGTACACACTCAAAAACTACAAGTACAAATTAGACCCTTCATGCAATACTACATACAAAGTATACAACACTAGACTTTCCACAACATCTTATTGACAAAGGATCAACAGTGATCAGCACAATTCGTAAAAACATGCCTCAACAAAAATCTTCAGTAAACCGTGGGAGACCATCTTCAGCACACCGTATTCGTCAGAAAAGAATGGTACGACATGCAGTTGCTTCTGGTAGTGATATGCCACCTATTGGTTATGTTGATAGATCGTCTTACTTTAAAAATCAAGGGCCAACAGACGAAGATGTGTATTGGAGTGGACCCGTGGCTGATCGTGCTGCACCTTGGCACAAACAACCATCATCAACGGATATGCAACAGGAACAATATAATGAAACAGTCCAACAAACTGAACCGCTAGTAAAGCCCCGCCAACATTTATCAGCAAGAACTCAGAAAAGACGCACACAGCGACCAGCTTCTGCATCATCCATCAGTGTTCTAAGTATGCTTGAGTTTGAAAGAAAAGCATCAAACAAATCACGGCGCCCTAAAAGTTCTGTGGGAAGGTCTCTTCGTTCACACTCACATTCTAGTCTTCAGAAACGAACAAATATTGCAAGTGTTGCTACTTCAAATAGTTTGTACAATGAGAAGTTAGCAGAATGTTTTTCACATAAAAATCCAGAGAGAAGGAAAGGGGGAGGGGGATTAGGTTCTACTACCACCGAACAATATCAGAAAGAACAAAATACTATAACAAATGTACCAATTGTTATACCTACATCACTTGAAATTTCTGCAAACACAGACACACAACCAATGCAGCAAATATCTCGACCACCCCCACGTTCCACATTAGACACCACATCAATTGCCTCCTCTATGTTATCCACTGAGGAACAGAACGATGATCAAATTATAACACTATCAACAGAAAAGAAACCAACGAAGAAGAAGAACAAATATGTCAAGAAAAAGAAGAAAACAAAAATACAACGAGCAGAATCTAATTTAGAATGGGCTACTGCTTTTCTTGGGCGTGTTGAAAAAAGACTTCAACTTGAAGGTGAATCGGAGTTGTACAAAGAATTTGTCGATGCATTGAGGGCAGGAGATGGTACCTTACAAAGCGTACAGACTGTTGCAAAAGCTATTTTATCAAAACATCCCGACTTAATGGGAGAATTGGATGATTATGTCTTACAATCAATTGTTATAAAACGAAAAGGTCATTCAATGATGAGATCAAAATCTGCCCAGCGTACAAAACATTCAATTAAAAAAGAAGAAACGAACCATGAAAAAAAAATCACCACACAAAGTGCAGCAAAAATTAATTTACAACAGCGAAAGAGGAAGAAAAAAACTAAACATTGGAATTGGATTCTTGATGTGGCTAAAACACCAAAAACAACAGCAATGAAAAAAGAAACACTTGTACGTCTTCAAAAAATACCAAATAAAATCGATCCATTAAACTGGAAGAGACCAGTAAACTCCTACCCAACTGGTCGTTATCGTGGTTCAGTTGGTGGTAGTGGAAAATTTTCCACGGCATTTCCCATGAGTAATTTAGAACGAACAATTTTAAATGCATCAAGATGCCCCGGACCATCAGACTACCAGGATCGTATAAGTAATAGTGAGCTAGAACTACCAGGTGGCCAGTTTAGCACATCTTACCCAAAAAGTGATGTAGATTGGATTATTTATCGATCAAAACAAATCCCTGGACCTCTTTGCTATAGACCTAAATTACCTAGAAATGGAAGGGGAGCTATAAAAATTAGTGATGCCAATCCTAAGAACTATTTGGAATGGGCTGAATACTTTTCTATGCAAACACCAGGTCCAAGCGAATACCGAATAGATCTATGTTTGTAAGAGGTTCATAATTTCCCCAAAAACCCAACACATTTCTAGTACTACCATCATCACATCACCGAGCTAGGTTAGGGCTCCTAAATCGAGTATCACAAATTTGGAAGGTAGAACGACTAGATACTCGTACATTTAATTAACTTTAACTTATAGCATTACAGAACAGAGCAAAAGCTTGGTTTTAGTTGAACTGTGGTTCACTTTATTTATACACTTGGAAGAAGAAAAAACTGAAAAACTTTGGAAAATGATTGTCAGTTACAGGTTTATATAGGATCGATCGATCCTATGGTGAAACTAAAACAGCAAAAATGAGCAGTGATGATCCACTTCCATCAAGGCAGCAGGTAGTGACACTGGATGACAGGCATTGCAACATCACTAGTCGATCCACAAAATGAACAACCCTCAACCGCCAGAAGATTTATTTGACTGGAACTCGAAACCCGATTTTACACAAGCAATACACGCAAAACATTCTCCACGATTAAAAAGAATCCAACCTTTGACATCCACAAAAGATGCAACACCAAATGAATCAGTTTTAGATATTATACAGCAGTACCCAGCTCATACAAAATCTTCAGATTTTGATAAATCTAGATTTAGTTCTGCATGTAATTCCTTTTCTCCTAGAGTTATTAGTGTTTTAGAGGCCGACTTAAAAAGAAGAACAAAAGATGATCTATCGTTTCTCCAAGAGTTTTGCAAAAGATGCCAACTATTTCATCATCTTGATGAAGATGAAATTAGAATTTTGTTAGATGCAGCTGATCTTATTGAATATTGCTATGGAGATAGAATTTTTTCTGACGGGGATGACTGCGATCTGACCGATAACAATTCCTTTACGTATTTGATTATCGAAGGAACAGTTTCACTTTGTGGCTGCAATAGCAATGTTGATACAAATGAAATGTCAGAAATTCTATCTCAATCACAGTCTTGCATTCAGGCTGTGTCTACTGATTATTTGGCCAAAGGTGAATATATTATTGCCTCTCTCGGACCAGCCTCTCATTTTGGAAGAATCAATTTAACATCAACATCAAGAACAATTAGCAGCTTAGTTAGTTCTAAAATTTGTCAACTCATGCGTATTCCTTTAAAATCATTTTCAGAAGCAGTATCACACCATCGAAAGATACACAAGAATGATATCTACCAAACGCTTGAACAAGCACACTGTTGTATAAATCTAACAAAACCTCAAATTGCAAAATTAGCTCTGCATGCTAAGTTGAAAACATTTGGTCGAAACGAAATGGTCTTTCAACAAGGAACACCGACGACTGGAGTGGCTATAGTTAAGTCAGGAACGTTCCGTATACTACAAAAGAGAGGGGGACAAATTATTGAAGTAGCAATTATTGCAAAAGGAGAATGTTGGGGTTATAAGAGCCTCCTCAGGGTTCCAAAGGTACTCAACAAGAAGAGCCATTTACAACAAGACCAACGCACAATAACAAAGAGTAAAAGATTATGGTTGAAGTTATCTAGTGCACTCAATTCAATATATTCAACTTCTCTAATAAGTCATAAAGGAGAAGGCAAATCAGAACTTGTGTGGATCAGTTCAAGCGAGTGGAGACAAATAACAAAGCAGAATCCAAAAATGAAAGCAAATTTGACTTTTTCAGTTTTGCTAGATCATAAAAAATCAGCGATGGAGGAGAGAGAGATTCAAACGGAGTTGGCTGTTACCGAAAATAAAGCAAAAATTTCTTCACACCATGTTACTTTTCATGCCAAAGGGTAAGTGTGCTTATTTTTTGTTTTCCAAAGAGAACAAGATTATAAAATATTGATCCAAATTATTTGCTTACACGATTTTTATTTATTTTTTTGCATCTATAACTTCATCAATTTAGTTACAGAGAAAAGGAGAAAGAAAAAAGCAAAAAATCAACAATGTGGTGGACAGAAAATAGAGCAAAGGAGAAAATTGAAAATAATGTTAAGACCTTGTTGATAAAGCAACGGAAATTAAGTGGATTGCCAGATTTACCACAATGGTTTAAAAATAAAATAAAATATGAACGAGATAGGGGCAATCCACCAAAATCAATATGAACAAAGTAGTCAACATAATTGAACCAATAATTCTGTCAACATGTGTATAATTATACAGCTGCAGCAGTACCACAAGGTATAAAATATATTACATGCATATTATCTTTACACCTCCTTTGCACTTGAGAAAAGAATGTTTCCAGCTACAGCAGCAGCTTCATCGATTTCTTCTTCTTCTCTATTCTCAGTTTTTCCTTCACCATCAACTTCTTTCACTTTGCGTTTTTCTTTTGTCAACCCCTTTGATCTCAATCTTTCCAATTTCAATTGTTGTTGTTGCATTGATTCAATTCTATTTGGACTTCCATATTTTACAGCTCTAGAAAACTCCCTATAATCTATTTCTCCACTGTGATCACGATCACATATTTTTAAACAAGCTTTAAATTCTTCATCCTCCAAATCAATATCTAATAACGTTTTAAAACCATCACGTAGTTCATTTGGAGTGATGATACCACTTTGGTCAGTATCAATATCATGAAACAATTTAATTGGTTTAACTCTTTGTTTCTCCATAAGCATATAAACTTTATTCCAAACTTTTTGTTCGGCAGTTAATTTTATTTTTTTCTTGGTTTTTTTTCTTTTTAATTTTTTTTTGGGACTTGGAGATAATTTTTCCTTTTCCAATGCAGCAATTTCAACCGGTAGTAAATCTTTTGGAGGAGGATATCTCCCAGCTTTCTTTATTTCTTTTGAGATTTCCATGTATTCTAGCTCACCAGAATTATCTTGATCAACAACACTAAATACAGCTTTCCTCTGTTTTAATGTTAATACTATATCTAAACTTTTTACTCCTTTCGCAAATTCAGCCTTTGAAACCGTTCCTGAATCATCTACATCAAAATCTAAAAAGACATCAATTGACCTTCTTTTCTTTTCATCACATGCTTTCCACAACAAGTAAAATACACGTGTAGCCATTAGTTTTTGTGGACTCATTTCTTCAAAATTAGGTTGAGACGACCAACGTTTCAATTTAGGTTTCTTCTTTCCTGGTGAAGCGGGTGATGATTTATTTTTCAATGGTTTGAGTATATCATAAGATTTTGAATCAGCTGCATAATCTCTTGCAGCAGCACGATACAATTTTTGAACATCTTTTGAAAAGCTGGATTCTGCCATTGTAATCGGTGTAACACCGTGAGCATTCTTTTCTCGAAGCAACGATGGTTGTCTTTTAATTATACGATCACTTAAATATATAGCACATGCTGCCGTTATACTTGTTCTAGAAAATGCCCACAATAAAGAGTGAAGTGCATTGTTTCTGTAGATTCCTGATCTTTTTGGTCGATCGCTAACAGCAATAATGTTATTTGAATCAGCTGATTGACTTGAATTATCAACAGAGTTTATTTTCGGTAACATCGTTGGGAGACATGTCTTTTCAATTAAATATTCAACAACATTTAATTCGTTTGACAACGGTGAGGTACAACTTTTTTCATAGGCATACATCAAAGGTGTTTTCCCGGCTTGATCTAACTTTAATACCATTGATGGTGACAATTCACATATTTTTTCTATCATTTCTAAACTATTTTTCACTAATTTCTTTGATAATAAATGAAGCGGGCTTGAATCTTGTTCATCAACCATTGATGCTTGTTCTTTGTGCTTTTCATTTGCTGACAAAAATATTTGCAACAGTTTAACCGATACTTTCGAATTTGCACATAATGCATGAAGAACTGTTTTCCCTTCTTTATTTGTCTGTGATGCTGGATATATTGAATGATGAGCTTGAAGGTACGCCCTTAAATTAATATCACTGACCAGTCTACTTGAGCACCATTTGATCATACTTTCAATATTTAATTTTGGCGGACCAGCTACTATTTTGACCTGTTTACCATTTTTCCCTTTTTTACTTCTATTCTTATCGTTTGTTTTTAATGTTTTAAAATGACCACCAACTTCACTAGAAGCATCATTCCTGGTCTTCTTCTTTTTCGAATCGTTTGCAGCAGCTGCAACAGATGCCGCTGCGACATCAAGTGGAGATAAAGGTGGTGGATGTTTGCCAGCTTTTTTAATTTCTTTCCCCAATTCCATATAATCTAAATCACCAGAATTATCGTCATCAATCATACCAAACACTGCTTTTCTTTGTGCTTTCTTTATTGTAATTCCTAATGTTTTGCAACCCTCACGAAATTCCCTGCCATTGATTGTACCAGAATCATCAGCATCGAATTCGCGAAATATATCCATTGCTCTTGCGCGTCTCTTTTCTAGTACAAGAAACAATTTATAAAATATACGTACCGCCATTAAATTACTTTCTGACATATTATCCCAATCAGGAGCTTTACTTTTCGCCCAAGGAGGTAATTTCTTCTTCTTTTTCCTGGCACTACCAGCAGATGCCGGCCTTTTTCTTCTTGCTTTCTTTGTTTTATCTGTGTTACTACCTTTCATACCCTTACCAAAAATAGTTGGACCAACTCCTGACATTAGCCCAGGACCCATGACAATCATGCCAGCATTTTCAATTTTTAATGATTGTGCTGATTCTTCATTGATGCTAAGATTCATAGGGTGCCCTCTTAAAATTGGCCCTGATGCCGATGAAACCATTCGAGTAACTTTCTTCTTCTGTTGTTGCTGCTGTTTCTTCAATGAAAGAAGCGCGCTTTCTGTTCGTTGATGAAGTTGATCCAATTCTTCTCGGAAGGCACTACTTTTAACTGTAGATGATAATTCATCTGCAGCTGGACCATCATTATTACCATCATTATTACCATCAGTACCACCATTCATTTCACGCTCCAACTCAAGAACCTTTTCACGTGCCATTTTCAGTTGTACAGACAAGGATGATGGCGATGCTGAAGAAGAAACACCATTGTCATCAACAGATATTTCGGTGCTTCCATCACCATAATTAGCAGCACCATTCATTGCTGGTAACAAATTCTTTCGATTACTTGGCGCACTATTTGGCCGTGGCCTCTTTCCGCCATGACGTTTCTCCTTTTCAACAACGCTACTGTCTATTGATAACCCCATTGATCGTCCATATCGTTGAGCCGTACGTTGCGCTGATTGTAACGAAGCACGAAATTTTGCTGCCATTTTCCGTTTACGTGGTAAGTGTAATTCTGCTAAATTCAAAGCACGCCTGTACAGCTGCAAACACTCATTACGACCTAAATGTTCAAACTCTACTCCTGCGTTATGATAGGCAATACAAAGGGTTGCAAGCTGCTCATGATTCAAACGTGCCTTTTCCTCTTGGTCAAACTGTTCTTCTTCACGATCATTGAACTCGTCTCCAGAACCATCATTTTGTGAAGAACGAAGTGCTTGAAGAGAACAATTGACAGCATCCCTAGCATGTCTTAAAGCTTCTTCGTGTCTTCCTGCTTGTGAAAGTACAGAGCATGCATTTAAATGAGAACACGCTAGACTTCTATCATCTCGAGTTTCAAAACCAACATTCAGGGCATCTTTGGCATATTTTAAAGCAAGCTGAGTATTACCAAGACGTCGATGACAACAGGAGGCATTATTTAATGTAAGTATACGATAGTGTTCTAAATTTGGTATTGCATCTGGATCTGAAAGTTTCAACGCCCGGCCTAAAAATCCTATGCAGTCGTCATACTGCCCATCACGTATAGCTTGCACTGCTAATTTATTTAATAGTTTGATCAACTCCTGTGATTTGTTTGCAACTTCAGGTGCTTCTCTTCCCTTTGATTCTACACGTAAATGTAGTGATTGCCACATTACACTAACTGCTTCTATAAATTTTCCTTTTGATCGAAGTGTAGACGATGTCTCCTCTAAAATGGACAGCAGCTCTTGTGGGTCTTGCTCAAAGGAGGTGGTCATTGTTTCAGAACAAAAAGTAGTTTTTGGGTCCAACAACTATACGGTTGATTATTTTTTGGACAAACTTAACTGTTTTCATCCTCCGGTCCGGCTCGGCTCGGCTTTCGAAAAATTCGGAAAAAATTTGGCCAAACATTTTGGCCTCCCATTTTGGCCTCCCATTTTGGCCTCCCATTTTGGCCTCCCATTTTGGAGGTTTTCCACTTTTGGCCTGCCATTTTGGAGGTTTTCCACTTTTCCACTTTTCCACACTACGAGTAGTTAAGAGTAGGAACCTAACAACAACAACACCACGC
>JACLAC010003236.1_pt1 | contig 28212 bp, 30 predicted proteins | sample 8027881 | NCBI WGS metagenome assembly JACLAC01 (sample SAMN15725517, study PRJNA655200) | protist metagenome | isolation source: fluorescence activated cell sorting (FACS) single amplified genomes of... | place: Spain: Blaines Bay Microbial Observatory, Mediterranean Sea | collected 2016-01-19 | reverse complement strand
GCCAACTCGCCCGAGCAGCCGTCGAACTCGCTAAGCAATGGCGTTCCGATCGGGCGCTCCGACGCCTCGAAGCGATGTTGGTCGTTGCCGACAAAACCGCGACGTTCTTGATTAGTGGCACGGGTGACGTTATTGAGCCAGAGTCTGGCGTCCTTGCTATCGGGTCGGGGGGTGGTTACGCGCGTGCGGCCGCAACCGCATTGATCGAGAATACGAGCCTGCAACCCAAAGAGGTTGTCGCCAAGGCGCTCGGTATCGCTGGCGAGATCTGCATCTATACCAACCAGTCTCATACGATCGAAGTTTTAGATATTGCTGAATAGCAGGAGTTAAGAGCACAAACAATGACTATGATGACGCCACGTGAAATCGTGCACGAACTAGACAACCACATTATTGGTCAGGAACAAGCTAAACGAGCAGTTGCCATAGCGCTCAGAAACCGCTGGCGCAGAATGCAAGTCGAGCCAAAACTGCGCGAAGAGATCAGCCCCAAAAATATCTTACTGATCGGACCGACCGGGGTCGGCAAAACCGAGATCGCTCGCCGTTTAGCAAAGCTCGCCGATGCGCCATTTATCAAAGTCGAAGCCACCAAATTCACCGAGGTGGGCTATGTCGGCCGTGATGTGGAATCCATTGTTCGCGATCTAGCGGACGTAGCCGTTAATATGCTGCGCGATCAAGAAATGGATGCTGTCCAGACTCAAGCAGAAGATCGAGCCGAAGATCGCATTCTCGATGCGCTCCTACCAGAAGCGCGCGGTGTTGGATTTACAGACACTGAAGCGGACGGCAGCAGTACCTCAACCCGCCAACTGTTCCGGAAAAAGTTGCGCGAGGGTGAAATAGACGACAAAGAAGTCGATATCGAACTCGACCAAGTCACCATGGGTGTGGAAATAATGGCCCCACCTGGCATGGAAGAAATGACCAACCAACTGCAGGGTATGTTCAGCAACTTAGGCAATGGGCGTAAAACGACGCAGCGCCTCAAAATAAAAGATGCTTTTCGCAAGGTGCGCGACGAGGAAGCCCTTGGTCTCATCAACGAAGATGAACTGAAAGCACGCGCCGTAGACAAAATTGAGCAAACCGGCATCGTCTTCCTCGACGAACTTGATAAAGTTGCGAAGCGCTCTGAAACCAGTGGTACCGATGTTTCCCGTGAAGGTGTACAGCGCGACCTGCTACCGCTAATAGAAGGTTGCACGGTCTCGACCAAATACGGGATGATCAAGACGGATCACGTACTGTTTATTGCGTCTGGCGCGTTCCACTTAGCCACGCCATCAGACCTCATTCCCGAACTTCAAGGTCGTCTACCAATCCGGGTCGAACTAACAGCACTTTCGCCAGCTGATTTTGAGCGTATTCTCGTGGAACCCAATGCGAGCCTCACCGAACAATACAAGGCACTACTCGCAACCGAAGGTATCGAACTCAGCTTCGCACGGGATGGTATTGAACGGATTGCCCAACTCGCTTGGGAAGTGAATGAAGGCACGGAGAATATCGGTGCTCGAAGACTACATACCGTCATGGAAAGACTACTCGAAACACTGTCATTCGAATCGGGTGAGCAATCAAGCAGAGACGTCAATGTGGATGCAGAATACGTAAACAAGCACCTAGAAAATCTCGTCAGCGACGTTGACCTATCTCGATTTATCCTCTGATAAAACCCACTATGCAATCGCCTTCTGAAATAACCTATCACAAGATCGCACATACTCTGGAACTCGCATGGGGTGAAAACCGACTGCACATTCCATCCGAACTCTTACGAGTGTATTCCCCATCAGCTGAGGTAAGGGGGCATTCGTCAGAGGAGCGCAAGCTGCAGACCGGAAAGAAACACATTGGTATCAAGTCCATCGAACCGGTAGGCAACTACGCGATACGTATCGTTTTTGACGACGGGCACGACACAGGCATTTTTGCGTGGGAATTCCTGCACGATCTGGGCAGTAACCAAGATCGTTACTGGCAAGATTATCTTGCCGACATGAAAGCCGCCAATGCCTCTCGTCTACCCATCGTCTCGGTCGGTCAATGGCAACCCAACTCTGGCTCCGGAGAAAAAACATGACGCAAGTTAACTTCGGCTATCGCAAGGTCACACCAGCAGAGAAAACTGAGTTGGTCGGCGAAGTGTTCGGCAGCGTAGCGCGCCGCTACGACATCATGAACGACTTCATGTCGCTCGGCACACATAGGATATTCAAGCGCATGGTGCTAGAAAGTTCTGGCGTGCGTCCCGGCGATCAGGTTCTGGATCTTGCCGGTGGTACTGGCGACATGAGTGCACTTTTCGCACGCGCAACCGGGCCATCGGGACAAGTATTCTTAACGGATCTCAATTCGGAAATGATGCTCGTTGGCAGGGAGCGCCTGTACAACGACGGTGTCGCGAACGTCTCACTGTGCCAGGCACCCGCAGAGGCCCTGCCATTTGCAGACAGTCTATTTGACGTTGCATGCATTAGTTTCGGTATTCGTAATTTCACGGATAAAGATACAGCGCTAACAGAACTGCTGCGTGTCCTCAAACCAGGCGCGTCCTTGTTGGTTCTCGAATTTTCCAAACCCGAACAACCCCTGTTAAAGAACGCTTACCGTCTTTTTCAATCTCTCTGGCCTCTGGCAGGCCAAGCGATTGTAGGCGACAGTGGTTCATACCGTTATCTCGTTGAATCTATCGAGGTGCATCCGGATCAAAAAGCGCTGAAACAGATGTTTCTCGATGCAGGCTTTGAGGATGTCGAATATCATGACTTAGTTGGTGGAATCGCCGCAATACACCGTGGCACCAAACCCTTATAGGTAGACCGTTGATTAGTATCGAACAATTCTTGGCTGACATGGCCACGTCTATTACAAACAAAGCTCTGAATACAGATCCAGAGTTGCAGGGCAAACTCCGCGAGCTCAACGGGCGTATCGTAGAAATCGAATGCACCGCGCCCACTGTTATCGGTCATTTCAACGTTATCGACGGCCGCCTGTTGTTCGCAACAGGGGCAGTCAACGAACCTCACGTACGCGTGAAAGGAAGTGCTGCAAACTTAATCAAATGGCTCAGCCAGCGCGAACCTGAAGATCTAATTATCGACGGTGATCACAACATTCTGCTGGCCTTCTTAAATCTGGCCCAAGTTTTTGATCCGGACGTTGAGCACACACTGACCACTATCCTCGGTCGTGACCTCGCCTCGCGTGCTGCAGGTACAGCCGAGCTGGGCTTGCGCGGACTGCAATCCATTGTGCAAGGCGTCGAGCGCTCGATCCAGGACACCACGTCCAGCCGCTTTGTCAAAAAGGACGAATTTGACACGCTCCTCGATGGCATCGACGAGCTCCGCTTGCGCGTAGATCGACTTTCAGAAAATTTACGTCAGCGAGAAGGCGAGTAGCACGATGTCTGGGCTCATCCGCCCATCGCTCCGCATTATTGGCCTCGCGTGCAAGCACCGCATTGATCTCTTATTGCCTCCTAGAACCCTTAGCCGATGGGCCAAAGTGCTACTGCGACTACTCGACTTTCTGCTGCCTAAACCTCAGGCCGATCGTGCAACCCGAATAAAAGAGTTCTGTCTGGACCTTGGCCCGGTCTACATCAAGCTCGGTCAACTTTTGTCGACCCGGCGAGACCTCATCGATGCAGAACTAGCTGACGGACTCGCACAACTTCAAGACCGGGTCCCTGCAATCAAGAATCTGGACATAGAAGCCTACGTCACCGCTGCGTTAGAACAACCCTGGCAAGAGGTATTTACCTCCATCGATGCTAATCCGCTCGCGTCAGCATCAATCGCCCAAGTTCACAAAGGCCAGCTCAAGACCGGCGAAGCCATCGTGGTCAAGGTCGTTCGGCCGGGTATCGGAGCGCGTATTCACAGCGATATGCAACACATCGTCAGATTGGCGGAGTGGATCGACGATCGGTTTCACATGGCCAGACGTTTCCACCTACCGAACTTAATGCACGACCATTACGCTATTCTGGTCGCCGAATTAGACCTGCTCCAAGAAGCGGCCAACCAAACCCAACTACGCCGGAACTTCGCAGAATCCGACCTTCTATACGTACCTCGCACCTATCCCGAATGGTCCCGCCAAAGCCTGCTAACGATGGAATACGTAGAAGGTATACCGATCAACCACATCGAGCAGCTCGTAGCCGCGAATGTTGACTTGGAAATTCTTGCGCATAAAGGTGTCGAAACGTTTTTCACGCAGGTGTTCGAGCAGAACTTTTTTCATGCAGACATGCATCCTGGCAACATACTCATTGACGTTCGAGATCCCGACAATCCGCGCTACATTGCGCTCGACTGTGCCATCATCGGTAACTTACCTGAGCGCGACCAACGCTATCTCGCGCTGAGCCTGGTCGCCTTCTTCAAACGCGATTACGAGGCGGTAGCGAAGCTGTTTCGAGAATGCGGCTGGGTACCCCAAACAACGAACCTGGCAGAGTTCGAAACCGTTATCCGTGAAATCTGCGACCCGATCTTCGCTAAGCCGCTATCGGAGATCTCATTCGCAGAATTCGTCATCGACCTGTTTCGAGCCGCCGGGAAGTTCGATATGGAAATGCAGCCGCAACTTGCGCTTCTACAAAAAACATTACTTTACGTTGAGGGCCTTGGCCGACAGCTCTATCCGCAACTTGATTTATGGGCGACAGCACAACCGTTTATGCAGCGATGGGTAGCAGTGCGCTTGAATCCGATATCGAGCCTAATCGATTGGATCGACGCCGGTCCGGATGGATGGCGCGCCTTAATCCGTCTCCCTGAGACGATTTCAGATATGCAAACGAATCTGCAAACACTGCAAATACAGCTCGACCACTTAAGCGCCACTCAAACCAGTTCGAGTAGACACCGGCTGAGGCGGCAGAGCGCATGTCGATGGAGCGCAACCGCACTAATCATTGGCAGTGTCGTTCTTTTGTGGCGGCCGCTGCTAGACGGTATCGGCGGAGGTGATATTTCCATGCTCGCTGGTATCGTTGGAGCACTGTTAGGTTCAACGCTTTTGCTTCGGGCTTAATTCACCATTTTGTCCGCGCGCAAAGCAGGAGGCACGCTACATGTCGATATTGTCCCAACTCGCCGACGTTCTCGAAGCACGAAAATCGGCGTCCGCTGATGAATCCTATGTTGCTAGTTTGTATGCCTCCGGCTTGAGCAAAATTCTTGAAAAGATCGGTGAAGAAGCAACCGAGACTATTATCGCCGCAAAAGACCTCGAGGCTGGTGGTACCGACCAACAAGCCCAGCTACAAGAAGCATTGGTTAAGGAAATTGCTGACCTTTGGTTTCATTCGATGGTCGCTCTGGCGCACCTTGAATTGAGTCCCGACGACGTCCTGAACGAGTTGGGGCGACGCTTCGGCATCGGTGGGTTGGATGAAAAAGCATCGCGAACTAGTAACTGATACGCAATCGCGGGCTCTAGAACCGTACAACGCATGAGCGCAAATTGCGCTTTGATCGCTGTAACACCTGCGGTAACTCCCTATAATGGCAACACCTTAACTCTCTCCGGAGACGATTATGTTCGGACTAGGTATGACCGAATTACTGGTGATCCTGGCCATTGTTTTACTCATTTTCGGGCCCAAACGATTGAAAAACATAGGCTCGGACCTGGGTAATGCCATTAAGGGTTTCCGTACGGCCGTTTCCGAAGATGAAGCCAAAGCGGGTACCCCTGAGGCTAAAATTATTGAGGGCGAGGCGCAAAGCGCCGAAACCACTCAGACCCAACAACAAGACTCTAAAGTCTAGCGTTTCATGGACTTCATGGGGTGGCAGGAATTGATGCTGATCGCGGTCGTTGGCCTCATCGTCATCGGTCCAGAGCGTTTGCCTGAAACTTTACGTACATTGGGTTTGTGGATCGGTCGGTTACGGCGTTCTTTCGTCTCTGTTAAAACGGAGATCGAAAAAGAAATCGGTATGGATGACATCCGTCGCCAGCTGCACAACGAAGCTGTGATGGAGGAAATGCGTAAAATAGAAGAGGAGGTTAAATCATCAGTTGACCCAGCCATCTCCCTAAACGAAGGTCCACCCCTCTATAGTGACGACACGGCACCCACCCACACAACTGATGCAAAAATACCCTCTGACGAAGCAATCGCCGACGCGCACGCGCCTAATCGCCCGGCACCAACAGTTGCTACAGAAGAAGAAGTGGCCACAGAGTCAGCCGAAACCATACACGCAGACTCTGCACCTGTGACACCGTTACCGAGAACTGAGGCTGAACTTGAAGCCATGCACGAAGCTCGCCAAAAACGTTTAAAAGAAGCTGATCCCAGTTAATGGCGGCAAAGGCCAATAGCGACGAGCATGACCCGCACGATCTCGAAGTGGATAGCAATGAGCAGCCATTCCTCGACCACTTAATCGAATTGCGCGCGCGCATACTGCGTAGCTTTATGGTCGTCGTTGCGCTATTCGTGCCGATATATTTCTTCGCCAACGATTTATACACGTTCGTTGCCGCACCCCTGATGAATGTGCTTCCTGAAGGTTCATCCATGATCGCCACTCAAGTTGCAACGCCCTTTATCACACCGTTTAAGCTCGCCATCTATGCCGCAATTTTTGTCGGCGTGCCTTTTTGGTTACATCAACTGTGGTCTTTTATTTCGCCAGGCCTCTATCGACATGAAAAACGCTTTGCCGTGCCGTTACTGCTATCGAGCGTATTGCTTTTCTATTGCGGTATGGCGTTCGTGTATTTCTTGGTTTTTCCCTTGGTCTTCACTTTTTTTGTCAGCGTCAGCCCCGAAGGGGTGCCCATGATGACCGACATTGCCTACTACTTAGACTTTGTCCTTAAGATGGTGATCGCATTCGGAGTTGCCTTTGAAATCCCCATCGCGACGATGCTGATCGCGATGACTGGCGTGTCTTCTGCGGACAGCATGGCTCACAAACGACCTTACGTCATCGTGGGGTGTTTTATCGTTGGTATGCTGCTGACCCCGCCAGACGTAGTCTCTCAGTTATTGTTGGCGATACCGACTTGGCTTCTCTTTGAGTTGGGTATATTGCTCGCCAGGGTCGTCGAGAAAAGAACAGAAAATTCAGACGGCTAGCCGTTGACCCGCTGACCCCGGCGAACCGATTTTACACTTAATTTTCAACCCGGAATCAAGACTCGGTGCGCAAACATCCTGCAAATAGACGAGTCAGTTTCTGCGTACTGCACGCCGACGGCCGCATCTTACATCAAGTTCTAGACACCCTGCCGATTTACAGCGTCACCAAAACAGTTATCGCACACACCATCAGACTCCTGGAGATTGACCCCAAAAAACGGATTTCCGAATGGATTGAGGTTGACCTGTGTCCACACTCAATCACGGTGCAACAACTCCTGAATCACACCAGCGGTCTTACCGACTACAGCGCCCTGCCTGCCTATAAAGAGGCTATTGCAAAGGGCGAAGTTTGGGACGACGAGACATTCGCCAAGCACACCCTGCAACAACCTTTACTCACCACACCTGGGCTAAATTTCTGTTACAGCAATCCCGGTTACTGGCTGCTAAATAAGATCATAGAGCGGGTGACAGACCAAAGGCTTGCACAGGTCATGGATGAACTGATTTTCAAACCACTTGAAATGACGTCTACCTACGTTGCCGAAGGTCAATTCGCGCCCGACTTACCGGATTATCCGGCCGAATGGGTCTGGCATGGACTCATCATGTCTAACGCCTTAGATGTCGCAAGATTTTTGCAGTCACTCGACAGCGAGCACTACTTGGACAATGCCCATCCGATAAACGAGTCCCATCCGAGCTGGCAAGACCCACATTACGGTAATGGTCTGATGATCGAGCCGGGCGTACGTTTTGGGCACTATGGCGGTGGGCCGGGCTACTCAGCTGCGACCATGCATTTCCTTTCGACAGGCATTACCGCCTGTGTGTTAGAAAGTATCTCTGATCCTGCTTTGACTGATCCTGCTTTGACTGATCCGGCAGCGGAAACGCTTTTAAAACTCGTGGAGGAGATCGGCTTCTAGCCTGATAGGCAATTTATTCGTCAATCCGTTCCACTGGGATCCAGACCAACCGGGTAAAAAGGAAGCCTCCCTGCAGGATGTGCCAAAGAACGCCCACAATGTAGAGATCCAGCTCGCGTTGCACACCCCAGTCCGAAAAAGCTGCAAACTGCAGCAAACCAAAAAGCAACCCTAGAAAAAGAAAAGCCTTTGCCCAAGTACCAGCTGATGCATAAAAAATCACGACCAAACAATGTCCAATTATTTGAAGGCCAAGTGCGCCACAGGCAATATGCATGGCCATCACGGGGTCCTGAATCAAGACGTTAATTATCGATGGCAAAAAACAGAAAGAAGCGGCAAATATAGAATGAACCACCATGCCATGAAACTGGTCTGCATCTTTACGGGACCAATTACCGGATGTTGCTCGCTTCATAACGACAACAATTGCTGAGAAACCCGCGAGCGCGATCGCCACTTCGGCAAGGCTAATAAGAATCTCTAGCGTATTGAACATCGCGCTACCGTTCGAGAAGGATTGTTACAGGACCATCGTTTATTAATGATACCTGCATATCCGCGCCAAATTGACCCGTCGCGACCGAAACATGCTTACTTAGCTTAGCAACGTACTGATCATAGATGACTTCGGCGTGCGCGGGCGTCGCGGCGCCGCTAAATCCAGGGCGCATGCCCTTGCTGGTGTTCGCGGCCAGCGTAAATTGAGAAACAACCAGCACTGAACCTTGAACATCTACCACACTCAAGTTCATGTTCTTGTCATCATCTGGGAAAATTCTCAAACCCAAAGTCTTCGCCGCAAGCCAGTTGATTTCAGCATCGCCGTCTTCCGGGAAAACACCCACAAAAGCCAGCAACCCGCGCTTGATCTCGCCAATTCGTTCGCCACCTACGGTAACCGCAGCTTGGCTTACTCTTTGAACTAGGACTTTCATTAAGCTCGCTTGCGTTCATGCTCCTTAAGCAGCGCTTTACGAATACGGATTGACGCAGGAGTTACTTCAACGAGTTCGTCATCCTCAATAAATTCAAGCGCCTGCTCGAGAGTCAGAATCATGGGATTAGTGAGAATAATACTCTCATCAGTGCCTGACGCCCTGACGTTGGTGAGTTTCTTTTCCTTCAGAGGATTAACTGTAAGGTCGTTTCTGCGGCTATGTAAGCCGACCACCATCCCTTCATAGACCACATCATTAGGGTTGACCATCATTCGGCCTCGATTCTGCAAATTGAACAGAGCGAATGCGACGGCCTTCCCTTGGGCGTTTGAGATCAGCACGCCATTGCTTCGCTGCCCAACAAGGTCCTTGATTCGCGGCCCAAAACCAGCTGACGCAAACGACATAATACCGGTACCCGAGGTCATCGATAGAAATTGTGGACGAAAGCCCATAATGCCTCTGGTTGGAATTCGGAATGATAAACGAACCCTGCCGCTACCGTCTGGAGCAAGCTCAAGCAAATCGCCACGTCTGTCGCCTAATGCTTCCATAACTTTACCTTGGTGCTGCTCTTCAACATCAAGGCTCAGAGTTTCGTACGGCTCTTCGATTTGGCCGTTTTCGTTTTCTTTAAAAATAACCTGTGGGCGAGACACAGCGATTTCATAGCCCTCGCGCCGCATAGTTTCTATCAACACGGATAAGTGTAATTCGCCTCGACCAGCGACTCGAAAACGATCTGGGTCCGCAGTTTCTTCAACGGACAACGCTACGTTGTGGGAAGCCTCGGTAAACAAGCGTTCACGTACCTGTCTGCTTGTGAGGTATTTTCCCTCTTTGCCCGCCATGGGCGAATTGTTTACACAGAAAAGCATTGAGAGCGTCGGCTCGTCGACACTCAATGGTTTCAAGGCTTCTACTAAATCAGGGCTACAGATCGTGTCCGAGATACCAATGTTAGCAACGCCTGTAACGCAGACAATGTCACCCGCATACGCAGATTCTTGTTCGATATGCTCAAGCCCGCGATAACCTTTTACCGACATAATCTTTGCGCGACGTTCATGGCCCTCTCGATCCACGACAACAATCTGTTGATTACGCGCAATTTCGCCTCTCGTTACCCGACCAACACCCATCACGCCCTCATAGGTCGAATAACCAAGTGAGCTGATTTGCATCTGCAAAGGACCATCAGCATCAACCTTAGGCGGTGGCACTTCAGCGACGATCAGATCTAAAAGCGGTTCCATATTATCGACGAGTTCGTCCGGCTCAAGTCCAGCAGTCCCTTGCAATGCCGAGGTATAAAGGACGGAGAAGTCTAACTGCTCATCCGTACCACCAAGACTATCGAACAGGTCGAACACTTCGTCGATAACACGATACGGTTCGGCGCCATGTCGATCTACCTTGTTCACAACGACAATGGGTTGTAAGCCAAAACCAAACGCTTTCTGTGTGACAAAACGAGTTTGCGGCATTGGTCCATCAACCGCATCGACAAGTAAAAGAACTGCATCGACCATCGACAGGATGCGCTCAACCTCACCACCAAAATCCGCGTGTCCGGGTGTATCAACAATATTGATCCGCACCCCCTTGTACTCGATAGAGGTGTTTTTGGACAAAATGGTGATGCCGCGTTCTTTTTCGAGATCATTACTGTCCATGACCCGTTCTTGGCTTTGATCTGTCAACAATCCGGTTTCACTCAGCAATCGATCGACCAAGGTAGTTTTGCCATGGTCTACGTGAGCGATAATAGCGACGTTGCGTACTTGAGGGTTGGGCACTAGACTGCGCGCGGTTTTTGAAAGGCGCGGATTATGGCCGAACAAAGGCGCGCTGTCGCGCTTATATCTGGCGGATTGGACTCAATGTTGGCGGCAAAGGTCATCATGGAGCAGGGTGTGCACGTTGAAGGGGTGAACTTTTTCACCGGATTCTGTGTGGAAGGCCATACCCATGCCATTAGACAGAAGAAGCAAAAGAAGGAACAGCGCAACAATGCGCTGTGGGTTGCCGAACAACTCGGCATTAAACTTCATATCGTCGACGTCATAGACGAGTACAAAGATGTCCTACTGAACCCTAAGCATGGCTACGGCACCAACATGAACCCCTGCCTCGATTGCAAGATATTCATGGTAAAGAAAGCAGAGGCTTGGTCTTTCATGGAAGAGAATGGCTTTGACTTTATCATTACCGGCGAAGTCATTGGCCAGCGACCCAAAAGTCAACGCCGGGAGACGATGCCGATAATCGCCAGAGAATCGGGTGTCGAGGATCGACTACTCAGGCCTTTGTGTGCAAAACACCTGCCACCAACCCTGCCAGAGCTGCAAGGTTGGGTTAGTCGCGACCAGTTGCACGATTTCCACGGTCGCAATCGGAAACCACAAATCGCGCTTGCAGAAAGCTTCGGCTTTAAAGATTGGGCGCAGCCCGCCGGGGGTTGTTGCTTTCTGACGGATGAGGTCTATTCAAACAAACTGGTCGACCTTTGGGCGGCCCGTGGTAGCCGCGAGTACGAGCTTGATGACATTATGCTGTTGAAGGTCGGTCGGCATATTCGGCCCAAGCCGCACTTCAAAGTCATCGTCGCGCGTGAAGAAGGCGAGAATCGATATCTTGAAGGCTATCGTCAAACGTTTCTCTCAATACGCGCTACAAGCCACAAGGGACCACTCGCATTGATAGATGGGCAGGCCGATGAAAGCGACATCGAGTTTGCCACCCGAATTGTCGCCCGCTACGGCCAAGGCAAGAATGCTGATTCCATTACTGCCGAGGTTCGTTTTCCCGACGGTCAGCTCAAGGAGCTGACCGTCGCGCCATTTGCAGCAGACGACATCGATCCAGAATGGCATGTCTGAGCAGGTACTTGATACCTCGGGATTGCTTTGCCCACTCCCCGTCATCAGAACTCAGGATGCCATTAAGTCGTTGAAGCCCGGCGATACCCTTGAGATCATCGCAACCGATCCAGGAACAATGCATGACATACCAGCCTGGTGTCGCGTGCATGGGCACGAGCTTCTGCGCGCTGCGAAAGAAGGCCATACATACGCTTTTACCGTCCTCGTATCGTAACCAATGTCGATTTTGGGTCGGGTTTAACAGAATAACACTTCGTGCCTCCTGCCATGTGGCGATACGCCAGCCAGGGTAGCGATCATTTTAGCGCCGGCATACCACCCAACCATATGTTTTGTCGCGCACGCCTTGCGTCTAGTCATTTAGTCACTCGACGTGTCGGCTTTATGTAGCGCCATGAGACTAAAATCGCAAATGAAGCAGCAATCCGGTGCCGGACAGCAAGGGCTGACACCTGAGGGGGCATCTGCATATCAAGGGGTAGGCTAGGCGGAAGTGCACCACGACGAGACACTGAAAGCCCTCATGCACATTTTACGTGCAGAACCTCGCAACTATCCTCTTGAAAGGCCTTAAAATCCGTCGCCCACCGTGGCACACTTCTTGCTTCTTAGGGACACTGATTTCGAAAATCTATCGCGCATTGCCAACAAGTGTGGGACCGACTTGAGCGCGATGGATCAAGATAAGCGGATCATGACAAAAAAAGCTAAAGAGAGGAGAAATAACAACGATGAAAGCTAAACTTGAATACATCTGGCTCGACGGATATACGCCTACGCAGAGCTTGCGCAGCAAGACTCGCGTCGAATCAGACTTCGGTGGCACGCTTGAAGAGTGTCCTATGTGGTCTTTTGATGGCAGTTCCACGGAACAAGCCGATGGCAGCGATTCAGATTGCTTGCTCAAGCCTGTCGCGATCTATCCAGACCCCGACCGTAAAAACGGATATCTGGTGATGACTGAAGTTTTGAACGCGGATGGTACCCCACACCCCTCAAATGGTCGTGCAACCATCGATGATGGCGACGACGATTTCTGGTTCGGTTTTGAACAAGAATATTTCTTATGGGATATCGACACCAATTTACCTCCGGGCTTCCCGCACGGAGGCTACCCTGGCCCACAAGGTCCATACTACTGCTCTGTCGGCGCGCGCAACGCCTATGGTCGCGACGTTGTTGAAGAGCATTTGGACCTATGCCTCGAGGCTGGCATCAACGTCGAAGGCATCAACGCCGAAGTCGCAGCGGGCCAGTGGGAATTCCAAGTTTTTGCCAAAGGTGCCCAACAGGCCGGCGATGAGACCTGGGTTGCACGCTATATTCTTGAGCGCACTGGCGAAAAGTATGGTTATTCGATCAACTGGCATCCCAAGCCATTCGGCGAGCTAGATTGGAACGGAAGTGGCATGCACGCTAACTTCTCCAACAGCGCAATGCGTGACGATGGTAAAGAAGAAATTTTTACTTCGATCTGCGAGCACTTTGGTAAACACATCGAACGACATATCTCGGTCTACGGCGCTGATAACGATCAACGTCTAACGGGTGCCCACGAGACCCAGTCGATCAATGAGTTCAGCTATGGTGTTTCGGACCGCGGGGCATCAATTAGAATTCCGATCACAACGATGACAGACGGGTGGGTCGGTCGGCTGGAAGACCGTCGCACAGCATCTAATGCGGATCCCTACAAGGTAGCCGCCGCGATCATCAAAACGACGAAAGAAGCACTGGCTTAATCTACTACCAGCGCTCCCGCATAAAAAGCCCGCCATGGCAATGCCATGGCGGGTTTTTTTATGCGGGCAGCGGCTTTTTAGTACACTTTTGTGGTCCAATACAGCGCGTTTGATGTGTTTATGAACTGATTACTTTGTCAGACTACTGCGGAGAATGATCATGACCCAACTAAGCAACAAACTAGCCTCCTGCATAGTTGCTTTATCAATTGGCACTTGGGCCGCTAGCACGCCGTCTTTGTTAACCGCAGAGATCTACAAGACGCGGGACGAACAAGGCAATGTCACTTTTTCAGACGTGCCAACAAAAGACCTGTCTGAGATCGTAAAGCTATCCAAAACGAGCCAATTCCCTGCGCCCCAGTCGGCGAACACTTCGACCTCTCAGTCTGCTTCACGGATCGACGACGATGAGGGTCTAGAGACAGAAGCAACCGCCTACTCAAGTATTAGCATCAGCTCTCCTGGACCAGAGGAGGCAATCCGAGAAAATTCAGGGCACATCACAGTCACCGTTCGCTCAGAGCCTAGACTTTCTCCTGGGCATACCTACACCCTGACGCTCGACGGACAACCGGCCGGTGACTCTCTTGATGGGACGTTTGCACTAGAAAACGTTGACCGTGGCACACATATACTCAGCGCGCGAATCGTCAATCAAAACCAATCCGTGATCACACAAAGCGCTGAAATCACCTTCCATATGCTGAGATTCTCAGCACTGAGTGCAAAACGCCGCAATGCCGGTTGACCTTTTCTGGTGCATGCACTAATTTGGTGCGCTTTCACTACGTATGGGATTTGGTCCTATTTCCAGGTCGGTCAGTATTCTTCGCGCGTCTTTCTCTGGATAGAAATAGAGCGCTCTAGTTAACCACCCTGAGACCCGCGCCAAATAGTAAGTACTTACTAACAAACTGAAAGCAGACGAATAGATAGCAATGAAACGAATGTTGGACTCAATCGTTGATTCCATGACAACCGCCGTGGTCTTGTTGGATCGTGCAATGTCGGTGGAATATCTGAATTCTGCTGCCGAAGGCTTGCTTAGAACCTCCGCTTCACAGGCTATCGGTCAATCAATCCAAGACCTGATATTACTCGACCATCGAATTTTGTCCGCCTTAGCCATAGCACTCGATGAAGACCAGCCCTTTACGGAACGAGAGGCTACAATCCGATTACCCGACAACATATCGGAACAAGTAGATTTTACAGTTAACATAGTCGACGATGAACGAAACGGCGTGCGCATCCGGTTACTGCTTGAACTACAACACCTCAACCGCCTGAAACGCATAAACAAGGATGATGAAAGCGTCGAGCGACAAGAAACCACACGGCGTCTCATTCGGGGACTGGCTCACGAGGTTAAAAACCCACTAGGCGGCATTCGCGGCGCGGCACAACTCTTGAAAAGCGAGTTGTTAGACGGACAGCGCCCTGAACTCAAGGAGTATACCGATGTCATTATCAGCGAAACAGATCGTCTAAACGACCTTGTCGACCGCATGCTCGGTCCGCAGCGACAACTAGACATTTCTGAGGTCAATATCCTCGCAGTGCTCGAGCATACGATTCAACTGATACAAGCCGAACAACCAGGCTTCATAACCTGGCACCGAGATTACGACCCGAGCCTCCCTAATATCGAAGGCGACCAAGCCCAGTTGATTCAGGCCGTGATGAACATCATTCGAAATGCATGCGATGCCCTCGCAGAGGTACAAGATCCAGAGATCAAGCTCCGCTCACGCGCGATTCGCCAATTTACGATCGGCAATACCAGACACAGGATCGTTCTGCAGCTGGAGATCACAGACAATGGTCCCGGCATTGATTCAGCTTTACAGGAGCGTATTTTCTTCCCGATGATATCAGGACGCGCCGACGGCACGGGACTTGGCCTCGCCATCACGCAAAACGTCATCTCTCAGCACCGAGGATCGATTCAAGTTAAGTCGCGCCCCGGCAGTACATGTTTTTCAATCTACATACCATTTACCTATGAACCTGCTCCACTTTAGCCCCCTACTCACACGCCTTACCAGATGGTGCCACCGTCATGAGTGAAAATGTCTGGGTCATCGATGATGACCGCTCCATCCGCTGGGTCTTGGATCGCGCCTTGAGCAAGGCAGGTATCCCCATCTCCGCATTCAATACTGCAGATCAAGCAATGCATCATCTGCACTCGGACGAGCCGGTGGCCATCATCACTGACGTCCGCATGCCGGGTACATCAGGTCTCGACTTTTTGCAACATATGCAAAAAAGACACCCCAAAGTACCCGTGATTGTGATGACTGCGCATTCTGACATGCAATCCACCGTTGCCAGCTTTGAACAAGGTGCCTTTGAGTTTCTCGCAAAACCTTTCGATGTGGACGAAGTGGTTGCGGTTGTACGAAGAGCGATCAGTCATACCCAAGATTCAGATCGTTTCGTCCATCAGGCTAGCGAACCCGTACCGGAGATCATTGGTCAGGCACCAGCAATGCAGGAAGTTTTCCGCGCCATAGGAAGGTTATCTTCATCAAACGTTTCTGTTCTAATTAACGGCCCATCTGGCGCCGGCAAAGAACTTGTAGCCAAAGCACTACATCGACACTCACCCAGGTCAACTGGCTCGTTCGTCGCACTCAATGTGGCCGCGATTCCTTCCGACCTCATAGAGAGCGAGCTATTCGGACATGAGAAAGGCGCTTTCACAGGCGCGAATCAACGCCGCGTTGGCCGATTCGAACAAGCCAACGGTGGCACCTTGTTTCTCGACGAAATTGGCGACATGCCTGCAACCGCGCAGACCCGACTGTTGCGAGTACTTGCTGAAAACGAGTTCTACAGAGTCGGCGGACACTCTTCTGTCAAAGTCGACGTACGGATCATCGCTGCTACCCATCAGAACCTCGAACAATTAGTTGCCAAGGGGTCGTTCCGAGACGATCTCTATCATCGCCTCAATGTCATCCGCGTACATGTACCATCCCTGGCTGACCGGCGGACAGACATCCCAGAACTTGCCAAACATTTTTTGCAAAGTTCCGCCCGCGAGCTCGGCGACGAAACTAAACTATTAGCTGCGGAAACTGAGGACTACATGACCATGCTGCCATGGCCTGGCAATGTTCGTCAGCTCGAAAACACCTGCCGTTGGCTACACGTCATGGCAAGCTCCCGAACAATTTTGATTGAAGACTTGCCGCAAGAACTAAAAGTGGAAGGTGAGACGCAGGCCAGTGAAGACTGGGAAAGAGGTTTCAGGCGCTGGGCCACGCAATTGGCTGACCACAATACTGATGCGCCGCTCTTAAATCACGCGCTCCCTACGCTTGAGAAGATACTGATCGAAGTGGCATTAAGAAAAACTGGCGGACGCAAACGGGACGCCGCTGACCTGCTCGGGTGGGGCAGGAATACCCTGACCCGAAAAATGCAGGACCTCGATCTTAATCAGTCGTGACCCCTTTACTGCAATAAAAAAATCTTCCAAATCAAGCCGCGAAAACCCACGTGTGCTAGCCGTTCGGGTAACTGTTAACCCGGCAGGGCTTAACTCCGGAAGCGTCGCGCCAGCAACGTTAATGGCACTGGGTCCAAAATGGATTCGCTGCGTTCTAGCGAACTGCAAAAATTAAACTTCTACGCGTTTAGTCGTATAGGAAGGATTACCGATTTCACCGGAACGGGCATTTCTGACGGTAGTAGGCCTTCAAGGCTGACGCATTCGCCCGCTGTACTGCGCGACAGGGGCCATCGACTCGGCCAAATTTTCGAGCTCTCGTGTAGCGCGGGATACGTGTTTGCCGCACAATCGATCGATGCCTTTCAGTATCGTTCTCTACGAACCAGAAATTCCGCCTAACACCGGGAACATCATTCGCCTCTGCGCCAATACCGACGCTACGCTGCATCTGATCAAACCATTTGGTTTTGAATGGGAAGACCGCCGCCTCAAGCGAGCCGGACTCGACTATCATGATCTGGCCCACGTCACGCTACATGACAGTTACGACGAGTACATCGCCCAAATTCAACCGGTGCGGACCTACGCTTTTACAACCAAAGGGACGACGAATTACACGGCTGCAAACTTTGATGCTCAAGACACGTTCGTGTTTGGGCCGGAAACTCGAGGCTTGCCCGCTGAATTCTTGGCGGCATTGCCAAAGGAACACCGGCTACGAATACCGATGCAGCCAGCGTCAAGGAGTTTGAATTTGGCCAATTCTGTCGCCGTCGCGCTCTACGAAGGTTGGCGCCAGGTGGGCTTTATTGACAGCTGCTAGTGCTGAGTCTCACCCGCGCCTGGCGTCACGTCGCTCTGCGCCCCAGCCTGCCGCATTGCTTCAGCATACAGCATCTCAAAGTTCACTGGAGCCAGTTGCAATGGTGGGAAACCACCTTTGGTCACCAACGAATCAAGAGTCTCGCGTAAGTATGGAAACAACGTATTCGGACAAGCGATTCCGAGAACTTGCCGAAGGGTCTGACCTTCCGCGCCTTCAATAACAAAGATCCCGGCCTGCTGGACTTCAACGATATAAGCATGCTTTTCATCAGAACGCATCGCGTTTACCGTCGCCGACAAAACCACCTCGTGACGACTATCGCCTAAGCTGTTTACACTGGTATTGATATCTACTTTCATCTCAGGCTGAAACTGCTGAGTGAAAATGCTCGGCGCACCTGGCGACTCAAAAGACGCATCCTTCATATAGAGTCGTTCAATTCGCAATTGTACTTGTACTGATTCGCTCACTATGTTTTCACGACAGGGAGGTTTTGGCCCCGCCACTCCGTAATGCCACCGCGCAACCGCGACACGTTTTCAAAACCTTTCTTACGCAGCGTCGTGCCAACAGCGCCGGAGTGCTGGCCCATTTTACAGGCGATCACGATCGGTCGTTCTTTGAACTTATTCAACTCATCTGCCCGACTATCGATAGACGCAAATGGAATGTTGATGGACTCGACAATGTGGCCTTGATCGAATTCGGATTTGTCCCGCACATCAACCACAACTGCTTTTTCATGGTTCACCAGCTGTACAACTTCTTGCACGCCGAGGACTGATCCGCCGCGGCCCATTTCATTGCGAATGAACAGTGCAAGTAGTACCGAAAAGGTACCTACCAAAAAGGGGTGATTGCTGACGTAGGTGAAAAGGTCTTCCATAATTTTCTGTCTGGTTTCTCTGTCGGAGTTTCCGCACAAGCGCGAAAACGCGCGATTATACACATCAGTAGCAAACATTTTTTTGCTAGAATCGCGGCCCATATTAACCGGTGTTGAGAAGCCTATGTCCACGGTGAATCTACTCGTCGTTCTCGACGGCTTTGGCTACCGAGAAGCACAAGAGCACAACGCAATCGCGCTGGCAGAGACCCCAGAATGGGATCGCTTATGGGCAGAACAACCTCGCACGCTGATATCCGGTTCTGGCGAAGACGTTGGCTTACCCCCAGGGCAGATGGGTAACTCCGAGGTTGGACACATGAGTCTTGGCGCTGGAAGAGTCATTTACCAAGACTTCACACGGATCGACCGCGCCATTAGTCAGGGCGAATTCAAAAACAATCGCGCAATCAAGGCCGCTTTCAGAAAATTAGACAAGTCTGGGGGCGCACTCCATATCATGGGTCTTCTCTCCCCAGGAGGCGTGCACAGCCATGAGGGTCAAATCCTTGAACTTATCCGTGTGGCCGCCGAACAGAACGTGCAAACGGTTTATCTACACGCATTTATTGACGGGCGTGATACGCCACCCCGTTCAGCAGCAGCCTCCCTCAAAGCAGCTGAAGACCTATTTGCATCACTCGGAAATGGTCGTATTGCCACCATTGTGGGGCGCTACCTTGCGATGGATCGCGACAACAATTGGGATCGTGTCGAACAAGCGTACAACTTAATCGTGCGAGGTGAAGCGCCATATCATGCAACCAGCGCGGTCGCTGCGTTAAAGAGCGCCTACGACCGAGGCGAAAACGATGAATTTGTGCAGCCCACAGCCGTCCACGCCCTGGACGAAATCCCAGTAACAATGCAGAACGGCGATGCAGTTGTCTGTATGAATTTTCGAGCTGACCGTGCTCGCCAAATTAGTAGAGCTATCGCAAAACCGGAATTCGACGGCTTTGAACGACGCTCCGTGGTGAACTTAGCCGACTTCGTTATGCTCACACGGTACGCCGATGACCTCGAACTGCCTTGCGCATTTGATCGGCAGCGTTTCGACAATACGCTGGCCGAGTACCTCGCAACCCTTGGCAAGCGCCAACTGCGGATTGCCGAGACGGAAAAATATGCCCATGTCACCTTCTTTTTCTCAGGTGGCGTCGAAGCCCCATATCCGGGCGAAGAACGCGAACTCATCCCCTCGCCAAAGGTGGCAACGTATGACCTGCAACCAGAAATGAGCGCTCCGGAAGTGACTCGCAGACTGGTCGCTGCCATAAAGGCCGGCGAGCATGATGTCATCGTCTGCAACTACGCCAACGGCGATATGGTCGGACACACCGGTCAACTCGAACCGGCTATAGTGGCAGTAGAGGCACTCGATGCAGCGTTAGGCCAACTACGCTCAGCGATCGCGGAGGTTGGCGGACAAATGCTTATTACCGCCGATCATGGCAACTGCGAACAGATGGCAGATGCAGAAAACAAACAAAAACACACAGCACACACTCACAACGCAGTACCGCTAGTTTACGTTGGACCCCAGAAAATCCAACTGCAACAACAAGATGGTACATTATCAGACGTCGCACCAACCCTTCTAGACCTTATGCACATCGACATCCCTGCTGAAATGACAGGGCGCTCGCTTGCAACGATCGAAACTGCGTAGACCGATAACGCGACACAAAGACCTAAAGATACGTGCTTAGAAGAAACCAAAGCATGCACAGCAGCTTATTACTTCGACTCAGTAGTCTGGCATTAGTTTTTATCGGAGCCGTTGCACAGGGACAAACTCCGGATCCTAAAACCGATGCGACGGCCAAAGAGTTACAAGCGACCGTCGCGCGGCTGAACGCGCTCGACCAATGGTTTTCCGAAGCAGAGAAAAAACGTACGCGATGGTTGGCCGATATACGGCGCCAAGACGTAGACATTTCGCATCTTAACAAAGAGGTCAAAGTCACGACTCTGGACCTTGCCAAACTTCGTGCTGAGCTCAAGGAACTGATCGCGGAAGCGCAAGAACTCAAACTTCAGCAACAAACTCAAGCCCTACACATTGCTAAACACATCGGCGCAGCCTATCGCCTGACTGGACAAGATTTTCTCAAACAACTGCTTAATCAGGAGTCACCCGATACGCTCGACCGCATGATGCGCTATCACCGCCAATTCAGCGCCTCACGTTTGGATCTCATGGCCGAATACAAAGAAACGCTTGCACAGCTCGCCAAAACAAACGCGGCGCTAACGGTCCGTCAATCGAGATTGGATGGGCGTCGCGCGGATTTGCAAAAGGAACAGTCAACGCTCGCAGCACAGCGCACGGAGCGGAGTAGATTGGTCGCTGCGCTCGAAGCCGAACAAGAAACCAAGGAGGAAGAACACAACCGTCTCATACGCGACCGCGAACGCTTAGAAACACTGCTTACACAATTGCGAACGCGAGCAAGCAAATTAGATGGCTCGGCTTTTATTGCCGCTCGGGGCGCGCTCCTTATGCCAGTACAAGGTCGCGTTCGCCATGCCTTTGGCAGTCCCCGTGCAGACAATCGGTTGCGCTGGCACGGGATCGACATCGCCGCTCCGCAAGGGAGCCCGGTGACATCCGTGTTCCGCGGACGAGTCGTTTTTGCAGATTGGCTACGTGGCTTTGGCTTTCTCACGATCGTTGATCACGGTAGCGATTACCTCACCCTGTATGGTCACGTCGACGTACTCCACAAAAAAGTAGGCGACCTGGTCGAGAGCGGAGAAATCATAGCTGATGCCGGTAACAGTGGTGGCCAGCAAGACCCTGGGGTCTATTTCGAAGTGCGTTTTCGGGGCGAACCCAAGGATCCGATCGGCTGGATCGATCGCAGCTAAGCTGCCACACTCAGCGCATGGTATTGCGACCTCTCACGCTGATCGGAATCATCCTAAGTATCGTCACCGGACTCGCTCTCGGTGTCGGCACGCACCTCTATACGCGAGACAAAGCGCCTGACCCATCACGCACACTGTCAGAAGCGCTACGTCAGGTGTCCGAAAGTTATGTTACCGAGATCAGCGAAGCAGCATTGCTGGAGTTTGCGATCGAGGGAATGATGAATGGCCTCGATGAGCACTCTGCTTATCTAGATCCAGGCTCCTTTGAATCGCTGCAAACCACAACCTCCGGGCGCTTTGGTGGAATCGGAATTGAACTCGGTCTTGTCGATGGCTATTTTACCGTGGTTGCGCCAATGGACGGCACTCCGGCCGCCGCCGCTGGATTAGCACCCGGTGACCGAATCACCGCGGTTAATGGCGATCCGATTAAGGGGGTGAAGTTATCTCGGCTAATAAAGATTCTGCGTGGCGTACCTGGTTCGCCAGTAAGTCTCTCGATCCTTCGCAAAGACGAAGATACGTTCGATGTCAGAATAAGGAGAGCAATCATCCGCGTGACATCAGTAAAGAGCCGCCTGCTGGAACCTGGCTATGGCTATGTGCGAATTTCACAGTTCCAAAACAACACGAGCAGAGATGTGGCTGCTGCTCTCAAAGCACTGGCGGCGGAAGACGGTGGGGATCTGAAGGGGCTAGTCCTTGATCTGCGCAACAATCCCGGTGGAACGTTGCAATCATCGGTAGATGTCGCGGATCATTTTCTCGATGGAGGTCTAATTGTTTATACAGAAGGCCGATTGCAATCGTCGCACGCCAAATATCGCGCAACCAAGGGCGACAAGTTGAACGGTGTGCCAATGGTCGTGCTCATCAATAGCGGCTCGGCTTCCGCATCTGAAATTGTCGCTGCCGCTTTAGGCGATCATAACCGAGCAACACTGATCGGCAGTAAAAGTTATGGCAAAGGATCTGTTCAATCGGTTTTACCGCTTGACGATGCACAGGCGTTGAAGATCACTACGGCATACTATTTCACGCCTGCAGGCACATCGATTCACAAAAAAGGAATCGAGCCTGATGTGACATTACGACTTGATGCAGAGCGCCTCGTTGATGAGGCAGTTCAGCATCTAAAATCCCTATCGCAGACGCGACACGTTTACTTAAGCCCAGTCTCCGAATAGACTGAGGCTTAATCAGTCCGCCGCTAGACGTGGACAATTTTTGGGAAAAAAAGACGCTTTGAGAGCACTTCAAGCTGCCCTCTCAACACTACGAAGACTGACACAAGTTTTATTGTTAGGGCTTGTGGCTCTGCCCGTCAGCGCCGCTGACCTGGCCGTCGTCATTGACGATGTGGGTTACAACGTATCCCGTGGACTGCGCGCGGTGACACTACCCGCGCCAGTGACAATCGCGGTCTTACCATTCGCGCCTCATACACAATTCCTCGCACGCCAAGCCACGCAGGCAGGAAAAGACCTGATCATCCATCAGCCTATGGAGCCCGTGCCGTCAACGCACGCGCGCTATGAAATTGACACCCTCACAAGCGCCATGGGCATCCAGGAATTTGATGCGACCGTCGAACGAGCGCTCCACGCGATTCCTCAAACATTAGGATTTTCAAATCACACAGGTAGTTATCTAACGACCCAGTACGATCCTATGCGACGCTTCATGCGCCATCTCAGTCGACGTGGATTGTTCTTCTTGGATTCACGCACCACCGCCGAAACAATTACTGACAGGGTAGCAGACGAACTTGGCGTCACGTTGCTCAAAAGAGACGTTTTTCTCGATCACGACCGATCAATCTCAGCGATTGCAAAAGCTTTTCAGCAGGCGATCAGAATCGCACGCCGGCGAGGGTATGCAGTGCTAGTCGCTCACCCCTATCCCGTGAGTTTGAGTTTTCTTGAGTCAGCGTTGTTAGAAACACCCGCCGATATAAATCTCGTGGGAATCGCCTCACTCGTCGCCAAACGGCGAGCGGCTATGCATCAAGCAGAGCTTGTCCTGCAGTCACGTCCAAGCAACCTTCGTATATCGCTCGGCCAGTGATGGCCCCCAACAAGAGTTCCGGGAATTCCGCAAACCCTGCTTTTAGGGCACGTAGATCCTCAATTGTTGTGACCCCGCCAGAAGCGATCACCGGAATACCAGACTGTCGTGCGAGTTCGGCAGTGGCCAAAACATTGAGACCCGTCATCATGCCGTCTCGATCTATATCGGTGTAGACAATCCCCGCAAGCGCGATTGTCCGAGCACGAATCGCGAGATCAACCGCTTCTGATGCCGACGTTTTATCCCACCCCGCTGTCGCTACTTTTCCACCACGAGCGTCTAGACCTAAAATAATTTGATTGGGGTAGGCCGCCGCGGCCGCCTGCAAGAATTCTGGCTCTTCTACCGCCTTTGTGCCAATTATCGCTGCGGCAACACCGACATCGATGTAGGCTGCAACGGTATCAAGTGTCCGAATACCGCCACCAACCTGGACGGGTATCGGCCCCATTTCTGCGACCATTTGTTCTATGAGATCGCGATTCTTAGGCTGACCCGCGAACGCCCCATCCAGATCGACAATATGCAATCGTCGGGCACCTTGATCACGCCAGTGTGCCGCCATGGCAACAGGGTCTGTCGAAAATACCGTAGCATCATCCATACGACCTTGGCGCAACCGTACACACTGACCCTCTTTAAGATCGATAGCGGGGATTAGCAGCACTAAAGCGCACCCTTAGTTGAAGGCACAATACCCGCCATGCGGGGATCCGGGGTCACCGCAACGCGCAATGCCCGGCCAAACGCCTTGAACAACGTTTCTGCCTGATGGTGGGCATTCTCGCCTTTAAGATTGTCGAGATGGATCGTCGCCATACCATGGTTGACGAAGCCTTGAAAAAACTCTCGCAAAAGATCGACATCGAAGTCTCCGATTCTTGGGCGCGTGTAGGCAACCTGATAGAAAAGGCCAGGGCGTCCCGACAGATCGATGACTACCCGCGAGAGCGCTTCGTCTAGCGGCACGTAGGCATGTCCATAACGGACTAGTCCAGTTTTATCGCCAACCGCCCGAGTGAAGGCCTGACCCAGCACAATTCCAACATCCTCAACCGTGTGATGAGCATCTATCTCGAGATCTCCCGCCGCATCGATCGTGAGATCGATCAAACCGTGGCGAGCAATCTGGGTGAGCATGTGCTCGAAAAACGGAATCCCCGTTTTTAGCTGACACTCCCCCGTACCATCGAGATTCAACGCCACTGTGATCTTGGTTTCCGACGTGTCCCTCTGTACAGTCGCGGTGCGATCTGCGCTCATACCTTTGGCCCTAACTTTAACTGGCGCGGATTCTAGCGATATCCGGTCACGGTGAACAGCAACACGGTCGGCACATGTCGATCGACCAGCCGACACTCACAACCGGTCCATCAAGCTACCATGGGGTAAGAAACGATTGTCAGTGTGTGATTTTATCCACTGTGTCAGCGGCTTATTCCACTGATTTCGCACCTTTAATGCTTGTACCATGGCAATAACGGGGGAGTCTGACCCAGCCTGAAAGGTCGTATACTGATGCTCGAGCAAGGTGAATATCTTCGCAAGGCCAATGACCTCCTCATCTAAAAAACGGTCCATCGCACCGGCCCAACCAGCGTGGCGGGCCAGAATGCCATAACGCAGCTGCCCAGACTTACCCAGCGTTATGTCCTCGCCATCAAATAGGTCCAGAAGCTCTCGAGCAAGCTCGATATCAAACGAGTTTTCAGTAGCATTCGGATCAAAGGTGCCAACGGACATAAACTGTCATCCTTTATTAAATTTGCCTCACAAGAAAGCTTCGCAGTCTCTCTGGAAATCCGCCACTCTAAAATGGCCCATCGGATACTGTTGAGCTAAAAAACAGATACTAACAAGCAGCGGCGCCTTTTGGGACGCATTCGCGCGAACGCTCAACACTATGAGAAAGAAAAATTTCGCGTCGTTCAGCAACGCGACAGACTTAAGTCTTATACTGCACGCGTCCCAACTAGGAGCGTGCCGTGCGGATTGTCATAAGATTCGTCAGTTTTTCCGTAGCGATTGCGCTGGCCGTGTTTGTGGCTGTTTATTTTTATCTGCAAAACACTGACCGGCTCAAGGCGAACATTGAAACCCTGATCGCTGAGCAGGCAGAGCTTGAAGTCAAGATTAATGGCGATTTACACTGGCAACTGTTGCCACCGCTCACCCTGCACATAGAAAATCTCCAAGTCACGGACGACGCAACGCTCGCCCGCATTTCATCCGTAGATATGCAGCTGGACCTGTCCGCGATGTGGCAAAACGTCGACCAGTGGACAGTAACGGCACTGCAGCTAAAGGATATGTCGATTACTGAACGAGACAGCGTCACGAACATTGTCGAGCTTGACCTGAGAGACTTCACTCTTGGCAAACCAGCCAGTTTGCGCATCGATGGCAATTATCTCGGCGCCGGCGAAACACTACCCATTGCGGGTACCCTGCTCGGGACGATTACGTATCAACCCAATACGGAGACGACAACTCGAGCGGTCAAGTTGACCAATACAACAGTCTCCACCCCAAATCTGAGCGCTATCTGCGATATCGACGCCGCGGACAACGCCGGATACCTGCCTGAGCCAATCTCTTCAGACGCCGACTTGCTGCCGGTTACTACCTTGCGCGGCTTAGACATCACCGCGAACTGTGTTCTGAACGATCTAAAAATCGGCACCGAAACGTTTACGCTTGGTGACTTTAGGCTCACCAACGTGGCCGACAACCTCTACCTCTTCGTCGACATCAAGGATTTCCTGAACGGCTCTCTTGTAACCGAAATTGATGTCGACTTAGCCGCTAACCCGATACGTTGGAAAATCCGAACAAAGGTCGATGGCGTAGACAGCAAAAGGCTCATCGATTGGACCAATCGTTCCATCGCTTGGGTCGCTCCGCTAGGGCTAACCGGAGAGATCACGATGCAGGGCAATACAGAAGCTGAGCTCCTGAGCTCTTTATCATCCAGTCAGATGTTTGACGGTGGCCAGGGTAGACTGGATATCTCTGCACTCAAGCGACAAATGGCGCAGTTGGCGGCAATCACCCGCAGCTCAGACTCGTTTGTGCAGTGGCCGGACACTTGGGGCTACGAGACCTTTGTTGGCAAGCTCGAAACGCGTGGCCAAGATCAAGTCCTGAGCATTCAACTCGACAACCTCTTCATCGATGGCAAAGGTATATACGACTACACAACGAACGAGATTAACATGCTTGCCAACGTGACCTTCAGAGAAGCAGCAGAAGGCAGCCCCTATGTGGTGAACGCTCTTGTCCAAGATACACCGCTACCAATGCGCTGTTCCGGGGCTGCCCAAGACATCAAGTGCGAGCTCGACAATGACGCGACCAAGAAGCTGATCGCAAGTACGCTGAAACGTGGCAGCAAAACAGGTTTGCGCCGTAAGCTGGAAAAGAAGATCGACGAACAGGTGCCCGAAGAATATCGTGACACAGCGCGCAGTCTTCTTGACGCAATAGGTCGTGCCCTCGACCGTGACTAGCGCAAAGATGGACAACTTCGCCCAACGCCTGCTGACGTGGCATGACCAACACGGGCGCAAAGATCTGCCCTGGCAACAAGACATTACACCCTATCGAGTCTGGCTCAGTGAGATCATGTTGCAACAGACTCAAGTAGCAACCGTCATCGACTACTTCAATCGATTCGTTAAGCGATTCCCGACTGTGAGGGACCTCGCGCGAGCGGATCTCGATCAGGTATTGCACTTGTGGACCGGGCTGGGTTACTACGCGCGAGCCCGTAACCTGCACAAGGCTGCAGTAACTGTAGTCGCAACATATGATGGTCACTTCCCCGAATCACAGGACGAACTGGAAGCCCTCCCCGGCATTGGACGATCGACCGCAGCAGCAATACGCGCCATCGCTATGCAACAGCACGCCACGATTCTGGATGGTAACGTTAAGAGGGTGCTAGCCCGCTACCACGCGCAAGCGGGATATCCCGGCGTCACTGCAGTCGCAAAACGGCTTTGGCGCTATGCAGAAAGTCACACACCAGAGCAACGAACTAACACCTACACACAAGCCATCATGGACCTTGGCGCAACCATTTGTCTCCGCAGCAAACCAGCTTGCAAGCGCTGTCCAGTCTCGGCTGGTTGCGAGGCTTACCGCGATCGGACAACTGACATTTACCCTGCAAGAAAGCCAAAAAAAGAAAAACCAATTCGTGAGGCACGCTTTTTCGTCGTTACCCAACATAGCGGCGCGACGTTACTCGAGCAGAAACCCAGCGACGGTATTTGGGGCGGCCTTTGGACACCGCCAGAGCGTCCCATCACGCTGCGCCCAGAGTCCTTCATCTTGACCCTCGGTTACTCACCGGAGCAAATCGAATCCACCCGTATCGCGCCTCGGTTTCGTCACACCTTCAGCCACTTTTTTCTTGATATCGAACCGGTTTACATCAAGACAACGGGGTATCCGGCG
>JACLAC010025078.1_pt1 | contig 28217 bp, 18 predicted proteins | sample 8027881 | NCBI WGS metagenome assembly JACLAC01 (sample SAMN15725517, study PRJNA655200) | protist metagenome | isolation source: fluorescence activated cell sorting (FACS) single amplified genomes of... | place: Spain: Blaines Bay Microbial Observatory, Mediterranean Sea | collected 2016-01-19 | reverse complement strand
TTTGCATTGTTGCTCTGCTTTTGGTTTTGTGGCACCTGGCTTTGCTTGCATAATTTGTTGCATATTTGTATTTTTGCCTAAACGTTTTGTATTTGTTGTTAATTGACGCTTCCGTAATGAGCTTTCCATCATTTGTAAAAATGATGACGATTGTTGTATTCTCATCATTGGTTTTATTAGTAAATGTTTTACTAAATTATAAAATTGCGTCATGGAATGTTGATATGGTATAAATAATTCACACAATTTCTTTTTGTCTTTTGTACCTGGTTCATCAATGATACGTGGTCCACATAACGAAACTTCATTGAAAAAAGAATCGACTAATGTCTTTGCATGTTTTGTTTTACTTTTTCCAAGTGATTGCAGTAATTGTTTCATACCTTTATGTAAATACCCGTCCAATTTAATCGTGTCTGTCACTTCAACATATAAATTATGACGACTAAAATTACCACCAGATGATAATGCAAATGGTACAATATCACCACGATTTAATTTACCAGATGGATCTTCACATACTTCTAATGTAGTATCACGTCGTTCTTTACAACATATATTTGGCCAAAATGATTTTGCTTCTTTATCAATAGATTGAATTTGAAATAAATTATCTAAATCAGATGTAAAGGAACAAAATGATTTTAATAATTCATCACGATTTGTATCGATACATGTAGTATCTTCAATTTTTTCAATTTCATTTGATATTTCAATCGCAGGAAAAACAATAGTGCCTTTTGAACGTTCATTTTCACATGATTCTTGTTCCTTTTTGTCATCGTTTGATTTACGTTCTTTCATTAATTTATCATGTTGCAAACGAATGTGTTCTTTTTGCCATAAACGTGAATTTTTGACAGATAAATCGTTTTTTTTTTCCTTTTCAGCTGCCATAACTTTATCAATGTTTTCTAACTTCCACATGACGTATTCCGGTGAATACTCTAGTACGCATTTTGATTGACCTGGACCTGTTGTAACATGATGTTTTTCACAAGGTTTACATTTTACGTCAATTTCATTATTCTTGTTGTTATAATGATCTTTTTCACATTCTTTGCATTTCTTTTTCGTTGTAATGGCATTACCAGTGACTTCGTAGCCAATTCGACATGTTAATGGTTGTACGGATTTACATGCATCAATAGTTGTTTGTCCGTTTTTAAAATTTGTAGTTGGTCTATCTTTTGGGCATTGTTTACACTCTGCATCGGCACCACCAGAAGAGTATGTATTCGCTTTGCATTTCGTACATTCTTTTTTTTTTGTAATACCATCGCCGATAGTAAATTCATGTCCAGGTTCACATTTTATTGTTGGCACAGGTATACATGCATTAATAGATGTTTGCCCTAATGGTTTAAAATTTGTAGTTGGTCTCTCTTTTGGACATGCTGTACATGTCGGATTGATACCACCTTCACTATATGAATTGATTGGGCATTTGATACATGTTTTTGTTTTGCATATACATTTTAATCTATTACTACATTTTGTTGTTGATTTTGTGTATATATTCCAATAATATTTATTCCAACCACTATTATAATAACATCCAGGTGGAACACTCGACGAACTCGTTCGGCCTTGATATCCTCCATTTTTATCAATATTATTCTTACTATTATATTCAGCTGCTAATTTACATTCTGCTTCTGTTGTTATTTTAGATATACCACTACATTGTGATCCAGATGTACGAATATCTGTTCCTATCATACCATGACCAGCTTCACATTTGATTGCTAATGCATCTTTCAACTCTGTACATGAATCTTTCGAATCTTGTTTACTATTTAAAAATGTATAAGGCTTGCTTGCGGGACATTTTGAGCACTTCATGTTACTGCCAATTTTACCTGTTCTATCATTGTACATATTTTGTGGGCATTTTGTACAATGCTCTTTTGTCTTGCAAATACAATTTCTTCCATCATAACCACATTTCTTGTTTGTTTTTGTCAATATATTGTACATATACTTATTATACGGAGGGTAGTAGTAACAGCCAGTTGGTGCGTTGGAGTTATCACCAGATCCACCACTACCTTTTTCCTTTAACGTAGCATATCCATTCTTCATATTATCTGTAGCAGCTGCGCGACAGTCAGCAACATTCGTTATTGGATTTTTACATTTACCAGATACTAGAACATTTGTATCATAGTATCCAGCTGCACATGAACTTGCTTCTGATGTACACGAATCTATGGAATCTTGTTCACTATTTATAAATGTATAGGGTCTATCGTCCGGACATGGTGTACATGTTGGATTAATACCACCTTCGCTATATGTATTGATTGGGCATTTGGTATATTTATCCTCACCACGAACAGTAGATAGTAAGACCAAACAAAGTATAAATACACGAACTTGTTTCATCGTTATCAATATATTTTCGATCGTCTCGATCAAAACTATTCTCAACCTTGTTTGAAAATATTCTCTTACTTCTTTTTAAAACTTTCTTGATGGTTTTAATTCTTCTTTCGCTTTTCTTTCTTTTATTTTGACGTATCTGCTGTAGTCAAGTTGTTCCTTGTGTAAATATATAAATATTGTTGTTATTGTTCTATTTAAAACAGGGTGCCCTCCCTTTACTGGTATGATACTTTTTTTAATGCTGTGCCGTTTTATTCGTTCAATTTCAATAATTATATTTCTATTTTTTTTTTCCTCCGCCCCCTTTTTTATTTTCCATAGCTGCGGTGCTGCGTTTCTTTAAAGAAGAGAGAGAATCTCTCTGCTAATGCTGTGTCTATGTATTTTAAAATAAAATAAGGTATGTTACGGAACAGGTTTTTGTGCCATCAAAAGTAGATGGACATAGCATTAAGAGTCACCTCTTTTCTCTTTGGCTTAAAGTATTATATCTAAATACCTTAACATAGAACAACTCTCCACAAAATGAAAGACACTCAAATATATATATATATACACAAATCTATAAAAAACAACAACCATCTATATTTTTATTTTCCATTTCGAATATATATAGTCATATATACATACCATACCATATTCAACTCATTTGCACACGATCACAAAAACAATTTTAACTCCGAAAAAAGACAATTTTCTTTTTTTCTTTTTTTTTATAAATCATGGATGATGATGATGATGCCCCGTTGTATGTACCATTAAAACGTAGAAGAAAAATGCTATGGCTAAAAATAAAAATAATTCAAAGACAACAACAACAACAAACGAACAAAATAATGATGATAATAATAATAATAATAATAATAATAAAAAGGATGATAATGAATCGTCATCTATTTCAAAAGACAATAGTAGTAGTAATAATAATAATAATAGTAATAATAATAATACCGAGACAACCAACACGACTGAAAATAATATTACAAAAGATATGAATGAAAAATTAACGATTACAACAACAACAACAAAAGAAACGACAAAAACAGAAACAACAACTACAAACAACAACAAATTAAAAGTCTCACCAATTCAAAGTAAAAAACCATATTCATCTAAAATTTTAAATGCACATAAAACAAATGTTATATCTTCATTGATAGAAAATGGTGATTTTGATGAAAGTGATGATCTTGGTTGGGTTGGCCCAGATAATATTGATCAAATGGAAGATTCAGGTTGGGGTGTAGTACATCGTAAACATCGTAATAATAAAAATAAACGATACAATAATAATAATAACAACAACAGCAATAACAACAATGCAAATGTATTAAATCGTGAAGTTGGCTGTGTTACTGTTGATTTTGCCATGCAAAATGTATTAATGCAAATGGGTTTAGGATTATATTCCATACGTGGTGTTGCTATTCGTAAATTAAAACAATGGGTATTGCGCTGTTTAGCATGTTATCATATCACAAGTAAAATGGATAAATTATTTTGTCCACGTTGTGGTAGTGATACAATGACTAAATTATCTGTTTATGTGAATGATAAAGGTGGTTTACGATATGGTTTTAAAAAAAATTATCGTGTAAAAACACGTGGTACGAAATTTGCAATAGCAAAAACAAAAGGTGGGCGTAAAGATCAAGGTTTATTACTACGGGAAGATCAAATGTTATCTGGGCAATGGAAACAAACTGCACGTAAAAAAGAAAAGATGGAAAGTATGTTTGGTGAAGATTTATCACAACAATTAGGGTTAAAAGAATATCAAAACAGTGAATTAGTTGTTGGTTTTGGACGTCGAAATCCAAATGCACAACGTGGACGTGAACGACGTGGTAAGAAGAAAAAAAATAAAAATGCTAGGTTTTTTTAGAGAGAGAGGCTGAGAGATGTGTGGGGGGATACAGAAGAAGTGGATACATAGTAAAGAATAAATATATATGTGCGAGAGTAAAAAATGGTATTATTTTTCGTATGGATATTATATTTGTTAATTTTTACCAGAGACATGGCAACACGCACCACGAACATTCTCCACTCTCTCTTGTTGTACGAGTATCTCATATCTCATACGCGTATAATGTCAATATTACCTCATATCTCATCTTCTTCAAACATTATACTCATATGCCCTCCACCACCACCATTTGCGACACCACTCCCATCACCAATACCATTACCACCATTCTCATCATTATTCATCATATTAGAATCCCGACCATCCTTCCCTCCTCGTTCTTTTTCAATCGCTGCAACAGCAGCCACTACCGCTTCATCCTCTTCCTTCTGTTTCTTACTCATTTTAATCAAATTTGCCGCACGTTTCAAACGTTCACTAGTAAATGCACCAGCTTTTCCTTGTATCCAATCAACCAATGTACCTTGTCTAGCACCACGCATTGCTTGTAATACTGGTTTTAATTCATTATCTAATCTTGTTGCTTCCCATCCTAATTTTTCATTTGCATATATTCTTAATCCATCCATATTTGGTGTACCCCACGTAAAACCTTCTGTACTAGCATCGACTTCTGGATTCATATATGCTTCATAAACAGCTTTACTAGGAAATGATTCTGGTGCATTCCATCGCGTCTTTGCATTTCCTATTATATATATAAGACAAAAGAATATTATTATTATTATAAATTGTTAGTTATATAACATACATACAATTAAATGTAGTAAAGAGGAGATATGCATATATCTACATTATATTAGTATATATAGAAAATACATACGATGTTTATATTTGAATTGATCTTTTTTCGATAATTGTGAAATTTCTGCTTTGGTTAACTTTTTGTTTTGACGATCAAATTCATCAACCGTTTCTAACCACGTTTTAAATTCTTTCAATCCATCATGTGTGCCATTAAATGCAGCAATGATTTCAGTAGCATTGACGACACCAACACCTTTAATACCAAGTGCATAATCACTGCCTAATAATTCTGCCATTGCTATAAATGTTTCCTGTTTAAATCCAAGTTCATCTTCTAACGTGTTTGCATTATAAATTTCGGTATATTTTCGTTCCTCAAAAAAGTTTTTATAAATACGTTTACCACCAAACACAAACACATCACTATCATTTGTAATAATACCATTTACTAATCCTAATGTTTCCAACTTGGCACATTGCGCTTCCGCTTCCATCGGTGCAATAACATATGGTAAACCAAATAAACCAAGTAATTCAATTACATCATCTACCATTTCATCCGTAACACCATCTGCATCACGAATAGCACGATTATGTAATTGTCGTAATTCTCGATCTTCCTCTGCGAGATTAGACAGTTCTTTATTTATGTTGGCAATGTTGGTGATATTTGGAGTTGGGGTGGTGTTATTTTTATCGGTGTTCTTGTTGCTACTACTACTACTGGATCCAGTATTTGATTTATTTTGTAATTCCATTAATGTCAATTGTCGTTTTGGAGATTTGGTAGGGGATGGTGGTTTTGATGTTGATTTTTTACTTGTCGTTGCACTTAAATCTATTATTTGTGGATATTTTGGAGCATTACCATTGTTGTTATTGTTGTTATTATTATTATTGGGGGATCTTGTGACAATTTTTTGATGACGAAGACGGTGGTATAGTCATATTTTCATCTACTGTTTTCTTGTGGTAATCTTTATCATCCTCGTTTTCATCCTCGTTTTCATCCTGGTTTTCATCTTCTTTTTCATCCTCGTTTTCATCCTTGTTTTCATCCTCTTTTTTATCCTCTTTTTTATCCTCGTTTTCATCTTCTTTTTCATCCTCGTTTTCATCTTCTTCACTAGCTAAATCTACAACAATTGGATTCTTCTTTTCACCATCGTTGTTAGCCGAATGCACATTATCTAGTATTGTTTCAGTTGATAAATCTACAATGTTATTTTCGCTTGCATCAATATGATCACTTTCGTATGTATCAGAATCATCCTCATTATTTGACGAAGATGATGATATTTCTATAACCATTTGTTGTTGTTGTTGCTGCTGCTGTTGTTGTGGTTCTAAAGCTCCCATCGTATTCACATTCTCTATTACCACAACATCATTCGTTTTCTTTATTTCATTATGCATTGGTGTGACATCTACATACTTATTTGTAGAATTATTTGGCTGTTGTTGTTCGACTCCCACAGTTTTCTTCTGTTGATTCTCATTTACAATAACATTAACGATTTGTGGTATTTTCTTTGGGCTATTTGATTTCACATTTTGTTTCTTTGGACTCTCCTTCATTTCCCATAAGTCATCATCATCATCATCAACAACTAGATTTGCATCATCCCACCCATCATCTACATCTTTATTTTTTTTACCATCTGTATCACTGTCCGAATAGGAAGAATCATCACTACTATTTGTAACACCCCAACCACCATTTTTTTCATTATCACTTTCATCGATTGTAATAATATTACTTTGTTCAGCTTCAAGTTTGTGATTGTTGTTGTTGTTGTTATTGTTGTTGTTACGCCGCATATATCGATTGATACGATCATCAATACTTAAACCAACTTGTTGTTTTAATCCCATTTGTTTCTCTAATATTTTTTTTCCGCTCTTGTTTTGATATATACAAAGTCGCTTTTTTCTTCTTTTGTTCGTTTCCATTATTATTGTTATTATTATTGTCATTATCATACAAATTGATAATACCACTAGTAGTTCCAACATTATTGTTATTATTACTACTATTTGAACCAATGTTATCATCATCATCATCATCTTTTATTTTTTGTCAATACATATTCTCGAGTTTCATCACCTTCAATACGTTTACCAACATTATCATCCGGTTTTAATGATTTTACATGATGTTCTACTTGTACATTAAATTGCGCACCTTTGATAAAATTATTCATTTGTGCATTGGAAAATGTTGAAGGACCACCATTTATTGATCTATATTGTTGCTGTGCTAACATTAATGATTGTCGTTTTGCACTTTGTATTGCTTTCATTTGAGCTAATTCTGGCAAAGATTTCAATGCATTAAAATCAAGTCTATTTGTATCTAATCCAGCATACATAGTTTCATCATCATCCCATACATTTGTATGCTCTTCCAATTCTACTACTGCATCTTTGTTTACATCGTTGTTGTTGTTGTTATTATTATTATTATTATTATTGGTATCAGCAATACTACTGATGGATGTCATTTGATATTCTTTTTTTCGATATCGTTTTCTTCGTCTTTTTTTCTTTTTTTGTTTAGTTTTTTTTATTACACGTGCACCAGACCCATCTAAAAATGCACCATCATCAGAGGAATCATCACTGCCAAAAAGATTACTTTCGCTAGCATCGCTGCTGCTACTAGAATCTTCATCATCTGAGGATAATTCAATGACTCGTTTATTATTATTATTATTATTATTTTTAGTTGTCGTGGTTGTAGTTGTAGTTTCATTGGATGGTCTGTTATTATTATTGTCGTTGTTGTTGTTGTTGCTACTACTACTGTTATTACCATTGCTGTTATTAACACTTGTAAATCGATCCTCTGGTACAACAAATCCTTTTGCTGCACTACCATCATCATTATTATTTTTATTATTTTTATTTTGTTGAAGTTTTAAACGATTTCTTTTTAACTGATTTAATAATAATTTTTGTGCTGCTCTATGTGCATTAAATTCTGCTTTTCCACGAACTTGTCTTCTTGCTCTTAATGTTCGATATTTAATTTGCGGTGTACCACCATCAAAGACAAAAACTGGACGTACACGGTGGAATAACAATCGACATAAACGCCGGAACGTACCTAATATATGCGCGTTAACAATCATTTTTCCTTCCTCATCCCGCATGGCTTTCACAAATTGAACTAACCATATACTTGCATCAATTGCCAATACTTTATCCCCTAATGTATTGATTGGTATCCGTCTCCCTGCCGGGGTAATCAATTGCCACAATCCATTCACACCCATTGTTCGCACTACTTGCAATGTATATACACAAAACCAGTACACACACTAGTACACACGTTCTCTGTTTATCTACTGCCATAAAAGCCATATGTATACACGGGCGGGGCGCACCGGCGCACCGACATACATTATTTTTTGTGTTTTAAGGGTGAAAAAAGCTTCTTGGGACGGAATTGGTGGGAAGTTTACATTTGTGCTTTAGTGCTATTGCATGCTAACCGATCTGGGCGGAAGTTTAACAAATCTGTTTCGGAACCCTTAAAAAAGTAGTCTTCAAAAAAGTACATGAACAACAAAACAGCACACCAGCATACACAGAGCACTGAGCACAGAGCAGCACAGCAGTTGTTTTTAAGGTCAAAGTAGTCCAGAAAATTGCTGTCACTATAGCGTGGGATTACGACTACAACCACTAGCATACACACAGCAGGTGTTATTTAGGTCAAATCAGTCCAGAATCCAGAGTCACGATAGCATGGGATTACGACTACAATCGCTACCATACACACAGCAGGTGTTATTTAGGTCAAATCAGTCCAGAAAATACACCAAAAATAAGACCATTTATCCTCATATGTACATATTGTGTAAAAGAAAGAATAAACAGTCTGATGATAAAGAAAATCGTTCATTCATTCTTTGTATATTAGGTTAATATATTTATAATTGCTACTAAGAAAAACAACCACACGAGTGAAAAAGTTCTTTTTAATAATTTTATTTTTTGGTTGTAAAAAAATATAATTATAATTTTTAGATTTTGACGATAAGTTGTTGATTAAATAATTCTTGTGTGTTTCATACAATAAATATATAGCAATACAACAACGACAAGAGAAATAGATAGATAGACATATATATATATAGGAAATAAAACAATGGAAAACAATAATAATAATAATAATGAACCAAACCAATTTACTGGAATGTATGATGGAACACAGAAATTTGATCAAACACCAGGTATAATAAAGGATATGAATAATGTTAATCTTCCAAAAACAGATGAAGTAAGTTAGTAAAATAACGACTTCAAATCCAAAAATATAATATCATCTAACAATACATATAAATACATACATATATATACATTCAGTCTGGAAATCCATTGCATTTTGAATTACAAAACCCATTTGTCACGCAACAAGGTGGTCAACCGATGCCACAAATACCATTTTTGCCTCCACCACCACATACACCACGTCCACCATTTGCATATATGGAATCATGTGTTATGAAAGCCGTGTAAGTGTCACAACATACTCCTTTACAATATTATATATACATATGTATATAAACAAAACAATCTCTAACAACATTCGTATATATATATATAAATAACAGAACCGGTGCACCAATTGGATGGGTACTAGGTGGTGCTTTTGGTGTATTAATAGCATCATGGGAATCTATGTCACCACCAGTCTTGATGCCAAATACACCGGAACCACCAGGTAAACCATGGAAAGAAGAATTTCGTGCAGCTGGTAGAACAATGGGACGGAAATGTGCTTCATGGTCTAAAAATTTTGCAATCGTCACCGCTGTATATCAAGGATTGGAATGTAGTTTAGAACGCGGGCGTGCAAAGCATGATATATGGAATCACGGTGTCGCCGGTTGTGGTACTGGTGCTGTCTTGGCTGCTAAACATGGCCCACAAGCTGCTTTGATGGGATGTGCTGGATTTGCAGCATTCTCCTTAGCGATTGAATCATTAATGAATAAGCATTAATATAAGAATGTGAATATGTTTAAAAGTAAAATATGATATCAGAGATGTAACAAACGGCCGTGACTGTGTGTGTGTAAAACAATTTTTTATTTTTGTACGACACGTGTGTAATTTTTTTTAAAAACAAAATCCAAAAACGATTGTAATTAAAAGTATATTTTTTTTTAAAACTTTCTCTCCGTATAAATGCTCCCTCTATCGCACTTTCTGTGTTCATCAAATTGTACCCAAACCTCTTTTCTGCTGTGTACCAGATCTCAACACACAATATATTTTATCATATATATTTTAATGTAAATAATTTCAACCTTTTTTTTATTATGATAAATTTAATTTCCTCCATTGTTGATCTTGACTAGGTTGACTGCTGAAATTCATTTGTAAAATTTGTTTACGGATACCGACAAGGCATGAACCGATGGATGATGTTTGTGGGTTCCATGATGAGCTCATTTCTGGCACGGTGCTACCAATGACACGCCCGTCGCTTTGATTGACACATCGTAAATTAATTTTAGTAATAAATTGTATAACTGGTGCTTCAAATGGATATCGATCTGTAACGAAAATTTGTAAACTCCACATTCTTTCCCCTTGTGGTCCAATAAGCATGGCATGCCAACTATGTAAGAATAAATCAGGATTCTCTGGGGATTCAATACCAAACGTGATGAAATTGGCATGTGATTGATCTTTAATACCTTTACCTTTCTCCCCATCTTCATATTCTTGTAACAATTTAAAATTACGAGGGACTATTACCGCACTAGCACCGGACATTATTATGTAATATATAATTTTTCGTACCTTTAATATAAAATTTGATTATAATTATAATAATTATAATGTTACTCTACACAATATATATATATATATATATATAAACAAAAATAAAAGTGTAGAAAACTTCTCCAATTTTTTGTTGTTGTATAAGGAGTTTAATTGTACTGTCGATATGTTCACCAGAAAACAGAAATAATATGAAATTTGTTTTGACTCTCCACTGTCGACTCTAACTATCACACTCAATTCTTATGCTTTTTTATTCATATTTATTCAATAATATTTGATTGATTTATATTGTTGGTTGTTTTATGCCTTTTCCAAGTACAAATGCTAAAACATGCCTATCAAACTCCGAGACATTTTGAAACATGAAATAAAACGTATCATAATGTACAATATCAAAGGATAAATATTGGACATCAAATATTAGACTACGGGAAGAAAAAAATATATGAACATTTTTTTATGCTACTTTTTTCCAAAATGGAGTTTACATATTTTAATACATTAAGATAGCACTACAGATGCGATGAGTGCAAGGGAAAAGGCGATAAGGTATCACAGATCAACGCATACGAAATTGTTGATTAACAATTACTAATTACTATATTATAGTATTAACAAATGCCACCTTTGTTCTTGGTATTCAGGATATTTATAATTGATAAATATGGATCAAAATGGTCCAAATGGTAATTTAAATGCCATTCCATCATAACCCTAATTCTAACACGGTCGTAGAGGAGGAACTTCGAATTGAACATCTGTGCACACGTACAAGATGAAAGATGTGTAATCACAATCGTTGGATATACAAAGGAGGATGCATAATAATTTATGCAATATTTATTCCCAACGATTATTCCGTAGTATATAGTAACAATTAGATATAATTATCGACGAACGACGAAGATTATATCACACAAACATATCCAGGAATAAAAAGACATCTAACATTTTTTGTTTTTTTGGATTATTAATAATAAAAAAGTACGCAATTTTGAACTATCATGGTAGAAGGGCATGGTGTAAGACGGGTATGGATCAGACATATCAAATTATTATTGAATAAAAAATTCAAATGCGATTCACCGAACGGTCGTTTTACGCAAGGTGCAAAATTAATCAATAATCAACCACTTCATCGTATTGAATCTATTGGTAAAAATTTATTTTATTTTTTTGGCAAAAAAGCATCCCCAATTGTAGTCCATATACATTTTGGAATGTCTGGAAGATTTTTAAATGCACCTTTAAATGAATTACCAGAACCAACACCTACCACTAGATTGCGTTTATTATCGAATAAAAAAGATAATATTGGTGCCATGCTTTCTGCAATGACATGTAATTATGGTGATTTATCATTATACGAGATGAAAAAACAAAAATTAGGACAAGATCCATTGAGAAGCGACGCAGATAAAAATATTTTCTTTGGGTGTACGAAATATGGTACAAAATCACAACAAAAAGCAGTGATTGGTGATATTTTAATGGATCAATCAAAAATTGCTGGTGTTGGTAATATTTACAGAGCAGAAATTTTATACAAAGCACGTGTTCATCCATTAACAAAAGTATCAAATTTATCTGATGCAGAATTATCAAACGTATGGTATCATTCGGTTGATTGTTTACAACGTGGGTAAGTGTATATATATATTCTATTATTCCCCAATAAACCTATTTTAAAAAAAAAAATAATAATAATCTCTTGCTAACTCGTCAATCTTTCATATATATATATACGCTCCACAGTTTTAAAGATGGCAGTATATTAACTATTGATGAGAAAGACAAATTAAAATCTAATTTTGATGGACGTAGAAGGTATATATATAATCAAAGTAAATGTTTATATGGGCATACTATCAATTCATTTTCCATGAAAGGACGTACATGTTATGTATGTAACAAGTGCCAAATCAAAGTCAGTAACAATGATGATGGTGGTAAAAGTGGTAGTACCAGTAGCAGCAACAGGAGTATGATGAATACTCCATTACGACCAGTTAAAGTATTTAAATCACATTGTGCACCCGATAAAATTGATTGGAATGTACCAGAAAAAATGACTGTTAAAGAGATTAAAAAGGCATTATTAACTTTGGGTCAATCTACAAAAGGGAAAAAAACAGATCTATGCAAACGTTTAAAAGAAGCATCATCATTATCATCCATACAAGTAGGTGTTGAACACATTAAACATGAAATGAAAAGTGCAAGATATGCTGCTAAAAACAAAAAGAATGCTGGTGAGAAAAGAAATATCGAACATGTTGCATTGGAAGATGAAGCGAGTTTAAAGTTGTACAACAAGAATGGTAGTACTGGTACTAGACGCAAGATTAAATCAAAAAGTGGAAGGAGAAGAAAGTCAAAACGGGTAAAGCGGGAGTAGAGAGAGTAGAGAGAGTAGCGAGAGTACAGGTAGAGAGAGTAGCAAGAGTAAAAAGTAATAAAAGGAAAAAGGGAAAAGATATACCGAATATAATATTTTACACCATCATTTTAAAAAAATATTGTTTTTATATTTTAATAAGAAAACTAATTAGTATCTAGTTACATGTCTCACATACTTTTATAAAAAGAAAAAAGATGATTCCACACCACATATTTTAATCTCCCTCAGCCTCTTCTCTCGCGCTCTCTTTCAACTTTTGTTCAAGAAAAAAATTGACGTGCATCCACATGCCCCTTATCCCCCCACTCCCACATTTTATTTATTTACACCCTCCCGTCCCCATTCCACCACCACACCACCCACCACAAAATATATACGTATATTTACAATAAATTACCATTTGCCATGACATTTGTTGGATCTAAACGATCTTTCACTGCTTTTATCATTGTCATACCAGTGTCCGATATTGTTTCACGCATCCATTTTTTACGATGTTTACCAACACCATGATGATGGGAAATACTACCATTATGCCTGATGATTTCATCCCTAGCAGCACTTTCAATAGCAGTAAACGCTTCAACTGGATTTTCCATACCTCTGTACATAAAGCCAAAGTACGTATAAACACATGCACCAGTATCATATGTTTGCGTCACACGAGAGGAGATAAATGGCGCTACTGTAACACCTTGTCGTTTGCATTCCTCCGTAATAATTCGATTTACACCATCTACTAAACCTAAAACATTTCCCCAAGGGACAGATGTTTCAAATGATTCAGATAAAAAGTAAAAATCAAATCCATAATCACGTAAATATGCAATCACATATGTTAAAAAATATCCACGAATACCATTTTCCTCACCACCACCAATACCACCATATTGTTTACATACATCCATAACAGCACGTTCTTGTGCTTCGATTTCTTCCTCCGTTCCTTCAAACAATAACGTTGCTGCGCACATTTTATCTTGTTCCAATTTTTCCCAATTGAATAAATATGCCTTTTGTATTGTTCCCATAATTTCATCTCGCATTGGATTATCCGATTGTGCTTTTAATGCTTGTCCAAATTGAAATTGCATATTATCCATCAAACGTATGGATGCTGGTGCACAACGCCTACGTGCAACTTCTCTCATTGCCATGACACCATGTGTAAAATCAGCAAATACGACACTGCTGTATTTTTGCGTCACTGGTTTTGCACGTAAACGTACTAATACTTCCGTGACAACACCCAATGTACCTTCTGCACCCATTGCCATTTGCATGACCGCTGGGCCGGCACTGATCCGTGGAAAATCACCACCAGTCTGTAAAATACCAGTTGGTGTTACTAATTTAAAATTAACAACAATATCTTCAATATTACCATATACATTTTTTTTCATACCACTAGCACGTGTGCTTACCCAACCACCAATGGAGGAAAATTCTTCACTATCTGGATGATGTCCCATCGTCAATCCTACTTTTTCCAATTTATCTGCAATATCTTGTCCAATTGCACCTGCTTCAATACACGCCATCATATTTTCACGATCGACCCATAAAATTTTATTCATACGTTGCATGTCTAAACTAACAATCATACGTTTTTCATTTTCCGGGCATTCCAATGCACCACTAACAGAGGTACCACCACCATATGGTATAATGACAACATTGAATTTCACAGCTGCTTTCATGATTTCCACTACATGATCATGCGACCCTGGATATACAACAACATCTGGCATACGTTTGGTTGTTTCATGGTGTCTTAATTCAAATATTTCTTGACATGTATGTCCATGTCCATGGTACAACCTACATTGTGGATCCGTATAAATTTCTTTATAACATTTCATATCTGATATATATTCCAAAAATGGCTTATTATAAATTGGATCTGGTAATGTTGGATAATTGTCACGTGCTAAACTTAAATATGCTAAATCAACACTCATGATTTTTTCCACCCATGGCCTAAACGCTGGCATGACACGATGCGTATTGAAGATCGTACTGTACCGGTTTCCAGTCAATTCCACATTACCATCATCATTTACAAAAAATTTCGTATCGGCATAACCCCAACCATTCCATTTTGTATGAAGTTTTGTTTGATCTTGCTCATTATGATCCCAACGTGGTGGTGACAAAGTTAAATTATTATTATCATTAATAGTACCTGTATTCGCAACGATGGCAGAGGTATTTAAATGCGATAATGTTTGTTTCAACCGCCGTGTAGCAGATTTGTTTGGGTCATTGTTGTTGTTGTTATTATTCATATTTTTTTTATTATTTTTTTTTTTTTGGTTATAATTTCTAATGTAGTACAAATTACAAATTATTATTTAATTTCCTCAAAATGGTGAATATTTCGTATAAAAAGATATGTATATATATATATACCAAGTATAGTTTAACCACAGAGAGGGAGAGAGAGATAATAATCAATTATTTATATATATATTATCAGTGATTACAATCAGTAAATGTACGTACGTATTCTTCCCCCTCTTCAATATATTTACATCACACACGGCGCGTGCTTCTATTCAAAAATCGATTTACATAACCGCCTTCGATACATGTTTTAATAGAGGCCGGGGCCCATTTCATCATGACAAACCTCATATATGCGACCAAGATAAATGTAAAGATATGAAATGAAATGCAATGTTCAACTGGATGTAACACATCAATGCAAGGGAAACAATAATAGTTATTGGGCATTTTTGAAACAATATGATATTCAAGATGATAATTGATCAATTTTATATTCTATTGATACATACATATCGATGCACAATCGATTAAACTTGTTCTTTCATTTTTTCGTATTATTTTCAAACCATTTTAGAAGTCATATGTATGATATATACGACCGAGATAAATGTAAAATTATGAAATGAAATGCAATGTTCAACTGGATGTAACATATCAATGCAAGGATAACATCAATAATCGGTGGGCATTTTTGAAACAATATAATATTGAAGATGATACATGATCAATTTTATATTCTATTGATACATGCATCTTGATGTACAATCGATTAAACTTGTTCTTTCATTTTTTCATATTATTTTCAAAGCATTTTTTGATGAGAAAACAACTTCGAATTGTCGTTTGGTTTCTGTTGAAAGAACTTTGAATGAAAGAGAAAAAACAAATATAAAATCATACAAAGTAGAAGAATAAATCAATTGTATGAAGACTTTATATAGATTGTAAGAAATAAAAACAGATTGAAGTTATATGTAAATTCTATTGTCTTCGGGTATGTTTCTTTATCTCCCTGTGTTATATCTCTGCAATATTAATATATATAAGAATTAGAAATTTAAAATCATTATTATATTAATACATTTAATATTTATTCTAATTGAAGTCTTAAACATTTTTCAATTTGGTACATTTATTATTTTTTCAATATATAAATACACAACTTGAGCTAAAAAAAAAACAAAATGGCATACGTAGTAGAAAATATACCACCACCTTACAATGAAGAGGAAGAAAATGGATTAGACGATAATAATATTATTAACAATACAGATAATAACGATAAAACATGGAAATTTTCATCTTCCAACGTATATACAAATATTGATCCATATAGTTCAAAAACGTTAACATTATTACTAACCATGACAGGTGTGAAATATCAACATATGATGGAAAAAAATGATGGCAAATGGATTAAAACATCATGTTGCTACAATGCATGGTGTTATTTTTGGGATATTCCACATTTATTATTGTCATTACAAGGATTTATCTTATATTTTTCTGGTTTATGTGATTTATTATATTTTCTATTCGCTGCTTTCATTCCGTGTTCTGTTGTTATGATACGACATCGATACAAGAAATGGCATGAAAGTGGTATCGCAAAGGATTCAATGCAACAACCATCAATGCATATACCGTTATCAAAAAAAGAAATAGATAAGTATGATGGTATGTGTGTTACGACGTGTGTTATGAATCCAATGATTATGACATGGTTTTGGGCAGCATTTACATTATGGATTCCGTTGCTTTGGATTGAAAGTGCTAGTGCAAAATTATTACCATTTTATTTAAAAATAATTGCACAAGTCGTTGAAATATCTGCATGGCTTTCAGGTGGATTTGCATTTTTTTCATTTTATAATACATCAACCGTTGTGATTTTAGCATATTTATCCAAATATCAAAAATTAGTAGAAAAAACAACTGAATTATTGAATAGATTTGATAATGTACATATGAACAACAAGGGTAATAACAATAATAATAGATCTAATAACCACCAACAAGTTACATTATCATCGACTAATGAGCAACATAGAAAAAATAAAGAAATCGAAGTGATGCAATTTGTAAAGGAATGTCTTCCACATCACATGGAAATGTGTCGTTCTATGCATAAATATAGTTCAAGTACAAGTGTTAGTCACTTGTTAAGCACAGCAGGTGTAATGTGGTTAATTAGCATGTGTTATATTAATGCATTTATATTAACATCACGAAATGAGAATGCTTGGTGGTATGTTCGACCATGGTAAGTAAAATTCGATTCCCCTAAACTGATAAAAGACATCCTGTCTCGTCTAACTTATTTGACCCCACTCTTCTTTTGTATGCTCCACACTCCACACAGGACAACATTGGGATTATTTACATTTGCTTTCTTTCAAGTTTTAATGCCATTTGCAATGTTATCTTCAAAAGTTGTGGAATATGTACGTGTGACGGAAAATTGTTTAGGTACAATTGTTGCAAGTTATGAAGATGATGATAAAATGAAAGAAGGTAATCTATCCGACATGGCACGCAAAACATTAACGATGTTTGCATATGTACAAGATCTTCCATATTTACGGATAATGGGAATACCTATTGATATGGAGATGATGACGAAATTTTTTTACATACTTGCTGTATTATTTATTTTACCACTTGTTACAGGTGGTGGTAGTAGGTAGTAGTAATGTATTGGATCTGATAATTGCTTTGTATTGATTGCATTGGGTAATTTTGATTTAGTATAGATGCATTGTACAGACGACTGTTTGAGGATAATATACCGCGAATATAGTTGCTTTTACATAATAATATGGCATAAATGTTCAGAATGATTCATACCACCATTCAGTAAAACTAATAATTTTAATGCACTTACCGATACTTTGGCATATATATCATTCCTTTGTCAAACAGATTGTACATATAAGCAATTGGTAATTTTATGTTAGCGGTGCCCTATAGATTCATTTGTTATTTGCTGTATGTAATATATGTAGACGCTGCAATGTTTAGCTGGTTTTCAACTGCTGCTTCGGGGATGTGATTGAAGTTTGCCACCACATCATGTTGCGTGTCCAATGTATTCTTAATATATATATATAGCATATAATAAATAATAAATACAACAATAGAGGTAAAAAACATACAAAATTTTAAGAAAATAATATTTATACACACTTTTTTATAATTATCAAGATATAAAACGAGTTCCTATTATTTCTTGTACAGCGTGCTGTGTATTAAACACATCTAGATTATAAAAAATAAAAAAGTATTTTATAATACGACTCGTACGAGTATTAATAATTTAAAAATTAAAATGTCAAAAGCAAAATTAGCAGTAGTTGGACAAAGAAATGGATACGGAGAGAAAGTCTCGGTACATGTCGATTCGGATGGTATTGCAGTGATACAATTTAATCGGCCAGAAGCGAAAAATGCATTTACGTTTTCTATGCAAACTGGATTTTACAATGCATGTGTTGATTTAGGCGAAGATCCATCGGTACGTGTAATTATTATCACTGGTAGTGGTGACTCCTTTTGTTCCGGTACTGATTTAAAAGAACTCGATAATACTTCAAATGCTGATAGAGATGGGAATAAATCAAGAGGTGACGTGCCAAGACGTGAATTGCCACCTGATACAGCAAGAGAATTGAAGATGTGGCAAGGTTGGTGGATTGCAACAATTCCAAAACCTGTTATATGTGCATTAAATGGCATGGCCGTAGGTATGGTATGTAGTATAATCTATTCCCCTAAAAGATATATATACTCTTCTCTCTAACAATTCACATCATTAACACATTCATACCCACACAGGGTGCAGAGTATGCCACGTTATGTGATATTCGTATAATGTCTAAGGAAAGTCGTGGTGTCAATTGGATCTTTGGAAAACGTGGTCTTGTACCAGATATGGGTGCTGGTACATGGTTGTTACCAAAATTAATCGGCTATTCAAATGCATTGCGTTTGTTATTTACTGCAGAATTTCATAATGCTGAACAATTAAAGGAAATTGGATTTATACATAAAATTGTTGAACATGATGAATTATTAAATGAAGCAAAGAAAGAAGCTCGTCGTTATTTATCACAATCACCATTAGCATTGAGATTAATGAAACGTCAAATGTATTTAGGTATGGAACGGAATCCAGAGGAACATTTAAAAATGCATCGACAATTGTTACAAATCTGTTTTGCAAGTCAAGATCATAACGAAGGTGTCAAAAGTTTTGTTGAACGACGTCCACCAAATTTCACAGGTGAAATGCCATCATTAGCAAAAGAAAAATACCCAATCACCAATAGTTTGATGGAGTAAATGAAATTTTTAACCGAGAAGTACGTACAGAAAAGCAAACGTTTGTGAAGACATGAGGGTAAAATCGGTAAAAATATTTTTTAGCACATATTGTTTTTTAAAAAACGTAAAACTCTATACTAAGCGCTTCCGTCTTACGAACAGTCACATATCATTATTATACATCATTTCGTAATGTTCGAAGTACGAGCGTATCATATTATAAACTAATACGACGAACCTTCTTCGTAAACTCTTTAAAAAACACTCTTTATGTTCACACTATATCCCATACACAACAACACACACAAACAACAAATTTCTCTTCCGTATACGACTTCCCTCGATTTGAGATTTTACCAATCACCATGTCCATCTGTACGCATGGCATCCCTACCAGCTGGATTTAATTTACGTTGATCTTTTAATATTTTTGGACAATTCGATATTCGATGACCAAGACCACCACAAAATGCACATGCACGTCCACCCGTCGGTGCTTCATCCATTGCATTTTGATCACTTGGATCAACTAACATATTTAATATAGGTGGCATTCGTTGCTTTGCTTCTGTTAATAAACCTTTTAAATCTAATAAAATAGATTTATCAATCGTATTATTAATAAATGTTGTCGCGACTCCTGTTTTACCACTGCGACCGGTACGACCGATACGATGTATATAATTTTCAATTTCATCTGGCATATCAAAATTAATTACATGTTGTATACTTGGTAAATCAATACCTTTTGCAGCAATATCAGTTGCTACTAATACATCTTTTTTACCTGCACGGAAATCACGCATCGCTTCACTGCGTTCTTCTTGATCTTTTTGACCATGTATGGAAACAGCTGCTACACCTTTAATCATTAAATATTCTTGTATATCATCTACTTCCCCAGTACGTTGACTAAATACAATTACTGGTGGTGCCGTTTTTTGTAAACATTCCAATAAATAAACCATTTTTTGATCTGGTTTTACAAATTCAACTTCTTGTATCACATCTAAACTAGCTGCACCGGCACGTCCTACATTGACTATAATTGGTTTGACTAATGATTCATGTGCAAAATCTTGTATTTTTTTAGGCATCGTAGCACTAAATAATAATGTTTGTCGTTGGTATTTAAAATAACTAAATATATTTTGAACATCTTCATCAAACCCAACATCCATCATACGATCTGCCTCGTCTAAACATATATATTTACAAATATTTAAATAAATTTCCCGTTTATTTAAATAATCATTTAAACGACCTGGTGTTGCAACTACCATGTGAAAACCTTGATTGATAATATCCATTTGTTCTTTTCGTTTCACACCACCGATTGCTAATAATGTCCTTAATTCTGGATATTTTGCTTTCGTTAAATATTCTTTAAAATGTTCTATCACATCATATGTTTGTCTTGCTAATTCACGTGATGGACAGATTATCATTCCAATCGGACCTTCCTTTGATTTTAATGGCAATTTCAATTCCTCCTCTAATGAAAACATTATAATCGGTAATGTAAATGTCATCGTCTTACCAGATCCTGTAAATGCAATACCAATCATATCACGCCCAGCCATTGCACATGTTAACCCTTGAACTTGTATAGGTGTTGGATTTACAATACCTTTTGCTAATAAGCCATCTAAAATAGGTTTTGGAAATCGCATTTGTTTAAATGATTGGATAGGTGGTGGTATCTCTTCCCCATCAATTAATATATGTAATTTATTACGTATTTTATCATTTTCTTCTTCCGTTATTTTACGTTTTTGACTTGGTGGTTTCCATGTTGATGACATCGGTTCTGTGTATTTCAATCCTTTTGCTTTCTCTGCATGTGATAATAATGCTGTTTTCTGTGCACGTTTTGTTTCTTCTAATAAACGCTGTTCTTCCTCTTTTATTTTTTGTAAACGTCGTTCATGTGGTGTTAAATTAGAAGCACGTGCTTCGGAGACTACCATTTGCAATAAAGATTGTTTTGGTTTGTTATTATTATCATTGATTGGTTGTATGGTTGATTGTTTATCCATGATATTTTTTGAGGTCGATATCATTTTACTCAGCATCATATTGTTGCTTGTGGCGGATGTATTGTTACTTTCTGTTGTTGATCCGTTATTATTTATTGTTCTATTATTTACATTATTATTCTTATTCTTATTATTAAGCATTTTTCTTCTACGTTTTAATGGTACATACAACGGGGCATCATCATCATCATCCATGATTTATAAAAAAAAAGAAAAAAAGAAAATTGTCTTTTTTCGGAGTTAAAATTGTTTTTGTGATCGTGTGCAAATGAGTTGAATATGGTATGGTATGTATATATGACTATATATATTCGAAATGGAAAATAAAAATATAGATGGTTGTTGTTTTTTATAGATTTGTGTATATATATATATATTTGAGTGTCTTTCATTTTGTGGAGAGTTGTTCTATGTTAAGGTATTTAGATATAATACTTTAAGCCAAAGAGAAAAGAGGTGACTCTTAATGCTATGTCCATCTACTTTTGATGGCACAAAAACCTGTTCCGTAACATACCTTATTTTATTTTAAAATACATAGACACAGCATTAGCAGAGAGATTCTCTCTCTTCTTTAAAGAAACGCAGCACCGCAGCTATGGAAAATAAAAAAGGGGGCGGAGGAAAAAAAAAATAGAAATATAATTATTGAAATTGAACGAATAAAACGGCACAGCATTAAAAAAAGTATCATACCAGTAAAGGGAGGGCACCCTGTTTTAAATAGAACAATAACAACAATATTTATATATTTACACAAGGAACAACTTGACTACAGCAGATACGTCAAAATAAAAGAAAGAAAAGCGAAAGAAGAATTAAAACCATCAAGAAAGTTTTAAAAAGAAGTAAGAGAATATTTTCAAACAAGGTTGAGAATAGTTTTGATCGAGACGATCGAAAATATATTGATAACGATGAAACAAGTTCGTGTATTTATACTTTGTTTGGTCTTACTATCTACTGTTCGTGGTGAGGATAAATATACCAAATGCCCAATCAATACATATAGCGAAGGTGGTATTAATCCAACATGTACACCATGTCCGGACGATAGACCCTATACATTTATAAATAGTGAACAAGATTCCATAGATTCGTGTACATCAGAAGCAAGTTCATGTGCAGCTGGATACTATGATACAAATGTTCTAGTATCTGGTAAATGTAAAAATCCAATAACGAATGTTGCTGACTGTCGCGCAGCTGCTACAGATAATATGAAGAATGGATATGCTACGTTAAAGGAAAAAGGTAGTGGTGGATCTGGTGATAACTCCAACGCACCAACTGGCTGTTACTACTACCCTCCGTATAATAAGTATATGTACAATATATTGACAAAAACAAACAAGAAATGTGGTTATGATGGAAGAAATTGTATTTGCAAGACAAAAGAGCATTGTACAAAATGCCCACAAAATATGTACAATGATAGAACAGGTAAAATTGGCAGTAACATGAAGTGCTCAAAATGTCCCGCAAGCAAGCCTTATACATTTTTAAATAGTAAACAAGATTCGAAAGATTCATGTACAGAGTTGAAAGATGCATTAGCAATCAAATGTGAAGCTGGTCATGGTATGATAGGAACAGATATTCGTACATCTGGATCACAATGTAGTGGTATATCTAAAATAACAACAGAAGCAGAATGTAAATTAGCAGCTGAATATAATAGTAAGAATAATATTGATAAAAATGGAGGATATCAAGGCCGAACGAGTTCGTCGAGTGTTCCACCTGGATGTTATTATAATAGTGGTTGGAATAAATATTATTGGAATATATACACAAAATCAACAACAAAATGTAGTAATAGATTAAAATGTATATGCAAAACAAAAACATGTATCAAATGCCCAATCAATTCATATAGTGAAGGTGGTATCAATCCGACATGTACAGCATGTCCAAAAGAGAGACCAACTACAAATTTTAAACCATTAGGGCAAACATCTATTAATGCATGTATACCTGTGCCAACAATAAAATGTGAACCTGGACATGAATTTACTATCGGCGATGGTATTACAAAAAAAAAAGAATGTACGAAATGCAAAGCGAATACATACTCTTCTGGTGGTGCCGATGCAGAGTGTAAACAATGCCCAAAAGATAGACCAACTACAAATTTTAAAAACGGACAAACAACTATTGATGCATGTAAATCCGTACAACCATTAACATGTCGAATTGGCTACGAAGTCACTGGTAATGCCATTACAACGAAAAAGAAATGCAAAGAATGTGAAAAAGATCATTATAACAACAAGAATAATGAAATTGACGTAAAATGTAAACCTTGTGAAAAACATCATGTTACAACAGGTCCAGGTCAATCAAAATGCGTACTAGAGTATTCACCGGAATACGTCATGTGGAAGTTAGAAAACATTGATAAAGTTATGGCAGCTGAAAAGGAAAAAAAAAACGATTTATCTGTCAAAAATTCACGTTTATGGCAAAAAGAACACATTCGTTTGCAACATGATAAATTAATGAAAGAACGTAAATCAAACGATGACAAAAAGGAACAAGAATCATGTGAAAATGAACGTTCAAAAGGCACTATTGTTTTTCCTGCGATTGAAATATCAAATGAAATTGAAAAAATTGAAGATACTACATGTATCGATACAAATCGTGATGAATTATTAAAATCATTTTGTTCCTTTACATCTGATTTAGATAATTTATTTCAAATTCAATCTATTGATAAAGAAGCAAAATCATTTTGGCCAAATATATGTTGTAAAGAACGACGTGATACTACATTAGAAGTATGTGAAGATCCATCTGGTAAATTAAATCGTGGTGATATTGTACCATTTGCATTATCATCTGGTGGTAATTTTAGTCGTCATAATTTATATGTTGAAGTGACAGACACGATTAAATTGGACGGGTATTTACATAAAGGTATGAAACAATTACTGCAATCACTTGGAAAAAGTAAAACAAAACATGCAAAGACATTAGTCGATTCTTTTTTCAATGAAGTTTCGTTATGTGGACCACGTATCATTGATGAACCAGGTACAAAAGACAAAAAGAAATTGTGTGAATTATTTATACCATATCAACATTCCATGACGCAATTTTATAATTTAGTAAAACATTTACTAATAAAACCAATGATGAGAATACAACAATCGTCATCATTTTTACAAATGATGGAAAGCTCATTACGGAAGCGTCAATTAACAACAAATACAAAACGTTTAGGCAAAAATACAAATATGCAACAAATTATGCAAGCAAAGCCAGGTGCCACAAAACCAAAAGCAGAGCAACAATGCAAACATGCAGAAGCAGGTACCACATGGACATCCGATAATTTAAAAGAAATGAAAACGAGGATAAAAAAGAGGATAAAAAAGAGGATGAAAACAAGGATGAAAACGAGGATGAAAAAGAAGATGAAAACCAGGATGAAAACGAGGATGAAAACGAGGATGATAAAGATTACCACAAGAAAACAGTAGATGAAAATATGACTATACCACCGTCTTCGTCATCAAAAAATTGTCACAAGATCCCCCAATAATAATAATAACAACAATAACAACAATGGTAATGCTCCAAAATATCCACAAATAATAGATTTAAGTGCAACGACAAGTAAAAAATCAACATCAAAACCACCATCCCCTACCAAATCTCCAAAACGACAATTGACATTAATGGAATTACAAAATAAATCAAATACTGGATCCAGTAGTAGTAGTAGCAACAAGAACACCGATAAAAATAACACCACCCCAACTCCAAATATCACCAACATTGCCAACATAAATAAAGAACTGTCTAATCTCGCAGAGGAAGATCGAGAATTACGACAATTACATAATCGTGCTATTCGTGATGCAGATGGTGTTACGGATGAAATGGTAGATGATGTAATTGAATTACTTGGTTTATTTGGTTTACCATATGTTATTGCACCGATGGAAGCGGAAGCGCAATGTGCCAAGTTGGAAACATTAGGATTAGTAAATGGTATTATTACAAATGATAGTGATGTGTTTGTGTTTGGTGGTAAACGTATTTATAAAAACTTTTTTGAGGAACGAAAATATACCGAAATTTATAATGCAAACACGTTAGAAGATGAACTTGGATTTAAACAGGAAACATTTATAGCAATGGCAGAATTATTAGGCAGTGATTATGCACTTGGTATTAAAGGTGTTGGTGTCGTCAATGCTACTGAAATCATTGCTGCATTTAATGGCACACATGATGGATTGAAAGAATTTAAAACGTGGTTAGAAACGGTTGATGAATTTGATCGTCAAAACAAAAAGTTAACCAAAGCAGAAATTTCACAATTATCGAAAAAAGATCAATTCAAATATAAACATCGTATGTATTTTCTATATATACTAATATAATGTAGATATATGCATATCTCCTCTTTACTACATTTAATTGTATGTATGTTATATAACTAACAATTTATAATAATAATAATATTCTTTTGTCTTATATATATAATAGGAAATGCAAAGACGCGATGGAATGCACCAGAATCATTTCCTAGTAAAGCTGTTTATGAAGCATATATGAATCCAGAAGTCGATGCTAGTACAGAAGGTTTTACGTGGGGTACACCAAATATGGATGGATTAAGAATATATGCAAATGAAAAATTAGGATGGGAAGCAACAAGATTAGATAATGAATTAAAACCAGTATTACAAGCAATGCGTGGTGCTAGACAAGGTACATTGGTTGATTGGATACAAGGAAAAGCTGGTGCATTTACTAGTGAACGTTTGAAACGTGCGGCAAATTTGATTAAAATGAGTAAGAAACAGAAGGAAGAGGATGAAGCGGTAGTGGCTGCTGTTGCAGCGATTGAAAAAGAACGAGGAGGGAAGGATGGTCGGGATTCTAATATGATGAATAATGATGAGAATGGTGGTAATGGTATTGGTGATGGGAGTGGTGTCGCAAATGGTGGTGGTGGAGGGCATATGAGTATAATGTTTGAAGAAGATGAGATATGAGGTAATATTGACATTATACGCGTATGAGATATGAGATACTCGTACAACAAGAGAGAGTGGAGAATGTTCGTGGTGCGTGTTGCCATGTCTCTGGTAAAAATTAACAAATATAATATCCATACGAAAAATAATACCATTTTTTACTCTCGCACATATATATTTATTCTTTACTATGTATCCACTTCTTCTGTATCCCCCCACACATCTCTCAGCCTCTCTCTCTAAAAAAACCTAGCATTTTTATTTTTTTTCTTCTTACCACGTCGTTCACGTCCACGTTGTGCATTTGGATTTCGACGTCCAAAACCAACAACTAATTCACTGTTTTGATATTCTTTTAACCCTAATTGTTGTGATAAATCTTCACCAAACATACTTTCCATCTTTTCTTTTTTACGTGCAGTTTGTTTCCATTGCCCAGATAACATTTGATCTTCCCGTAGTAATAAACCTTGATCTTTACGCCCACCTTTTGTTTTTGCTATTGCAAATTTCGTACCACGTGTTTTTACACGATAATTTTTTTTAAAACCATATCGTAAACCACCTTTATCATTCACATAAACAGATAATTTAGTCATTGTATCACTACCACAACGTGGACAAAATAATTTATCCATTTTACTTGTGATATGATAACATGCTAAACAGCGCAATACCCATTGTTTTAATTTACGAATAGCAACACCACGTATGGAATATAATCCTAAACCCATTTGCATTAATACATTTTGCATGGCAAAATCAACAGTAACACAGCCAACTTCACGATTTAATACATTTGCATTGTTGTTATTGCTGTTGTTGTTATTATTATTATTGTATCGTTTATTTTTATTATTACGATGTTTACGATGTACTACACCCCAACCTGAATCTTCCATTTGATCAATATTATCTGGGCCAACCCAACCAAGATCATCACTTTCATCAAAATCACCATTTTCTATCAATGAAGATATAACATTTGTTTTATGTGCATTTAAAATTTTAGATGAATATGGTTTTTTACTTTGAATTGGTGAGACTTTTAATTTGTTGTTGTTTGTAGTTGTTGTTTCTGTTTTTGTCGTTTCTTTTGTTGTTGTTGTTGTAATCGTTAATTTTTCATTCATATCTTTTGTAATATTATTTTCAGTCGTGTTGGTTGTCTCGGTATTATTATTATTACTATTATTATTATTATTACTACTACTATTGTCTTTTGAAATAGATGACGATTCATTATCATCCTTTTTATTATTATTATTATTATTATTATTATCATCATTATTTTGTTC
>JACLAC010015829.1_pt1 | contig 28217 bp, 15 predicted proteins | sample 8027881 | NCBI WGS metagenome assembly JACLAC01 (sample SAMN15725517, study PRJNA655200) | protist metagenome | isolation source: fluorescence activated cell sorting (FACS) single amplified genomes of... | place: Spain: Blaines Bay Microbial Observatory, Mediterranean Sea | collected 2016-01-19 | reverse complement strand
ATGTCCTCGAGCGCTCCAAGAGTATGCTCCATTTGACCCGTGTCTGTTGCGCACGTGACGTGAGGGTGGATATCGCTCTTGTCAGCATTCGACACGAATACATTTTCGATGTGGGCGATCGCGTTATCGTAGTCGCATCCTCCTGAGTAGTCAGAAAAACACGTTTTCAAGTCGACCCTTTTAATTTTTTCTTCGAAAAGATCGCGCTTGTTCATGAAAAAGATGACAGGGGTTCCTTGGAAGTATTTCGTGGTGATCATCCTAAAGAGAAGAAGCGATTCCTTCATACGATTGCGAGTCACATCCTCGACGAGGCTCTTGTCGTACTCGTCCAATGCGACGACAAATATGATTGCAGTGACTTTGCCAACTGTTCCCCACTTGAGCCTCTCCTTTCGCTGACCGCCAACATCGACGAATCGTAGCGTCGCTGCGCCCACTTTATAGTCGATCTCGCTAAATTCTGTGGTCGGACTTCTAAACTTTAAAATGTCATCTTGGTCAGCCAAGTAGGTACCGCTCGCCATTATAGTATCAAACTTGCTGAACAAGTACCTCGTCGAGTCGTCGAAATCGTCCTTAAGGTTTGCGAACGCGGCCTTTATAGGACCCATCGCCCACATCGCCTGAGCATGGTTGATGATATCAGCACTCATCGTCTCAGCTTCGACATTCTCAAGGTCGACGGCCATCACGGCGTCGACTTCGGGTCCAGAGGCCGTGCCTTGAGTATTAAGTTGCTGAAGCGTCTTTACAATAGTATTTTGCATTTTTCTTCCAAAATCTTTCCGCTCGGCGTCGTCATATCCTTCTCGCTTGATCATTTTGATGCACTTGAAAATTGTTGACTTGCCTGCCTCGCCTGCTCCAAGGAGGAGAAGACGATGGACCGAGTTTGACTCCGACGAGGCGCCGCCGCTCTCGCCGCCTTTGCTGCCACCTCCGCCCATACTTGATCACTTTCTTTCGGACGGATTATAACTAGTATCGAAAAAAAATCGTACAGGCGCCGAAAATAAAGTAGATTATAATAGAAACAAGAAGCAAGGAGCGCAGCGTCCGAGTGCAAGAGTGAAAAGTGCTTCGATGCTTTTACTTCCTCTGCTAATCGAAGAGTGAGTAGATATATTATGAATATTTTTACTAAACAGCATCCGCACGAACGAGCGACACGAAAAAGGCAACATTTACAATATATTATGACTTCTTAATAAAAAGAGGTTCGTCATTATTATTATATGTGTATCATCGTAATCCGTACGCACACCACCCTCTAAGCACAGATTCAGTATAATATTTATACTGTATTGTACTCGTATATAATAAATAATAGAATGGTACAAATCGTTCCGGTGATTGGGTTGGATCTTCATTCAGACTCGATGCTTGTGCGTCTACTGCAATTTGGGTCTGAAACGGATACACGCTTCTGGGAAATTCTGAAACGGACAAATGAAAATAAATCATCAATACCCTATATTATATGCACTTACTATATATCTACGACTCGTATTGTACTTCGTAATACGAGTAAATATATAATAAATAATTCATTATTTTTATGCTGAAAAATGAAAAAATGAAAAAAGGAAAAAAACAAACACCCAGGCTCATGGGGTGGTATAGATGACTTGAAAAGATCCGTTACTATTTGAACCGATTTTTAACGATCAATGATTTATTTTTAAAAATATTTTTAATTGTATTTATTTATTTACTTATTTTACTCTTACTTTTTTTAATCTCTTCTCCTTCGTCTCCTCGGCCTCCAGTCGTTTCCGTTTCCTCTCAGCCTCCTTCTCAGCCTTAACCCTCTCGGCCTCCAGTCGAATCTCCTCCTGTTGTTTCTCCCAAGCATCAATCTTCTCCCGTAGTTTCTCCAATTCCTCAGCTTACCCTATGTTATGTTATGTTATGTTACCTTACCTTATGTTAGGGTAGAGTAAGAATGTTCATTATTTACATAATTCTTTTTATATCGGTTAAAAATAATATTTGTATTGTATGTATTTTTAAATACAATAAAATACAATAAATAAATATATAAATAAACATTTTATCACCACCGACGCGCACTGGGCCATGAAATGTGGCGTCGGTCCCGCCCCTGGGCATACATGAGCATCGGTTAGTACAAGTGCGCGAAAGGCGTGCGCTATCAATTCACAGAAACCAAGGCTTCGCACAATTTTTATTTTGTAAAAGCATTGATTCCGTCGTTCGTCGCCTTCACCTTGTACGTGCGTACGTCGTTGCACCAAGCGACGAAATATCAAAATTGACTCGTCTTTTATGCCAAGCATGGAAAACATCGGCCTATTGGATGTGCCGTCTGCTTGTCCAGACGCAGAAGTTCCGGTGACGCTTTCGCCCCGCGACGGCGGACCAGACATTGGCGTCGTGTACACTTGGGGAAAGTTTTACACTTCGAAGACGCCCTACATCGAAGGCGTGCACAGCGTATCAGATTTATGCGCTGGTTTTGGTGCCGCTGCAGCGGTATCAGGAGATGGGAGCGTTTACCACGCTCGCAAGCATGCGAGAGAAGTTGGCAAACTAGGAACTTGCGATGTGCCGTCTCTTTCACTATCCTCCGGCGACGGCTTTTTTGCTGCTGTTGGCAAAGATCATAGACTCTATACGTGGGGTATTGGCGACCAAGGCCAGCTGGGTTTGGGGCACACACGAGGCTCCGTCGTTCCTGAGCCTGTTAAATCAAAGTGCCGCTTTGTGCAAGTTGCGTGCGGTAAAGACCACGCCGCGGCGCTCGACGATGCGGGTAATGTATACACGTTTGGAAGAGGTTTCGAGGGGCAAACGGGACAAGGGCTTTCGAGAGAACCTGACACGATGCGCTTTCCCAGCATGGCCGTTCAGCTTTCTCCGAAATACGTAAAAGCACTCTCGGGGTCGAAAGTAGTGCAAGTTTCGTGCGGCCATCGCTTCACTGCAGCAGTGACGAGCGATGGCACCGTTTGGACGTGGGGCGAGGGTGCCATGGGACAGCTCGGCACTGGAAGGTGCACGAAGCGATCTGTGCCCATGCCTGCAGCGGGGCCTGGGACGGACAGATTGAATGAAAACGTGCCAGAAACTGCTATGGGGCCAATGTTCACCGACGTGGCGTGCGGGTCAGCGCACGTTCTTGCGAGGACTAATAGCGGAGAGGTATATTCGTGGGGATTCAACAACTTTGGGCAGCTTGGCTTGGGAGATCGTAAAACACGACACAGCGCGACAGCTATCGAAGACATTTCCTCTCGCGTGCAGACGATTACGGCAGGCGGTCACTCAAGCGGGTTTGTTACAAATGAGGGATCACTTTGGACGTGGGGATACTCCTCCGATGATCCAGACGACGACCGACTGGGCTACTCGTCATCCGAGTGCGTACTGTCCCCTCGCGTCGTCGAAGAGCTCGAAGGCATACGCACCTCGTATGCGATCCTCGGGGACTGGCAACTCTTGGCATTTGCGCCCACAACAGTGACTTCACTCTCGCCACCGAGCGGTCCAGCGGAAGGTGGCACGAAATTAGCAATATCTGGAACAGGATTTTGGGACGGCGACTCCATACTGGTAAAGTTTACACCCGTTGCAAGCGGGGATGATGCCGAGCCTTACGGTGCAGATGGCGCGCACTTAGAGGGAAAAGATGAAGGGGATGCGGAGGAATTTGAAGAATACGATGAGGAAGCATCTGCATCTGATTACAGCGACGTCTCAGGAAGCGAAGATTCAGACGACGATGACGCCGATGGTGCATCCACCAAAGACGTTCGCGTTGCCTGCACGGTGCGAGGGACATACAATGCAGAGACGCGGTGCATCGAGTGCGAATGCCCCTCTATGGCAGTCGGGGGCACCGTTGCCGTCGAAGTGGCATGCGACGGCGAACACTTTACGCGCAACGGCGCACTCTTCTCATACTACACGTCTCCTACCATTGAAACGCTGGAACCAAAGTGCGCCCATCTCGGCGAGACTGTTCCGATCAAGCTCGGCGGTCGGGGCTTCCAAGACGACATCTCCCTCTGGTATGTCCGCATCCGAGAAGAAAACACTGGCATGAGCGCCGTGTATCATGCTGAGTTGGCTGATGCGCGCAGTCCAAAAATGGACCAGAAACGATTCATAGATGTTGTAGCTGACACGAGTGCATTTGAGGGCGCAGAGGGCGACCAAATTATCGTCTCTGTCGAAGTGTCTGCGAACGGGCAAGACTACTCATCTTTTGGGCACACGATGCTGATGCCCCGCGTGAGCGTCCACACATTCGAGCCCGCAAGTATACCTTGCACGCATGGTCCTGTGCAGATGGTTGCAAGGGGCACTGGATTCGCAGCGGCGCCGAGCATTCGCGCCAGGGCTAAACTTTTTGACCCACGCACCGGTATAGACGTATCGCAAGTGAAGGCGGGCGTCGTTGATGGAGGCGTTGCCTGCACAGTTGATTCCTTTGATGCCATTGTTGCACTCATAGAGGAATGCGATCATAACAGCGTCGAGTTGGGCCTCAAAATATCTCTAAACCAAGGAAAGCACTGGGCTCGCAGCAGCGCCACGCTCACGTTTTACGTGGGATCTGTTTCTTCGATTGTACCCGCTTGCGGACCTCGGGACGTCGCGTCTACTATCGAGCTACTTCCTGATACCGATCCGCCGTGGTATTTCCCAAGTTCGGATGCTGTCGTCAGAGTATCACGCGAGGATGGAGAACCGGTCGCTCATTTACCCGTGGATTTTGATGCAGCGACAAAGAAGCTTACATTCACAATGCCTGCAAACGTTGGGACGGCCATGGCGGAGGAGGCGAAAAGTTGCGAGGGAAAAGAAGACGAAGGGAAAGAAGACGGCAGAGACGCTGCGGACGAGTCGAAAGCGGAAGCAGAATCTGCAACGCTTCTTGACGAAGCGTTAGAGAACGGCGAAGGGGGTGCCCTGTGTGAGACATTTCGCGTGTCGCTTCTCATAAATGGAGCACATGCAGACGGTGAGTGCGTATTTGTGACGTACGGGCGCCCCTCGTTTGGCGCGCCCTTGCCCGCGAGCTGCAAAGGGAAAGCGGGTGTCGAGTGCAGAGCAGAGCAGGTGTCCATCCCGTGGCAAGGAGGGTGGGAGTCATCCGACCTCGCAGTGTGCTTCGATTGGGATGCTGAGGACGCTGCGGGTGGCGACAGTGATGGTGCAGAAAGATTGACTGAGCGCACGGTGCATCCTGCGCGCTACGACGCGGAAAACGGATGCGTGTTATGTGAAGCACCAGAAATTATGCGCTCGAAACCAGGCACGGTCGCCATCCGCGTCTCTGTTGCAGTTGATGGCGTCAACTTTGAACCTTCTGGCGGTGATGTGGTGTACAGCATATCGAAATAAAAAAGTACGAGTACGTAAAAATGTTATTTAAAAATGTATATGTACAAGCTCAACATTATATTATGTTATCTTAACTTACTAAATACTCGTATTCATTTTCAAACATCCATCCATGCGCTTATGCACGCTCGTATATTACAGGGTTGTGGCGGCTAAGGAATGATATCAAATTTGATAGATGAAATGTGATAGGCTACTCGACACAATGGTGTCCGAGACTAGGGTAAAGACTAAAAACCGGGTCCACAATTAGGCGTCATCTTCTGCCAGGCGCATTTTCTTTGCCGGCGGCCCGTCGTCGCCCTCGTCGTCGTCACTATCAGTCAGATCGTTCGCATCTTCTTCATCTACGCCATCTTCAGTTTGGCTGCGGATAAAGGACCTCCCAAATTTTGCACCAGAGTGCTCGTGGTCTGCAGCATCGTCACTGCTCTCCACGACAAGCTCCTGCTGCTCGTCCTCACCACCATCATCATCTTCGTCATCATCACCCTCTTCATCTTCCTCACCTTCTTCATCCTCCTCCTCACTATCCTCCCCATCATCATCATCATCATCATCATCATCATCATCATCTGATATGTCGCCAAATCCTTGCGGGGTGTTTACAAGCGCGTTTCGATCATCTTCATCTCCCTCATCATCGTCTTCCTCCTCTTCCTCGTCGTCCTCATCTTCATCTTCATCATTGTCTTCTCCGCCAGAGTCAAAGATGCCCAAATTTCCGTCCCCATCCTTTGCCTCTTCTTCATCCTCCTCCTCCTCTTCTTCTTCTTCCTCTTCGCTGCTCTCGTCGACGTCGTCGCCATCGTCAACTTCGACGGGCGCGTCGAGAGCGTTGAGTGGACGCTTACCATCGAACCCTCCAAACTCAGCATACTCGTCATCGACATCAGCTGCGTCATCCTCCTCATCCTCAGTAACAGCACCAGTACCATTATCGACTGCAATCGCTCCTTTTCCGAGAAATTTCCCATTTTTGGACCCAAATCCGTCCACTGCTGTCGGGGAATCGCCGTCCTCCTCATACCCGTTCGTCTCTTGTTGCTCCTCGGGATCTGCCTCTTCTCCAATAGGATCGACAGGATCTTCCGGCTCATCATCTACAGCAGCATTTAAGTTTGCCATCGATTTGCCTCCAAATATTTTTGGGCCCGACGGCGCTAGCACTTCACCGCTCATCCTTATTTATTCGTAAATTCTGCGCTTTGCTGCAAACAAATCGCTAACGCGCACTTCAATACTTTGTTTGATAGTTTGACAAAGCCTCTCGGCATAAATTGCCCGCAAAAAACGCCTATACCAATTTATCAGTGAATACGCGCGTATGATGTAGCGCACAATGGAGCTTCTCTTGACCAAAAGCGGCGTCGAAACCTTTCACGTTTTGTCAAAATTTGTCAAAAGCGGCCCGAGGCGCAATCCTCACCATCATCACCATCAAGTGTTGTGGCGTTTACCAACCCATCTGCCGCTGCCGTACGACTGCACGCCACTTTCTCTTTTTCCATCCACCTATCTACTACAAGTGCATATGCCTCTGCGATGATGCATCGAGGTGCCGACCCTCCAATCTTCGAAAAGACCACCAGCAAGACCCATTGCAAGTATGAAATTATGATTAAAAATTGAAAAAAAGGAAAGTTAAAATTATCTAATTTTCGTACGCTCCACTTTCGTGAAATATCTGATTTGTCGGTAACTTACTGCTGATCCCATACGTTTTTGCTCATTTTATTGGGTCGATTGTACCGCACGTATGGTTTGAAGCGATATCGTAGGCCGCATCTATTTCGCGTAATGTGTCTTTTGCGTTGAGACATCCGACGACCACGTCGCATTGGAAGTGAACATGAAAAATAGAAAATAAAATTGAAGTTAAAATTATCTAATTTTGGTACGCTCCACTTTCGTGAAATATCTGATTCGTCGGTATAACATACTGCTGATCCCATACGTTTCTGCAAATTCGATAGGGTCGATTGTACTGCACGTATGGTTTGAAGAGAAATCGTACGAAGCATCTATTTCGCGTAATGTGTCTTTTGCGTTGAGACATCCGACGACGCGATTGATGCACAACGCCACTTTCTTCTTTTCTTCCTTCTCCACCTTTGTTTTTTTTGATTTTTTTTTCGATTTTTTTTTGATTTTTGATCGTTTTTGTCGCTTTCGAGGGGCAAAGAGAATGCGACTCAAGCCCCATCGCTGGTATACTTCCTCATCGTTGCTCCCTTTCCCCTTTCGATTCGTCTGCATATGCTACAAAACGAAAAAACAATAAAAAATAGATATTTATTTATTTATTTACAATAATAAATAATAGCATCAAATTGAAAAAAAGAAAAATCCTGATGTTTCCTTTTTGAAATAATTATTATTTTTACAACTCCTTGTTCCTTGTGTAAAAAAAATAACAGAAGAGTTATAGTTATCGTTACTCATTCCTACGTGTGTAAATAACATCATAACTACATCTACGAGTTGGTTCGGCGTCACACGATTCGCATCTACTAAATATGTATCTAAATAATATTTCTTATTTAGTAAAAAGTACCCAAAATACAGGAGGAAAGGTAAATGAATATTTGGCAAGAAAAAAAAAAGGTGGGATGTGGCTGTATGCTCGGTTCCGTGTTTTTTCCTCCTCCTCGCCTGCCTCTTTCCTCTTCGCTCCTTTCGTATATACTGTGACTGACGACAGTAGGTACTAGTATCTAAAAGAATAATATTTTTCGTTCCAACTTTTTCAAATATTTATTTATTTATTCTTATCATGTTGTTGTCGAGAAAGATAATTTTTCAATTTTTTTTTTCAATTTTGTTTATAATTTGAGTCAGTCATAGCACAGGTCTCACTGGCGTCCTCTCTAATATATCCAAAAGGTTAAATGAAAGTAATATGCAAATGTAGAGTCCTTTTTTTAACGAATAGAGACTTTTCTCTTTTTTTAAACGTGACGTCAGCATGCGCGGTCGTAACGACATATTTGTAAAAAATGTATGGTCAAAACGCTTTGTATTCGTCGTAATATGGGTATATAGTATGTGAAAGGGAAAAAAAAAAGCCTCGTGTTTTTGAAGAAAATAAACGAAAAAGGAATCTGTCTCATCTGCGGCGTCTCGGCGACGTTTGGGGTTTTTTTAGGCTTATGTCGCCATAGTGAAAGTTTGGGTGTGATGCGGAGGGCAAAAAAGGACGAAAGTTGTCCCAGGGGGAGACGAAGAAATAGCCCTCAAACCCCAACGGTGGTATATTCAACCCAGAGAGGTCTTCCCCTCTCCCGCCTCACCATATTAAATATAGGCATCGATTGAAAATATACGTACAAAACAAGAAATAATTTAATATACTTTATGGTTAAATATATAAACTTATGTTGAAAGTATATATAAGTGCACCCTAGAAGATATTGTACACCTATATGTTGCATCAGATTTTTCTAAATATGAAAAACGAAATAAAAGAAACGAAAACGGAATCCCGTGTACCTTAATTATATTTCACTCTCATTTACTTAAATTATGATAATAAATACGTATTAAGGTATATTATTCAAAAGAGGAGTTGTTTTTCAAAAAAAAAAAAAAGATGGAGTGCCTCTGCTTGTGTCCTTCGGACATTTTGGATCACCCTGTTGTAAATAAGGGCATACTACATGGAGGAAGAAGGTATGTCCGTAGTGGGTTATGCCATGAATCGGGTATTAATATGCGTGTAAAGTACAACCCTTAAGGGTATAATGCCCCTTTGTCCACAACGGAGGGTCACGTCCCATAACAGCTGTTAATATAAAAAGGCTGCATTTGATCGAAACAACGATGTGTACGAGTAGCTCCATACTGAACAGGAAAAATAATTGAGGATTAATTTTTTTTTAATTTTTTTTAATATGTTTTACTAGAAAGGAATCGTGCGGACATTTATTTGCTTCGCTGCCGTTTCATGTTTACTGTGCGGTTTCGACGCTGCGCGCTTTCGTAGATTTATCTCACGTTTTTTCTTTCGCTTCGTTCGTACAGTCATCGTCGCGCGCTCGCAAACGTCGCTATGGGAGAAGAGTGTAAGAGGGTGGCTGGCGGTAGTAGTGCTGTCAGCGCCTCGGCTGCCAAGAAAGCAAAGGTGGACGATGGAGACATGTCGCACTGCAGGGTGCTAGTTGATATGGATGGTGTGCTGTGTGATTTTGATAAGCAGGTGCACGACAAGTACGCGGAGCTATATCCTGATGCGCCCAACATTCCGATGGAGGAACGAGACGTTTTTTACGCCTCTAAGCATTACGGGTCAAAGTTTGGCGATGAGGCGGCCAAGAGAGTAAAATGTATTATAGAAACGCCGGGATTCTTTGAGACGCTTCCACCCATCGAAGGATGCGTCGACGCGCTGCGCGCTATTGCAGACTTACCTGGCGTGTCCGTGTTTATCTGCACATCCCCGCTATCGTTTTATCAGTACGTTTTGCGCGAAAAGTGTGCGTGGGTCGAAAAACATCTAGGAAAGGCGTGGGTGGGGAAAATTGTGCTGACCAAAGATAAGACAATTGTAAAGGGGGACGTGCTCATCGACGATAAGCCGAAAATCAGCGGCGATGAACCGAATCCCGAATGGACGCACGTTGTCTTCCACCAGCTTCCAAACGCGCACGTAGAAGGCAAGCCTCGACTTCGAAGCTGGAAGCGGGAACACTGGGAGCCTCTTTTGCGACAGCTGCTCCATATCTAAGCAAGGAGCTTTGAAGTTATATAGATGAAAAAAAGAGTGGTGAAATGTATTCTATTTTCTAACGGCGCGTGTACGAGTAAAAGTATAAATTACAATGTATAAATAAATAAATATATATATATTCTTTTTAATATTATGTTGAGGGCGCAGCCTTCCTACTTTCCGTAGAGCGCATTTGCTCCGTCAAGTACGCCTTAAACTTCGCTTCCTGCTTCTTGCGATACTCAACAAGAGGGAGCTTGGCATCCGCGCTCGACGCATCAAAGTCGGTGCACACGCGATGCGCAGACAAGTACGCGCGATGCTCAACGCCGTTGCTTCCTGGTGGTGCACCGGCGAGTTCTTGAAATCCCACGGGCTCAAACTCGCAGTCCGCGCACGTAAGGTAACGATACGGCATGACTGGCCTCACATTTTCCTGCTTTTCTTCCATACTTGGGGGCAGCGGCTTGGTCACGCCTACGTTGTCGAACGCCATGAGCGTATCGACTCTCCAAAAAAAGTGCTCCGTAATTCTCACCGCGCTATCCCCTTTCGCGTCGTGCATCTTTACATTTCTACATCTCTCTAAAACCGCTCGATCCTTGCTCATAATTTTGCACCCGCACCTGCGACAAAACACCGCCTTCGGGTTCCTCTCCCCCAATTTGGCGCCAAACAAAAATACCTGGGACGACATGTTGCTGCTGCTCCTTGATAAATAATAATAACTATCAACCAATATGTTCAACCCAGCATGCAGCACGACGCCTCCTTCTGCCAAATGCAAACAACGCTGCTTTACTGCAATTATCGAGAAATAATAGAAAAGAGCTTGCACGCGTCAAAATATACTTTACAATTTTTTTATTTTTTTTTTTATAATAACTTATGTTTGTCTTATGTCTTATTTATGTATGTAGAATACTCATAATAAAATAATAAGTGTTATGCAATTTTCCCTTTTGGAGAAAAACGCACTTTTCTTCAATCGATATTGGATCCAAAAAAAAAAGATCTACATATTTAGTAAATATTTACTAAATAGGTTTAAAAAAAAAAAAAAAAATTTTTTTTGCAACGCCACGAGGGCGGAAAACGCGCTAATAACGAGGCTTTCCCGGGGTCTTTCGAGCTCCAAAAAAAAACGGAAATATATAAATAAAAGCCGAGATGACGGTCATTATTGCTTCTCTAGATGATAATTAGATCGATTTTGATAATTAATAAAATTGCATAAATAATGTGCCTTTTTATTATTCCATGCGCTTCATATTATTATAAGGTATTTATTTATAAGCCGGTCATAATAAAATAAATAATAAGGTAAATACGAGTATATAAATAATAATAAGGTGTTTTTCCATAATAATAATGAAATGATAAATGATACAATTGGGATCGGATATCGGATGATCTTTTAGTGTATATATTCGGCAGCTGGAAGAATAACATGCTTGATTGATAGTATCCATTATTATTAAATAGTTATCCCGATCGAGATTTCATCATACACTGATTGCGACGTGATATTATTATTATTATTATGATTATTATGTAGCAGCGTGGTGGCGGGGGGGGCGTTGCCTGTTGAACGTTTGCGAGGCTTGGCTGGCTCATGCATGTTGTTGACAGCGGCAATGGCGACGTAATAATAACGGGATCCCGTTGCACGTTTGGGTAGTACGTTTGGGTAAATATCTTCTTCTTCTGCTTGCAAAAACTACTACTCCATGAGATGCAATACACTACTCATACGAGAATTTTTTTTCTTTGTGAAAAAGCAATACTTTTAAGAAACGTTTATATTATTTTGGTACATGCAAAAAAATGCCCGCGGCAGCTTCCTACTCGCTTGTATTGTATGATGCGACGCTTGTATCCGTGGCGTCTTCAAGTGCCCTTCCGAATGGTGGATATGAAAAAAATGGAGTTAAACTGTCGCGATCGGGAGAAAAAGCAATGAACGATATTGGTGTGAAGCACCGCTTCGGCGTCATCGTCGACGCATCTGGAATCATATCGCACGTGATGCCCACAGGCGCCTTGCGGACGCTAGTAAAAGGTCTCAAAGAAGAAGGCGTCCGATTTGATAGAGAGGTTGAATGCAAAGGACGCGTCGTTATGCCCGGACTTGTTGATTGCCACACCCACGCCGTGCACGCTGGAGACCGCTCGCAGGAGCTCGCTGCAAAGCTCGCAGGTGAATCGTACGAGTCGATAACTGCAAAGGGTGGAGGCATATACTTTACTGTCGGCGCCACCCGGAAGGCTACTGAGCAAGAGCTCGCCGCATCGCTACGCCACCGCCTAGACGCCATGCTCGTAAATGGGACGACGTGCGCAGAGGTAAAGAGCGGCTACGGTCTCGATCTAGAAACAGAGCTCAAGATGCTGCGCGTGGTGCACGCCGTTGGGCGCACCCATCCAGTGAAGCTTGTGTCCACATTTCTTGGAGCCCACGCTGTACCTAAGGGGAAAACATCTGACGAGGCGACGGAGGATGTCGTCCGCGTCATGATCCCGGCCGTCGCGGAGGCCAATAAAAAGGGCGAGACCGACGTTACGCTTGTCGACGTCTTTTGCGAGCAGGGCTTCTTCGACGACGAGCAGAGCCTAAAGATTATGGAAGCGGGAAGAGAAGCGGGACTTTTGCCCGCGTTTCACGGAGATGAGCTTAACGACATGAACTCAGGCGTGCTCGCTGCCAAATGCGGAGCTGCGTCCGTTGCGCATCTTGAAAAGCTCAACGCGAAAGGCATTGCCGCCATGGCTGAGCACGACGTCGTCGGCGTTCTTCTTCCCACAACGGCGTTTCTCCTAAGGCTCACGCCTCCGCCTGCGAGGGCCATGATCGAAGGCGGCGTCCCCGTTGCGATTGGCACCGACTTCAACCCCAACGCGCCCACGTGCTCGATGCCAGCAGTGATGAATCTCGCGTGCGTAACGATGCGGCTCACCATGGAAGAAGCCCTGGTTGCATCGACGATCAACAGCGCCGCAGCCATCGGCGTTGCTGAAAAGGTGGGCTCCATCGAAGTCGGCAAGCGGGGCGACTTCCTTCTCCTCTCCACACCCGTGTGGGAGCACATCGTATACCTCGGCCTCGGCGGCATGCTAACGAGTCCCACGGGCGCAAACCTTTCTGGGCAGCAAAGCGAGGCGTCCAGCCACGTCATCGAGGAAGTCATTGTCGGGGGCGTATGCGCTGCGCGCAACGGCGCCGTCGTCGATACTTTTGCGCCACCTCTTGCGCCTGTCGAAAATCTCGACACGCAGGAAGTCCCCGACTTGTCGTACCTCGCAGAAGGCCTTCAGTGCGATCCTATGCCCACCAACTCTCAAGCGGACTACGACGATGTCCCCCACGCGCCGAAGCGTCCTTACGAGGCGAGCCGCAAAGAAACAAAGCAAGCAATCGCCAATGCCCTCCGCTACTTTCCTGAGAGTGTGCACGAGGAGCTGGCGAAGGAGTTCTACGCCGAGCTCAGGAAATATGGACATATCTACATGCATCGGTTTCGTCCTGATACCAGCAAGGTCGGCGCAATGAAGGCATACCCCATCGAAGCGTATCCCGCAAAATGCAGGCAGGCTGCTGCCATCATGCTCATGATTATGAACAACCTCGATCCTGCTGTGGCCCAATTCCCCCACGAGCTCATCACGTACGGTGGGAATGGGTCTGCGTTTTCCAACTGGGCCCAATTTCGCATCGTGATGAAACTTTTGAGCGAGATGACTGACGAGCAGACGCTAGTGCTCTCCTCAGGGCACCCCGCGGGATTGTTTCCCTCCCCCAAGCACTCCCCCCGAATGGTCATCACCAATGGAATGGTCATACCAAACTACTCCACCCCTGAGGACTACGAGCGCATGTACTACCTCGGCGTCTCGCAGTATGGCCAGATGACCGCGGGATCGTTTTGCTACATCGGACCTCAGGGCATCGTCCACGGCACAACCCTCACGCTCCTCAATGCCGGGAGGCGCTACTTAGGCGTCGACGACCTCGGCGGAAAAGTGTTCCTCACGTCTGGTCTCGGGGGAATGAGCGGCGCGCAAGCAAAAGCTGCAGTCATATGCAACGCTATTGGTGTTATTGTCGAAGTTTCGGAGGAAGCTCTTGCGAAGCGCCACGCGCAGGGATGGCTAACTGAACGCATCGACAATGATATCGACGCCCTTGTGGCGCGGGTGCGAGAGCTTCGCGCGCAGGGCGCTGGTGGAGTATCCATTGGATTCCTCGGCAACATCGCCGAAGTTTGGGAAAAGTTTGCGCATATACAAAAGACTACGGGCGAGTTGCTCGTTGATATTGGCAGCGACCAAACGTCATGCCACATTCCCTACTCGGGGGGCTACTTTCCTGCCGGGATTCCCTTCGAAAAGTCTACCAAACTCATGGCCGCCGATCCCCCCAAATTTAAGCAGCTCGTCAACGAGACTCTCAAGCGACACATCGCTGCGGTCAACTCCCTCAGCGAAGCCGGACTGCACTTTTTCGACTACGGCAATGCGCTGCTCATCAACGCCTACCGCGCGGGCGCCGATCTTGGCCCCGACGCTCCCGAGACTTTCCGCTACCCCTCATACGTGGAGCATATCATGGGTGATATATTTTCCCTCGGGTTTGGACCATACCGCTGGGTATGCGCATCCGGAAAAGAGTCAGACCTCGACGCGACTGATAAAATTGCCGAGCAAGTCATGGCGCAGCTTCTCAGCGAGTGTGACTTGTCTACCGAGCACGGCCGTAGGCGCAGGGGCTGCTTCGTGGATAATCTGCGGTGGATTCGCGAAGCCAAGGCGAATAATCTCGTCGTGGGTAGCCAGGCGCGCATCCTGTATGCAGATCGCGAGGCTCGCACCAAAATCGCTCTCGCGATGAACCAGGCTGTGAAAGAGGGCATCCTTGCGGGTCCTGTAAACATTTCGAGGGACCACCACGACGTGTCTGGGACAGATTCGCCCTTCCGCGAGACGTCCAACATCTACGACGGGTCTCAGTTCACCGCTGACATGGCCATACACAATGTAATAGGCGACTCGTTCCGCGGCGCTACGTGGTGCGCAATTCACAACGGCGGTGGATGCGGCTGGGGACTCGTCATCAACGGGGGCTTTGGTCTTACGTTGGATGGATCCGATGACGCTGCACGTCGCGCCACTGACATGCTCCACTGGGATGTCATGAACGGCGTCACGAGGCGCGCGTGGTCTGCAAATCGTAACGCCATCGACACCACCGCACGGGAAGCAGCGCGTAATCCTGCTTTCCGGCCAACTGTGTACAACGAAGCGTCGCAAGAGATGATCGATCGCACATTGGATGAGTATCAGCAGAGGGTGTTAGATTGGCTGGATGCGAATGCTGGGAACATAGCACCTGGACCATCATCGGAATAATCGGAAAGGTATATAACATATTATATACATAACTTATACGCCATACTATGTACTACTCTTACGAAGTATACAATATTTCTCTCAAATCATGATGATGTGTTTGTAAAGAAAATAAATAAATTTTAAAATAATTGCACGTACTCATCGTATTTATATAATATATCCGTTATTTTTTTTATGTTCATAATTTTATGTTGTAAATACAATATTTATTTAGTTAAATATAATTTATATTTTTCCATTTCTTTTTCATATATAAAAATATTGACTTGACACCACCAAATAAAAATGTCCATTTCTTTCGTTTTTGGACTTCTCATCGTAATATAATATTTGCTGTACATTGCAAACGTTATACTACTATTATAAATAGTGCCATTTCATCTACAGTAAGAAAACTGTGGTGCCGCCTTTTTAATCATTTCTTTTAGAGTGAAATGTGAAATACCCAATGAACTCTCTAAAGTTTAGGACAAGCAAGGCTCTTTCGGGGCTGCTTGCGAGTGCAAAGTCACTTATTGGGGGCGAAGTCGATGAAGGAGAAAAAGAGGAGGAAAAAAGTCATACGCTGCGCACGCCGTATATTGCAAAATATCCTGATAAGCTACCCAGCATTGATCCTCAACGCGCAGCCTGCATAAAACGGAATCGGACTCGCGTGGAAGACGCGTCGAGGACCCGCAAACGTCGGTTGGGAGGACCCTCATTTGTGACCGAGACTAGACGTTTCAGCGAAACTGATCCGTACGTGAGTGTAGTGAGAGCTGAGCTGGATGAGAGGGCTTCAAAGATACCCCTTTTGAAAGATCTCGTCAAGGGTGCTCGACCCGAGGTGGATGATGCCTACACCCACTACAGCGAAGCGTGTTTTCTGAGGGCCCTATGTGACAGAGATGGCGCTCTAAACAAGCTCAGAGAAGCGCGCGCAATTTTGAAAACATGTCGGCGGGACGACGATCCCGATATCGAGCTTGAGGTAGCGCTCAGTAAGCACGACGAGCTCAAACGTACATTTGAATCGGATCAAATGCTCAAAACGCTGGAATTAACAGGTCGCCGACCGATCACTAGCGTGACATATGACCACGCCCTCGACGCGCACGCGGCGTACGTATCTGCAGCAAAAGCGTTTACGCGGGTAGAAAGGCCTCTGCTTGAGTCGCGGGCTCATTTTGGAGCAGCGATCACATCAAATAATGATGCCCTGCGCGATAAGCATCTCTCGCTCGCCATATCGCGGCAGAAGGAGGCGATTGAAGAAGCGTGGGCATCCTCGCGGACGCGTCGGCATCAGAATGAAGCCCTCGATGCAGAAGCCCGGCTCCGGAGGAGCATCCATGCGTTAAAAGGCAATGCTGGCGGCCTGGAACAGCTCACAGATCTTGCCCTCCTGCGAAATCATGTCCTCGAATGCAAAAGTGTACCGAATTACAAGCAGCCATGTTTTTCAAGTTTCTTGCCATTTTTAGCGGCATGTAAATCGAACGTTTCTGGCTTCCATTCGGGCGATAACGAGGATGCTCAAAATGTACGCAAGTGGGAATCGGCATCAAAGATTGAACGACGAAATAAGGCGACCGAGGATCTCATTCAAAACATCCATGCAGTAAAGGCAACGAAATCGATGGAGAACGTGATGCTCAAGAAAGCAATGGGTGCAAAGAAGCGAATATTGAACAGAAGGAGGGCTCTTGCGCAAGCTCACAAAAAGAAATTAGACGATGCACTCAACGCACCTGCAACAATCAAAGTGCAGAGCGTACGCATTTTGGAATTATCATCGAAATCAAAAGTCACGAGAACGTACGCTGCGCTATGCATCGTACCGATCGAATGCGCTAAAAATACCGGGTGGGCATGCACACGTCGCGCGAAGGGCATTAATGCAGAGTATCCATTTCCGAAAAAGAATGCTGGGGTATTTGAACTGCATTATGACAAGCAAGGACACAAGTTATCGAAACAACCTATGATTATGATTGAAATACGCGCAAAGCGAACTGTGGCATCTGATGTTGTATTGGGTGCAGCAGAAGTGCCCCTCCAAATGTATCTCCTTCAAGAAAATAGAAATGTCGTTAAAGAAGTTACATTCAACATAAAGAATGCTACGCGCAAGATTATCGGTAGAGCAGTTGCAGAAATTGTAGTTCTGTAGCGTATGCAGAGAAATTAGGATGAAAAAATAAAGAATGAACCATTTCTATACAATATTCACATTCACCACGCAAGATAAATAGTATGTACTAGTCTAATTTACATTGTCTTCCTCTTCTAGGCTATGCTTTGGCTCCGCGATGTCCCAAAGTCCTCTTTCTTCTCTACACGATCCGATGGCAAACTCTTCCACTTCGCCGCCATACGCCTTTGGCACAATTGCCATGTCGAGTTCCTCCACGTGCGATACGTCGGATGTTGATTGTACGATCATCTTATCTTTGGTTTTTCGAGACAAGAATGGCGAAAACACCTTCATAAAAAAAGAAAACGACGTGGGTGCATTCACAATAATCATTCTGTGAATAATATCGGGGTACATGTTCATGTAAGCTTGTGCGACAGAGAAAAATCCAATTTGACGCAAGTCAGAAAAGGAAAGACCCTCGAGGTCGATTATCTTGGACATTTCCCCCGTGCGGGATACGCGCAAGTAATACTCGGTGCAGTAAACGGCGTGGTTGGCGAAATCATCTGGCGTAATTCCACTCGCGCGCAGCGCGTTTGTCTTTTCGCGCAAACTTCCCGTCCTTTCCACGACGACGATGTTACCAAGGGCGTCGTGCCCAATTATTTTGTGAAACAATATCTCCTTAAATTCCCGAAATAGCGGATGAGGCCTTTCAAGTAAGTGATCGATATCGTTCTCCGCTCTCCATCTTTGGGACGCTTCGTAACTCTTTCGCGCTTTTTTCGCATCCCCATTCTCAGCATCTATCCATCGCTGGAATACAACATCGTCAATATCGCCGTGAAAGGTGTCGTGGCGCTGGCGCCTACGCGCGATCTCCTCATCGTGGTGTCTCAAGGACACATCGTCAGTGTTGAAGATAAGGCGTATTGCGCGAAAGCGCCCGCGCAACACTCGCAATAGTGCTGCCTCGGCGATAGCGATTGCGAACGCTGCGAGTGCGCTTTCAAAAACAACGCTCTGGTTCGATACGCTTAAATGGAGGGCTGCATGATAAAGAATGGCAAATGCGACTGCAAATGTTCGGAGCAGCCTGGAGACGTAAAAAAAATGGTAGCGCGCAGAGACAGCAAACGTGAAACGATAAACCATATTTCGCTCGACGGCATCCTCGCAATCTACCCACTGGCCGTCGACAGAAAGAGACTTTCCATCCACAATTGCGCTTACGTCGTTTTTCGGAACGGTGATGCGAATGACGCCAAGAGGGCACGATACGAACATTTTCAGCGACGATATGTCCCAGGCGGTAAATGACACACACGTTGCGCCATTGCTCATAATATCCACAATACCCTCATTGAATGCGGACGATTGCCCCATTTCAGATCTTGCGAGCAGTACGGTTGCACGGCCGACATTTTCTCGTCCGCTGCGCGCTAAACACGCGTGCGCTCTTTTCAGATTATATAGCGCTATTTGAAAAGCTGCGACGGCTTCACGGATGCGCTCAAGCACTCGTAGGGCCTCCCCTTCGCTCTCTGCCTTGAGACGAACGTGGCCATACTTTACAGCTGTATCGAGGACAACTATGGTGGATGCCTCGTCGTCTGTTTCATTTGAAATCGAGGCGTCAACGATATCCCCAAGTCCAATTGATTTTTTCAGTTCGTCTGTGCACGAAAGAAGATCGCCGACATCGGTATTATTCCCTGAATTTGGTTGCTGTGGCGACTGCGCCTTCGGCGCGCTGTTTGAACCTGACACGCCTCTTGAACGCACAGAAAATAGATGAATCGACGCATGCGTCATAAGCAACACGCGAGGTGACCAGACGCGCAGCACGCGTTTCCTTTCTTGCGGCGGCTTGCGCGTGTTGTCAACGAGACCGAGTGTACCTATTTTGACTAACTTGTCGACGACGCGCATATCCTCTTCCACAGACGCTAGGAGCAAAATATCCAGAACATTTTTGTTTGGTCCGAGTTCCCCCTTGGTATCTTTGCCTAATCCTTCTGCGCCTGGCGAAGCGGCACTTCTGCCACCTGAACCGCGCATACTTTTCGCTACGTAGGCGCGGAAGTCCGCCCACGCACTTCGCGACGCGCTCGAAGGCGCATCGTTTCCGTCTCCTTCGCGATTCCCTCCACCACGATCATCCTCCGCATCGCGCTGACGCAGGCGTCGCCTTAAACCCCACGACTTACCCTTTGGGTCTACCACCCCAGAAAGTATATCCATATTGGCTGCTCGAAACAGCAAACAAAGATAAAGAAAAAGCGGCCGCGTCGTACGCTCGTTCCATTTAATAAATAAATAATAATAATAATAATAATAATAATACAGCAGCGGCAACGCTTACTTACGCCTGCATATCTATTTACGAATCGCAATTTCTTTTCCTCATGAACAAGCGAGCGCATATAATATTTTTTAATTTATGTTACCTTATAGTACTTTATTAAATAATACACTATCGCCGCAACGGGGAATTTTTGAAGAAAAAAAAATTAAAAAAAAAAAAATATATTTTTTTAATTAAGGATTAAGGGTGGTCAAGGGATACTACATACAGGAGACGGACGCGGGCACCCTCACGGCCATAGAGGGCTATATTAAGGTACTACTCTATGCTTATTTTATACCGGCTCTATAGAGAGAGAGATTGTTTTTTAATTATTTAAGGATGGTCAAGGGATATTACATAGAGGAGACGGACGCGGGCACCCGTAGGGCCATAGAGGGCTATATTAAGGTACTACTCTATGCGTAATCTATACCGGCTCTATAGAGAGAGAGATTTTTCGTAAATATAATAGGGTAGTAGTACTATCTACGGGTACTACCCTACTACCCTATGATGATATACGACGAGTATTTAGCAGTATTAAATAATTTAATGGATTTCCCGCAAAATAAAAATTAAATTATTGTAAATACGGAGTATCAAGATTACGTAGTAGAGGACAGTCGCTCCAGGCACTAATGAACTGCAGCGTTAAAAAAAAAAAAAGTATATATACCCTGTGCGCGCAGCTTCTTCATTCAGCACCCCATTTATTATATATTTGCAATGAACAATGAAATGCAAACAATATTAAAAATATGCCATTTTAATAATTTCTTCAATTTTCTTGTGCGCATAATAAATAATAATTAAATACTGCTGCAATCGACACTCACTACTCATCACTACTCATCACTAGCGGTATAATAGTTAGTTAGTCTTGGCAATTTCAGGCTTTGCTTTGGCTAGGTTGCGGATTTGTGCGTGGTATGAGCGACGGAGGCGGATCGGGAGGAGGTGGCCGCAGCGAGGACGACTGCGGTTGCTGCGACCGCGAGTGCGGCAGTTCCAAAAATGGTTTTGACGCGGGCGACTTGAGCGACGAAAATGAAGCGCGACTAGAAAAAGAGCATTTCAACACAGTCGTGCTTACTTTTCTGGAATATATTCTCGATGCGATGGATGACGTCAAGCGCCGCGAGCGAGCCATACGCATGCTTTCGGATGACAAGTTAGCTAGGCTACCAAATGGCAAGTTAGGCGCGTTGCACAAAATAGGCAAGCTGAGAGAAGCAGTGATTGCAAATCAGGCGTTCCTTGCTAATGTTGTCCGAGACCACATAGGTCCGCTGGATCAAGATGAGGTGAACTACTTGTGTAGCGTCCCTTTTGCAGACTTTGGCGCCCGTTTAAGGTCTCCGCGAAGCAGTGATAGCTTTCTCTCAAAAATACGAACAACGCTCCACCAGTGCGTGCGCGAGTGGAGCGAAGAGGGCGCATCAGAACGACGCGCGTGCTACGGCCCCATCATGGACGCGCTCGAAAGCACCGTTCCTGTCGATGCGACAAAAATGAACGAGCATCGCGTCCTCGTACCTGGCGTTGGCCTTGGACGCCTGTGCACCGAAATTGCTGCCAGAGGGTATGTATGCGAGGGCAATGAGTTTTCATATTTTATGCTCATTTCGAGTGGGTATATTCTCAACCAGCTTCGCGAAAAAGAGTGCGTTACTATTTACCCTTGGATTGATAACCCTTGCAATGTGAGGCGAGCGGGCGATATGCTGCGCGAAGTGCGCATTCCCGACGTGCCTGCCGTCGATATGCTCGCCGCGAACCCAGAATCCCAGCTTTCCATGTGCGCAGGCGACTTCCAGGAGGTCTACTCGCGCGCAGACCAAGCCGGAAAGTGGGATGCTGTCGTCACGTGTTTTTTTATTGATACAGCCCCTGTTCTTATGGACTATGTCGCAACCATTTGGAACGCTCTCCGAAAAGGGGGCGTGTGGATAAACCATGGACCACTCCTTTGGCACTGGCGGTGCCCTTTCGAGAACAAGACGGACCCGCGGTATGCCAAGTCTGTCGAACTCAACTTTGATGAAGTTGAGCACGTCATTAAATCGTACGGATTCGTCTTTGAAAAGATTGAGTGGAGAAAGTGCACGTACGACACCAACTGCCGGTCGATGATGCACATGGCATACGATACAGTGCTGTTTGTGGCGAGAAAGCCCCAATAAATCATTTGATGATATAAATATATTATATAAAGAAAGAAATTATTTGGGAGGCAGAAGCTAGGCGTGCTGCAGAGTATAGCGAAGACGCATGAAAAGTAATAATAATAAAATAGCTGACACACGACAAAACACGAGAATGAATGCCACTAGCACGGCTCGGGTAAAAGAAGTTTCTCTTTCTGCGCACTCAAGTCTTCATTCGCCCCCTCCTTTGCTTCTGCAACGACGAGGCGGATGAGCGCCGCAATCATGCCGCCGACACCAACGCCCGCGATCACCTTCAAACCGCCAAGAACGCTGGGGACAGCGCCCATGTCGAATGCAAGGAGTATGTTGAACCAACCCACAATGATAGTGCCGTAGCCAACTTTGTGGTGGGCAAACTCCCATATAGCGCGCGACGCTGACTTGGGTTGTCCAAACTCTGGAGCGTGGGAACGGATAAACGCGTTGAGGGGCTGCACGAGCGCCGAGCACGTCGCTGCTAGTCCAAGTTTCGCGTGGAGAAATGCAAAGTGGTTGCCGCCAGAGTGCGCTGTTTCGTAATATATGAGCCCAAAACCCGCCGCGACGCAAATAACGGCGAACATTTGAATGCCTCGGTGAGAGGCGAACCATCTAGAACCTACGCTTTTCTTGGCGCGAGCCATGTAGACGCCAATGGGCATGAGGATCGCAAACGCGATCGTCATCAGAAACGCGTGCGCCTTTTTGTACGCGTCTGCATTGAACGGTTTTGGCGCTGGAGCTGTGCCGCCCACGAGGGATCCAACGTACGCATGCTGGTGGGCAGACTTGCCTGAAGACCACGGCTGGGAGCCGAGGGCGCTGATTGCTGGTACGCCTGCGCTTGAATCGATAGCGCTTGAATCGAATGAATAGTAGTCAGCCGATTTACCCGCGGAGTTGCGCTGCAAAACAAGCGTCGTCGTACCCGCGGACGCGTTCACGTCGCGACGCACGACAGTAATCATAGCATCTAGATCGTTTGCACCCGGGTCGCCAGGACCGTTCATCGAGCGCTCGTGAACCTTACCCATCTCGTCCACAACAACTGCGTATCCCTTCATTGCGGATTGCCCCGTACCAAGAGCGAACCAGTTTCCCTGCGGTCCAGTGAGAATCATGGTGGTCGTTTTAGCCGCGTCGTCGATAGCGATGGTGGCTTTCACAGACGTCTCGCCCAATTCCCCGCGAGAGGATAGCGTGGGAAGCACCGTGAACTTTTTTTCGATGATGTATACGCCTGGTGAGCTTGAGGGTGGTAACGGCACATTTGGGCCAAGCGACCATGCGAGTCGAAATGCGACGTCGCTTCCATCAGCATAACCCGATGAAGGAGCGGACCACGTTGCGCTGGCGTCGCCCGAAGCGTCGACGCCTTTTAGTGCGATCAGTTGTCCTGCGCATCCAACAGTGGTTTGCTGCGTGGTTGCATTCAAGTCTGAAAATGAACCTGCGTTATCCGACACGCGTAGCGCGTAGTACGACGCTTCTGGCAAGCCAGAGATGTCGACGTGGTACGTTGCGCCGGGAATGATGTGTCCGAGGGACTCTTTATCACCCTTTGCCCAGCGGAGCGTTACTTCGACGTTCGCATCGGCTGGTGGCGCCGTAACCTTCATATTCATCATAACGGCGCCCTCGCGCATGACATCGTTCGCGTTGACCGCCGTCTTTGCCTCCGAAATGCATTTGAGTGCCCCTGGATGCGCAGCTGCAAACTGCGCAGCGAGCGCAGTTGCGATGGCACCTACCCAAAGCGCGCGCATAAAAATATGCATTGGTACGTTTAAAAATAAATAATATAGACGATAAGATGCAATGCAACTTCTTTTCAAACAAATGGTAAAAGGTGTTACAAATAATAAACTCAATGAAAAACAAATGCACGTTTCGTTTCATTCGCTTCATTCGCTTCATTCGTTTCATTCGTTTCATTCATTCGCAACGGGCCATTATTTGCTCGAATGCGGTTCATCAATCAGCGCGTCTTGGCTCGCCCCAACAACAGACTTTTTTCCGGACGCCCCGCTGCTGCACTTATTATTATTATCATCATTAACCATGCACCGCGGGCCATCGTCCTTCCTATACATCATGCAATGATAATGGTTATGACAAATGACCATCGTCGATCGTCGTCCCAATGGCATCTCCATTGAAGATAAATAACTATTGTACTACTACCTACGAGTACTACTCATTGGTATTTATATACATTGATTGATTTGATGAAAAAATGAAAAAAAAAAGAAATAATAAGACTAGTAATGAGCCCGTGCTTTTTGCCGAGATTCAAACCCCCAGACATTTTTAATCCAATAATAAACAATTGCTTCTTCCTCAGATCATCACTCTAAATACATCATTTATCAAGTATTATTATTTAATAATAATGGTGGATGGTGGAAAGGGTTCTAATTTTCTTTTTTTTCTCTCTCACGCCAAAACACATAATAATAACATGTAACATGCATGCAGCAACGACATTATTATAAAATAACATACTCGTACAATATACAATCATACAATATTATACGCAATACCTTAGTTACAATAGTTAAAATAATCAATAAGGTAATAAGGTAACATATTCAACATAACATATTTAACATATGTTATCGTATTTACTCGTATATCGTATAATTAACTATTTACTATTTATTTTTTAACTAAATAAATAAATAAATAATATATTATTATTTATTATTTACCTTAGGGTACCTTATTCTTTTTGAATGTTACATTTTCCAATTGGCGCATTTGGCCTCCGCGTACGGACTCCAAGGCCTGAGGCGCCAATTGACAAAAATTTTATTGAATCTGCGATCTGCTGCGGATATAATAATAATATTATATATGCTCAATCAAAATGCTTGTTGAAAAAATGAAAAACCATTTTATTTTTTGAATGGCATGGTTGTTTGTGCACTGGCGCCGATTGCGGCGCGTGCTATTTATTGTTCCAGTGCGGCAACCAAACGAAACGAAGTGATTTGCAATGTTTGAATTGCGCGCGCTGCACGCTCGATGCATTATTTGAGTCTATCGGGTCGTATTCACGGTTTTTTGTTATTATTTTTTATTTTTTTAAAAAAAGAAAAAGGAATAATTCTAGGATAAGGCGTGCAGGAAAATGTCAAGGCGGGGAGCTCTATCGGAATACGAGCGTCTGCGGGAGCAGCGCATTGCAGAAAATCGCAAGTTCTTTGAAGATGTGGGTCTTGGGGAAGTAAAGAGGGAGCTAGCGCGACACGCGCACGCGGTGAGCGCGAAACGCGCGTCATCGCGCGGTCTTGGAAACTCGCGGACATCGAAAAGACGCAAAGCTGCAGCAAAATCGAGCGTGCCAACTCGTCGCAGCAGTAGGATAAGGGGCGTGGCGGCAGATGACGTGTACGTCGTGAACGAGGGAAGAGGAGGAAAGATAGAGATTGGGGGTCAGCCGAGCACGATGCACGAACTTCAAAAGCTGCGCGAGAACTCTGCGGCGTGGGATGAAAAGATAAAGAAAAAAGACTCGAGGCTTCCCGATGGGCCTCTCACACTCGAATCTACGGGTGGCACGGAGGAGTACGGCGAGACGTTCCTCAGCTCCCTCAGAGACCTCGTTTCGAAGCAGAAAAAAAGCGACGCGTCTGCCGCGTCGTCCATACCCAGCCAAGACATTCTCGAGTACAGCGAAAAACTCTCCAAGATGTCGATGTCGGAAGATTCTGTCGCAAAGGTGTGCCCTGATCGCATCTACTCCATCACAACGTTTCCATCCGATGCGCTCCTAGTCGCTGCGGGAGACAAATCGGGTAATTTAGGACTGTGGTCGGTCGACGATGACTCGCAAGCCAGCGAGGGCACAGACGGCGTCGTGCTTTACAAGCCACACTCCTCAACGATCAATCGCCTTGCGTTCGATCACCGAACCTCATCAAAGCTGTACAGTTTTAGCTATGATGGCAGCGTGCGCTGCATGGATATCGTCAAAGGCGTGTTTGATCAGTCGTTTGCGCTTCCTGCAGACGAGGATGGCGGCAACGTGTGGCTTCAGCACGGCGCGCTTAGCAAGGACGGCTCGCTTTTCGTCGGGGACTCTTCGGGAAAACTTTTTGTGGCAGATCCGAGGAAAGGAACAGGTGCCAAGTCTATCGTGCACGAATTTTATGCGCACGACAAAAAGGTACAAACCGTTGACGTGCACGGAAACTACGTTGCCACTGCATCTCTTGATCGATCAGTCAAACTGTTTGACATCCGCAGGTTTGGCGGTGCAAAAGCGAAACCTAAACCTCTGTTTACATCGCCTGACTCCCGCTCGGTCAATTGCGCGTATTTTTCTCGCAATGGAGATCACTTGCTCACCGTAGCCATGAGCAATCGTCTCTGCGTGATAAACGATCCGACGACAAAAAAGTCTGGGTCTGTTGTGATTCCGGACCACTCTGTTAAGCACGATAACCGGACTGGTAGGTACTTGCCCGTCTTTCACGCCAGCTGGGATCCCGCCAATGACCACACATTCGTCGTCGGCTCTATGTGCCGGTTAGTTTTTTTTATCATTTTTTTTTCTTCTTTTCTCACCTATTTTTCCAGGCCACGACAAGTTGAAGTGTACAGCGCCGATGGCGGCACGCTCAAGCGCATCATGGTGCTCCAGGATCCCGACTATTTGAATAGTGTGCAAAGTCGGAATGCATTTCACTCGCATGGGGGAACCAAGGGCATCGTATGCGGCAACGCATCAGGCAGAGTGCACATCTTCCGCTGAGCAGTAATAAAATGATACGACAACTTTTCTAACACACGTACAGGTTATTTTTTGATTGTGTAACAACCTATATATAAAAGTCAGTATATACGTACTCGTACATACCTTGTGCATGTTGCTCTCATATGATAAATAAATATATGAATGTTGAACAAATAAATAGTAGCACTACTACTACTATTGCTGTAAATAGTAAATAATAGTACGACTAAATTTAAATATGCCTTAATAATGTATGCTGTGTACTCGTATGTGCAAAACAAAAATTAACACTGTGTAAATAAAAATAAGATAAAGGCAATTAATGATAGGGTGAAATAACTATAAATATTTACTCGTACGATACTACTATATACTACTACTACTCGTAAGTAAATAATATAATGAAATATTATAATAATATGGGTACGAGTAAATGACATACGTAACATAAAGTTGTGGGGTTTTCTGTGGGATTTCCCACAAAACACCCCTCAAAAAAAAAAAAAAAACCACTTTTACCTCAGGTCTAGTTATATCTACCTTGAGGTATATAATACTCGTATGTCATAAAATAAGGTAAGGCATTTTACCGCCGGAAGATACTTTCTTATCAACTTTCAACGGATCAATTTTTTCATCATTTTTATTTTTAATTTTTTTTTTAATATTTATATACATAATAACTGTAGTATTAAATTTTTTTTTTTTTAAATATTTTTTTAAAAAAATTATATTGGTGCTTGTAGTCATCATACGATACTCGTACTCGTACTCGTACGTCGTAGATACGAGTACGCACTATCGACCCGAGATAATACTGCACCAACCACATCCAGTAATTCTGAAAAAAACATTCTCTTTTTTCCTCTACGTACGAGACTCTTTTATTTCGAATATTGCTACGTAGTACATCATTTTCCGGTCCTGTCCAAGCATTTTGAAAAATAACGTACGTAAAGTACATCATTTTCCGGTCCTGTCCAAGCATTTTTTAAATAAATATATTATTATATCTGTACCCAGGTTGTTGTTGTTTTAACCTTTCCCGCACGCGCCACGCGCTCATTCGTGCGCCTCGGATACCTTACCTTAAAATACTGTAATTACTCGTACATTCCTTCCTTCTTTTTTTTTTCATATTTATATTATTTATGAAAATAAAAAAAAAAACTCGTGTTTTATTACTAGTACCCGTGTATTGTAAATAATACTAAAAAATAATAGCCAAATTACATTACCATGCAGTACGACTGCCATGATAAGTATACATGGATATATTATTATTTATTTACTGCTATATTTACTCGTACGTATATGATGAG
>JACLAC010000594.1_pt1 | contig 28231 bp, 15 predicted proteins | sample 8027881 | NCBI WGS metagenome assembly JACLAC01 (sample SAMN15725517, study PRJNA655200) | protist metagenome | isolation source: fluorescence activated cell sorting (FACS) single amplified genomes of... | place: Spain: Blaines Bay Microbial Observatory, Mediterranean Sea | collected 2016-01-19 | reverse complement strand
GTAGAGGAACACAGAAGGTTACTGCGGGTCCTCACATTCAGCTGCTAGCATCTCCGCCCCACGAAGCCATCCAACAGACTTGCTGTTTTCAAGTGAGAAGAATCGATACACACATGCGCCGAACCATTCTTAGTTTCCATACTGTGACTTTCCTGTTCATCGGTGGATTTCTCATCAGTGCTGATGCCAATGCGACACAGGTCAGTCCACAAGAACGTGCGTTCCGGGCATGGGACAAAAATCGAGACGGTGTTCTTGAACGTGGAGAAGTACCTCCCGGGCCAAGGCAGATTTTTGACCGGGTAGACAGTAACCGGGATGGCACGATAACTCTTGCTGAACATATTGCTGCGACCTCGGAAGCAGCGGCCGCCCCCAACACGAACAACTCTGCCGAATCCAAACGACATACGATTCGGCAAAAATGGAACCAGGAACGAGCAGGTTTCGAACGCGAATTCTTCGTCCAAACACCATCGCTTTCACCCACAAACGCCTCAACCAGACGAGCAAATAGCAAATGGCCAGTCACCTTTGTTTTCCATGGCAACGGAGGCACTGCCCGGCCTACCATAGGACGGTGGCCTCAATTGCTCGCAGGTCATCTGATTGTTGCACCGCAGGGCTACCAACGAAGTTGGAACATTTCTGATGAGAAATCAAAAGCACCTGACGTTGAGTTTTTTTACTTGATGGTCAAGAGCATCGCAAAACAATACCCCAAGGCCGACCTGTCCAAGATTTCGTTAATCGGATTCTCGAATGGGGCGGGATTTATCTTTCGATTACTGATTGAATTAGACGGGACGATCCAAATCACGAATGCAGTGCCACTGGTGTCATCAATGGTCGAGCAGCAATACCATGACCAATGCTTCTGGAAAAGATCTGATGATTCGAATACGAACTATGATCTTAAAACCGCACCAGTGGTCCGGTGCAACCTACTCACCATCCATGGTACCGCAGATCGCGTTGTACCCTACGCCGGCGGAATGCGGGGAGCACATGCGAAGCATTTGGCCGCTCAGTTGACAGCGTACGCATGGGCAAAACAACGGGGATATGCGGGCAAGCAAGTCGCTGACAATTCGGGAAAGCCGATCAACAACAACATCATCCGCTACAATTATCAGGGAGCGCAGGTCACCCACTTGAAGATTCTAGACGGAGGTCACGGGCTGAGCGCTGCCAACCGACAAGTCAACGAATTGGTAAGAGACTTTATCCAAGGCAACGTCCGGTAGTTCAAGCGTAAGCGTTTCGCTAGTCGCTACCGGTAGCAGTCCCAACAGAACAGTCAGGCTCGGAATCTCATTCTTGGTCACGTGTCTCCGGTAAAACCCATTGCTGCGAAAGCTTCCGCCTGGTCGCCCACCTGCCATACCACACGAAGCCAAGTGTTGATCGATTTCCCACATTTATTCGTGCAAATAGAATTACTTTTAAAACAGAAGAACAAAATTTCATTCCCGATGCGTGCCGATTTTCTTACACAACGGCCGCACATCACTGAATCGAAAGATCGGAATTTAATCCGAAGCAAAATATGAAATCCATTTTTATTTGCATCATGGCTCTGCTGGTGATTACCGCCGACTTGCGGGCAGAAATGAAACCTCTGAGAGCTTTATTAATTGCCGGCGGTTGCTGCCACGATTACAAGGGCCAGCACGAAGCATTGTTCAAAGGCATTCAAGCCCGCGCCAATGTTCAAGTTGACGTTTACTGGACAGATGACGCTAGCACCAATCCACCCTTCCCGCTTTTCGAAAGCCCTGACTGGGCCGAAGGTTATGACGTCATCATTCATGATGAGTGTGCTGCCAGCAACAAGGATGTGGCGGTCCTTCAGAGAATTCTAGCTGTCCACCGCACTGTACCTGCCGTACACCTCCATTGCGCGATGCACTCATTTCGTAATGGAACAGATTTATGGTTCAAGCATCTGGGGCTCAAATCAACCAGCCACGGGCCACAGGCACCTATCGCGATTTCGTTCGTGGATGAGTCACACCCGATCACCAGAGGGCTGAGCAACTGGACCACCATCAAAGAAGAACTGTACAACAATGCTGCAGTGCATGACGCCAAAGCCCTGGCGACTGGCACTCAAACCTTCAACCGGAATGGCAAAACCGTTGAAGCAAAAGCAGTGGTCGCGTGGACGAATGAAAAACAGGGAGCTAGAAGTTTCAGCACAACCCTCGGGCACAATACCACAACCGTCTCGGATGACAGATACCTTGACTTGGTGACACGCGGTTTGCTGTGGTCCTGTAACAAACTGAGCCCAGAGTACCTGACTCCCTATTCGGGACAAAACAAAATCACGTTCATCGCCAAGAAAGCAAAACCACCCGCTGTCCCAAAACTTGGAGTCATGCCCAAAAACGCAACGCTCATCACTCCCTCTGCCTCGTCAACTCAGCAGCCCAATCTTCCCCTGAACGCCTTCGACGGCAATGCGGAAACGCGGTGGTGCGCATCCAACAACAACTACCCCCAATGGCTGGCATGGGAATTCCAGCGTCCAGTGAAAGCGGCTTCTATCAACATCACTTGGGAATTTGAGCGGGATTATCAATTCCACATCGAAGGCTCAACTGACGGCAAACTCTGGAACAACCTGCTGGACGCTTCCCAGAACAAGGATACGAAACAGGGTGACTTGAAATTAAAAACGGACATTCCCCTCAAACACATGCGAATCGTCGGCTTGGGTTCTTCGGGCGGTTGGTGCAGTATCCGAGAGGTGTCACTGAAAGGTGATGGCATCAACACATTGTGGCCAGCAAGAGCCGACGGCAAACCCTACACTTACCAGCCAAAAATTGCCGATCCCTACGCCAATAAAGGAAATATCCCACCCACACTTGAACGGCTTACCGCTGCCGAAGAAGCAGCCATCCTGAAGGACGTCAAAGTAGCAGAAGGATTTGAGGCGACCGTTTTCGCTGCGCCACCTGCCGTCAATTACCCGGTATTTGTGGCTGCTTCCCCGGACGGAACTCTGTATGTCAGTTCCGACGGCAATGGCTCCCTCGGACGTGACCCCGAGCGTGGTCGAGTCATTCGTCTTCGAGATACGGACGGTGACGGCCGAGCCGATGAAACGAAGGTTTTCTGCGAGGTCGACGCTCCCCGCGGCCTTGTTTGGGATCATGATCGACTCTATCTCGTTCATCCACCGCACCTCTCGGCATTCATTGACACTGATCGTGATGGCGTTGCCGACGAACAAAAGATTTTGGTCAGCAATATTGCATTCGGCTACGACAAGCGTCCGGCAGATCACACCACCAATGGCCTGAGCATTGGCGTGGACGGTTGGCTTTACATCGCCGGCGGAGACTTTGGCTTCATGGAAGCAGAAGGAACCGATGGTCGCAAACTGACTCACCGAGGTGGAGGCGTGATCCGGGTCCGACCGGATGGAACCGGCTTGGAACTTTACTCAACCGGAACCCGAAATATCCTTGAGGTTGCGGTCAGTCCGCGAATGGATTTATTTGCAAGAGACAACACCAATGACGGTGGTGGCTGGGATGTCCGATTCCACCATTTCATGGGCGGCGAAGATCACGGTTATCCACGTTTGTACAAGAACTTTCCGGCGGAATGCGTGGCCCCGCTTGCAGATTATGGTGGGGGATCTGGCTGTGGATCAACCTACGTGGATGAACCAGGATTTGGGACATGGAATGATGCGCCGCTAACCGCCGACTGGGGAACAGGGGCCATCTGGCATCACTCTGTCAAACCGAACGGTGCAACCTTTTCGGAAATATCGCCTCCCAAATCGCTGGTACGAATGACACGCCCAACAGATGCAGACGTGGATGGTAATAGCCGTCTGTACTGCGCAAGCTGGAAGGGTGCAACATTCAAGTGGGCTGGCGCGAAGGTGGGATACATCGTTTGCGTGAAGCCAAAGGCAATGAAGGATCGCCCGATGCCCCGTTTTATCGATGAATCGTCTGATACACTTGTCGCCTTGATGGACGACCCCAGTCATCGACGCCGCCTCGCTGCTCAGCGGGAACTGATGCGGCGTGGTGACCAAAGGTATCGAGAATTACTCGAAAACATACCAACACAGAGAAGTGACGCAAGAAATCTTGCTGAGCATCTGCAACAAGATGCCAGTATTAACGAAATGCTTGATGCGCTTGAACACGCGGATCCTGTCATAAATCATATCGCGATAAGAAGTTTGGCGAAAAAGCAAGCCGTAGATGCCTGCTTCAATTTGCTACAAACGCAGCTCAATGCACTGCCAACTGCACTGCCAACTGCACTGCCAACTGCACTGCAAGCACTTGCCAAGATGCATGACCCCAAGGTTGTAACCAACCTGATTCAACAGGTCCAAGATGAACCAAAAGCCGCCAATCGCACCCACCTCCGAGCCGCCTTGTGCCGCCTGCATTACATAGAGGGAACGTGGAAAGGCGACTCATGGGGAACTCGCCCCGATACAAGAGGTCCTTACTACCAGCCAGAATCATGGGCTGAAACCAACCGGATCAACGATTGGCTGAAACGTGAAATTGAACAGCTCAAAGGCGAAGAAGCAACAAGCCTGATTCTTGAGATCAATCGTCATCGCATTCAGATCGACAATGTCATCAGTCAAATGATGGAAATGGCCGCAGACGACTCGCAATTACTGACCGCGACCATTGCAAAACTGGCGGCAGAACGTGAATTCCCAGAGGGCGGTGTGTCGTTCCTCAACTCTGCAGTGACTACATCCGAGCTATCATCGGCGACACTGACGCAAGCAGTAACTGCCTTAGTCAAGTCAGGGCAAACTGCTGCACTAAGGCCCACATTTTTCGCCATTTCAAAAATGTCGGGCAAGCAGGCAAAACGAGATCAACAGAGAGCACTGCAGAGTGTTGTGAAGTCAAATTTATTGCAAAACCAATTGGAAGTCGTGTTACAAGAATGTCAGAATGCAGACTCAAGCATTGGGTACTGGGCAACTGCTGCAATTCTGGGCGTAGTTCAGGAAAAAAACATCAGCCCGGAGACTCGGAAAAAAGCAGAGCTAAGCATTGACAAGATGTGGAGCCAGCCGGGGCAACGAATCCGACTGATCAAAACAGCAGCGAACACCCAGAACCACTTCCTTGATGACCGCCTTCTTGAACTGACGAACCGTCCCGAACCAGACTCGATCGAAGCAGTCCGGCATGCCGTCAAAGCCTTGCGACTGACGGACAAGCTAAATCCCAACCTGCCTCGCATCGCAACGATTGGCGTGGATGCGGCTTTAAAACAGTTCTCCCTAACCAGTGGTGATGTCGCCCATGGGCAGCGTTTGTTCAAGGAAGCCAACTGCACCGCATGTCACACCGTCAGCAAACAGGCAGAACAACAGGGACCCTATCTCGGCAATATCGCCACAACCTACAAGCGTCAGCAACTCGCAGAGGCAGTTCTGCAACCCAACAAAACGATAGCCCAAGGCTTCGCAACCACCTCGATCCTGACGGTGGATGGACGAGTGGTGATTGGATTTGTAACGAAGGAACAGGCAGATCAAGTCACCCTTCGAGATACTCAGGCCAAAGAACACACAATCAGCAAAGACGATATTGAGATCAGGAAAACCTTGAAGACATCGGTCATGCCGGAAGGATTGATGGACAAATATTCTGTCAGCGATCTCGCCGGGATCATTGCCTACCTGGAATCATTATCCAAACAATGATCAGGCCGGATTCGCTTCTTCCTGCAAGCTATCCAGCAGGACACTGACCAATGGGCGTTGGTCTGGTCCATTGCCGACATGCCATTTCATGGCCTCACTTCTATTCAGAATGAAAGTGGATGCCTTTGCAAGCTGACCGTGAATCTCAAGCCTCAACACGGAAGGCCCAACATGTGGGTTGAACTGCGATCTCTGGATTTTTAGACTTCAAGGGCAGACGCTTTCGGCTTTAAAAACACACCAAGGAAAGAAACGAAACATGCAAGACGGCGAGGTCGGTGTTGGAACAAGACTTGGTCCCTACATCATCACCCGGCAAATTGGAGAGGGAGGTGCCGGAACAGTTTTTGTTGCCAACGACTCGCTCCATCCATCGGAGAAAGTCGCCATCAAGGTAATGCGTCCGGAAACAGAAGAGATCGAGGAGATTCACGCAAGATTCATTCGCGAGATTACAGTCGCTCAAAAACTGAATGATCCCCACATCGTTGCTTATCGTGACTGTGGTGTCGAAGACGGAGTTCTGTACTTTGCGATGCAGTACTTGCCCTGGGGTTCTCTGGATTCCGTGTTGTCGCATCGCCAAACCCTGTCATGGCGTGAAGTATGTGAATGTGGAATACAGATTTGCCGGGGGCTAGATCATTTCCATGAACTCGAAATCCTGCACCGAGATCTAAAGCCTGCCAATATTTTTCTCGCGGAAGATGGTCGCCTGAAAATCGGTGACTTTGGCCTTGCACGTGACATTCAGTCCCCAATGCTTACTGCTGCTGGTACCGCAGTTGGAACAGCACACTACCTGCCCCCGGAACAGGCCTTGGGTGAGCCGAATATCGATCAGCGTGCGGACCTGTACGCGCTGGGATGCAACTTATTTCAATGCGTTGCAGGTTATCCACCATTCGACTATGCCGACTCCCCCGCAACTACCACGCTAATGGAAATGATGCGCCGACATATCGAGGACTCTCCACCTCGCCTTTGTGAAATCACTTCCACCTGCCCGACGGACTTGTCACTCTTGATTGAGAGACTGTTGGCAAAAGCTCCTGATGAACGTCCGGCATCTGCTAGCGAAGTAATCATCCGTTTGCAAGCCATTCTAGACGAGGAACACGCCCCACCATTTCCTTCTCCCGCCCCAAATACTGATCTTGGTAGTGCACCTCCTCAGTGTAAAACTTCTTCCAACGAATCGCTGATACCTGCCGAAGCCGAGGAGTGCTCACTGACAGAACGTCTGCACGCGTCTGCAACTGAACCCCGACCACGATCAAAAAAACATCTCGCACTCATCATCACATTATTCGTGATCATCATTTTGGTGGCATCAGTTTCGGCACTGAACTACTGACCCTGACGATTGAATTGAAACATCTCATCGAGCTTCGTTCTCGCAGACTGGGTCATTCAAGCTACAAAACACAACAACTTGATCCACGATTGATCACCGCAGAATCAGGACACCTGCAAAAGCCATCTCACCCAGGCCCCTGTTCGCGATGCGTATCTTTTTCTGCGCGCTCTAATGCAGAACTAGGATCTGCTGAAAGATTGGCAGCCATAAATTGCTGCGTCTCGGGGATTGCCAAATGAATATCGGTCTCAACATGCATGCCGACCTGAAGCTCCTTTGCACTCAAGTCGAAAACGTGCCCTCCGAATTTTCCCGAAGCGTTGATGAAGTGAAAGTGATACCCAGGCACACCGATGGATTTCGCATACAAAGGGGCCCAGAATCCAACCAGGGTCCCAATCTCCTGCGTCGCGGAGAATTCACTTTGGTGCTCAATTGCGTCGACAAGTTTTTCGCCGGGGGCAGCCTTGCACGCAGCGCGCAATGAGACATTTTCAAAGCAGCCTTCCACTCGGAAAGCTGCAAATAAATTATCCGAGGGTCGCCGGCGGTCGATTTGGCTTAGCAACTCTTCAAAACTTCCAACCTGATCAACTCGAAAGTGCTGGTCAGCCACAAATCTGGTAATCGTCGCAAATGGAACAGGCGTGCTGTCCACAACCTCATGGGCTGTTCCGCCGGCACGAATTTGGTAACAGACTCCGTCCAACATCACCATCTCCCCATCCAGCCCCTCGAAAGTCCCTACACCAAAATCGCCGTGGCATTTCAGATCGTGAACCCGAGTGCAACCATCAAACACACCCTCCACGAGCGCAGAAGTGGTGGACACCTGAAAAAGCGAATGATGCTTGAGATCCAATTCATTGGCCAGAGCCCGCTCGACAATGTGCTCGATGCTGTCGCCAGTCCGCGACTGTTCCGACTCAAGGGCCGCCCAAAGTGTGTGGGAAATCCGACACTGAAGCTGGTGACGATTGGAAGACATGGAATTCATTCTGTTATAGCTATCTGTTGCGGTTATGACCTGCACGCTTTGCCCCACAACGCTGAGCAGACAAGGCACCTTATCCAAGCGGATCTCTGACGGGTCAGAAAAAGAGCAAGTCAAGGAGCGGCCAATCATCCCAGAAGACGATCACAAACAGCATGATGGTGGTCAAGATGGCAACGCCCCAGACCATCAAGTGGAGTTTGATATTCTGTCCAGCAGGCTCTGCGTGGATTTCACCGGGATTATCTGCGGCTTGGACCGCCTTTTTTTTCCCGTTTGCCAATTTGCCTTGAGTTTCGCTTCATAGGGGGAATCCGATTTCCCCCGATCTGTTGGCTCATCAACCATGCATGTTCCTGAGATTGGGTTGGGGGGTGACTGGGCAGTGTTTGGGCAATGTTCACCTCGTTTTGTATCGATATGGTTTCACGTTGGCTGGCTTCAAAAAAGATACCTTTCACTATAAATATCTTGATCTTAAAGTTGCCGCACTGGTGAAATCACACAAGCTTTTCAAAGCTGCTCCAGTATCTTCAGTGCCTTTTGCTCGTAAATCTCCTGCCAATGAGGTGCGAGAATACAGTCACTGTCTTCCTGAGCCCCACCTACGTTTGCCAACTGTTTGGTGGTAGGTGCATAGTAGATGTAACCATTGGTGTAGCCGGCAACGAATGTATTTTTGTGTGGTGATTTGTCTTTCAGGTTCAATCCAATCTGGACAGTCAACTCTCCGGGAAAACTAGTCAGCACAAAATCTCCGATGCGGCATCCTATCAGTTCTACAGAAACAGTCCTTTTTGGCGCTTCCATATTCTGTTTTTGATGCATCCTCAACAGGCGAAGGTTCGTATTGATCCGGGTCAATTTTTCCATCGTCTCGAGATTGCCAATATACGCCTCAATATCACGACGATTACGCGCATCCAACACAGCCAGTTCCTCGCGTCCCAGATTTGCCTCATGCAGGTAACGGTGAGAATAATAAGCAGGGTATTGATCAGAAAGGCGATACTTCACAACAAGCGGCAGAAAGGTCTTCATACTTAATGTGGTACCGCGCAAACTCTGAGCCAATTCCAATTGCTGCCGCTCCTGTTGAATGATCTTCTCTGCAAGATCAGCTCTTGGCAACTCAAGTTTTTCATTGATCCACTTCAACCGGTTGTCGGATTCAGTCTCAATACTCCGAATGGTTTTCAACGTGCTCAGTGCGAGCAGATTGCCAAGCGTGACCGCATCACGCGGTTGATCGACATGCTTGTAAAAGACGGGATTGATATCGCCACCACAACCCTGCAAAAAGAATGCCATCGCCCCACTCCCGAGGTTATCCTCGATGACAGTTGAAGCAAGACCCGAGATATCTGCGGTATTCGCACCGCTGGGAACGCCTTGGATTGGGTGACAGGCATAATTGTAAATCACCGCCAGAGGCTGGCCCGACAACCGGTCAAGTCGCAAAACACCAATCTGTGGGTCGATCGGTCCTACCCCGGCTACCTCCGCATCAGGTGGCATTGAATAGGCATGACGCACATCGATCTCACGTCCATCTTTCATCAGCATGCGGCGATTTTCCCCAACACGATCCTCCTGACCCAAACCAACACCCACACGCACCGGCACCAGATTTTCTGCCGCATTCTTGATTGCCTGAATCGTCAAGCTGTCGGTATCGCCCCGCACAACCCCATGGCAGTGGCTGGCGTTGATAAGCACGCGGGAAGGCGGGATCTTCAGAACGTCTTCAATTGCCGTACGAACAGTGGACAAATAATGATTCTTGAGACGACCGATCCCACCGATTGCCACCGCATCCACCGTCACGATAGCAACCTGAATCTCTCCCTGCTTTAACACAAGGGCTTTGACGTACAACGGATCATGAACAGGTCCTGCCTGATAGTCTGTGATATCAACCTTGGCTGTTCCTGCCAGCATTTGACTGTGACATGTCGTCGGTAATAACCACAGCGGTGCAAAAAAGAAAACGATATTGCGATAGGAATCTGCAAGACGAGTCATAGGTAAACGTACCGGGAGAATGGTTGTAAACGAGATCCGAAGACTACTTCAAAAACACGCTGTTAAAATTCGAATCCACCATTTCCAGCCCCGTGATCGAATCGTACACCATGCCTCGAATCAGTCTTTCTTGTACAAGACATCCAGCTGCCATCAGCATCACGGGGTGGGCAGAGCGAAAGGTTCTATATGCGAGGGGTTGCGCAGTCTAACGGACGGCGAACTACCCCGCTGCATTTTGGACAAAAGTCGGGCAAAAGGTTGTCGCTGACCCACAAATACTGCCACTCTTCCGTGAAAATAACCCAGCAATGTTTGCAGAAAAACAAATCACCTCTTTCTGCCGAAATAGGTCCCCAGCCGTTATGATGGGCGTTGCGTAAACTGCTCCCTGACTTCCTGAACGGCATCCCCATGATCTTCAATAACCAGTCCTTCTTTTTTCTCTCCCCCACAACCTGGAGAGGAATTTTCCTGATCCTATTGATAACAGGAATTGGCTCGACTGCTGCTGCACAGAGGACGAACATTCTGTTATTTACAGCAGATGATTTGCACGCGGAATCCCTCGGTGTCTATGGTGGGATGCCCGCAGACTTGACCCCAAATCTCGACGCGTTCGCAGCTGAAGGGCTGAAATTCAATCGAGCACACGTGAACGTCGCAATATGCGCACCGTGCCGTGCTGTGATTGCAACGGGTCGCTACAGCCATCGCTCAGGAGCGATGGGGTTCATGCCTGCCCGCGAAAATGTGCCTGACATTGTGAATACTTTGCAGGCTGGTGGTTATCTCGCAGGCATCCTTGGCAAGGTCGGTCATTCTTCACCAAAAAACTCCATGAACTGGGACTACTCCTTTGACCAAAAAGAATTGGGGAATGGCAGAAATCCAGAAATCTACTACCAACGAAGCAAGGCATTTTTAGCCCTCAGCCAAAAGGAGCAAAAGCCGTTTTACTTCATGGTCAATTCTCATGACCCCCATCGCCCCTACTGCAACCCCGAAAAGCTGACGAGAGGTGCTGCGATGCCGTCACGCACCTACAAGGCAGCTGACGTAACGGTGCCCGGTTTCCTGCCAGATCTTCCCGGAGTGCGAGAAGAACTTGCCCAATATTTGAATTCCACCCGACGGCTAGACGATACATTCGGAAGAGTCATGCAAGCCTTGAACGAATCGGGCATGGCCGAAAACACCTTAGTGATCTTCATCTCAGACAATGGAATCGCGGTACCATTTGCCAAGTGCAATGCATGGTTTCACAGCTCACGCACTCCATGCTTGGTCCGCTGGCCCAAGGTAGTCAGTCCCAACACAAGTAACGACACGGACTTTGTATCCGTCGTTGACTTCTTTCCCACGTTCCTGCAGGCATCCGGTGTCCAGGGCCCTGCCGGACTCGACGGCCAGTCATTCCTGCCGTTGCTAAGAGGTAAAAAACAGGCGGGACGAGAACAGGTCTATACGCAGATCGATTCCAAAGCCGGAGGCGATTCAGTACCGATGCGAGCCATCCAGAATGGCAAGTACGGGTATATCTACAACCCCTTCAGTGACCAGAAACACTGGTACCGCAACAACAATGAAGGAAAAACAATGGCAGCCATGCAGGCAGCTGCCGAATCAGATCCAGCGATCGCTGACCGAATCAAGCTATTCCGGTATCGCGTTCCAGAAGAATTCTATGACTTGCTTAACGATCCGGACTGCCTCAACAATCTGATTCATGACACGCAGCATGCAACTACGATTGCCTCGATGCAAGAACAGTTGATCAGGCAAATGAGAAAAACAGACGACCCCATGCTGGATGCATTCCTTAATCGAAGCGACCGTGCCGCCGTCGGTCAGATCCTGATCGACACCTACGGGCCTCCCAAGATAAAAGCCAAGAAGAAACCCAAGGCCAATCGCAACCAACAAAAAAAATGAGGAACCTGACTGTTACCCAGTTGTTCCAGTCATTTAACGCAGGCTCACTGCAGCCCTGCTCGGACCCAACATCCGAGTGGGTGTTGACCCTATCTCATCGCCCTCATCAACACCATCATTGATAATGCACACCTCTTTCAAGACTTACCACAAAGCAGGCAACTTGAAAGATCACCGTTTGATCTCTGTTTAATTAACGCCAAAAACACTATTCGAAAACTGAGATACTGAAATTGCAGTGGCCGCAGTTCCTGAAATCTGCTTACAGTTTGAGATCTTCTGCGTCCATCAAATGAGATCGAATTTCCGTTCCGAAATGGTTCTCTGCGGCATTGTCTTCAGCCAATGCCGTTCGTATTGAAGCAGCACTTCTGGAACGTTTTCTCAAATCTCCTGAGTTGCAAAGACGCCCAAAGCCAACTCGGATCCCTCAGCACGGCATCTCTTCGAGCAGAGTATGGTCGGCGGATTCATGCTCACACGCGAGCTAAGACGCATTACAAAGCTGCCGCAACACGAATCGCTCAACAAAACCTCGACTCACCTGAGCTGATCGATGTCGAGTTGATACAGAGGGCAACTTGAATCGAATCCACCAGCTTAATTTTCGAAGCGGAAGAAGCTGAGGCAGGGCACCTGATATCTTCCGAGTCCGCAGGTTGTGATTCGCTTTCCGTTAAAGTCGTTGATCTATCCAGTTATCTAAGGGAGCCAGTCGATTTATTATAATGGAGACTGCCGGAACTGAAGTTGATTTACTGATGCTCTGTGGTAACGAACTTAATAACGTCTCCAATATCTTTGTTGAGCATCGTTCGCATGCTGACCAACCCCAGCGATTCAATGACTTGACGAGCATCCTCACGGAAGCTGGATCCCCCTACCAAATCCATATGCAGTTCGCATCAAACTCCCGTTAGGCAGTGGGAGCTAAAACTCGGCATGAACTTACAACTGAACGTGTTTACCTACCGCCAGCAGGAGCCAAGGTTGGTCCTTGTTCGGTCTCAAGCGGATCATTTACTCGGGTTGCGGCAGCAGGATAGGTGCATTCTCATCAAATGAGGCTGTGCCCTGTTTGCCATCCATGACGTACTGGATGATCAACTTCTTGACCTTCCCCGGCACGGGATCTCCGCCAAACGTGGCATTGTACCCACGCCCCGACAAATTAATCCAAGGCAGCGATCCTGCGTTCTTCTGAATCACCGCGGTTACATCCTTGCTAATACCATCGGCTCCATAGCCGGCTTTAACGATCTTCAGTTTGACCGGCTTCATTCCCCCGGCATTCATGATCGACGCGATGTCCCCTGCTTTCCCCCCGAGCTTCTGCGCGATCTGCGAGGCGGCTACCGTTGCATCGGTTTTCAGTGCAGCAACCCGTTGAGCTTGGATTGCCAAAGCCAGTCCCTCTGCACTGGGGTGGATTTTCAGGACATCGAGTACCAACTTCTGCTCGTCGAGCCTTACTGCCTTCTCGAAGGCCTGCCTGCACATCTCAACACGTTGAGGTTCAGGCATCGGAAATTTCCGAGCGACCCCGATGTAACCGCGCATGCCTCGCACACGATACTTGGAAGAAGGGCCAGACACCGCCAACTGCATCAGACTTGGAGCTGCCGCGACACTATTCCACTTGCCGAGCAGACGACTGCCATCATCCTGCAATTGTGAATCACGACTCATCGCCGCGGCCGAAACCTGTGCCAAGGCATTTTCGCCTCCCACTTCTGCAAGAATCTCCAGCAGGGTGGTCCTGGTGTCAGCAGTGGCAGCAGGGATTGCCTTGGACAGTTGAAGTGCACAAGCCTCGCGATCGGGCATCCTGACACTTGCCGCTCTCAATGCTTGACTTGCCGCTTCAGCGTCCTCGGCTTCCTGAGATTGGACGACGGCATCGATCAACAGCGATATTCGGTCAAGCGATACAGTCTGACCGAGTGCTTTCAATGCAGCCTGACGAATCACAGGATTCTGGTGGCTCAGCGCCTGAACCACCTGGGGAACCGCATCCACACGACGTTGAGCCACAAGATGCAACAAGACGGGATACTCTTTTCCCTTTGAAGCTGTAAGCATTGCGACAATCTTGGCATTCACACCGTCCCCTGGTAATTCAGCGAGTGTGGATTTTGCAATCTGCTGCAGTTCTGAACCATCACTCGATGCAACTGACAATAAAATCTCCAGGCAGGACTCATCACCGACTCGCCGGAGCGAGTCAATCGCTGCTGCCTGGACTTGCAGGTTACCATTCTGAGCGGCATCCAAAATCGCGGGTAACAGGACTGTCTGGGGCCGGTCAGCCATCGCCTGAATGATTGAGACAGCTCTTGCAGGCGACACCTCTTTGAGTTGGTTTGCCAAGGCAGAATCAATCTGATCACCTGGGAATTCACGAACCGTCGCTAATGCCAATTGCCTTAACTTTTTCTCTGGCGAGCGAAGCGATTGAACCAGCAATGGAACGCCATCCTGACCACGTGCGAGGATAGATCCGCGTGTCGCCTCAATGATTCGCTGCATCGGAACCTCAGCGTTCCGAACCTGATCATAAATTTCCACGGCTTCTTTTTGACGTCCCCCGACAAGTCTGACTTCCGCGCAAAGGATGCAACCTTCTGCAACGGACGACATTAGTTTTTCAGGCACGGTTCTCAATGCTGACTGCAGGGCTTTCGTTGCGTCGTCATCGGCAATCCTGCCAAGGGCAACTGCAGCAGCGGCAGCCACCTCAACATCATCATCCGTCAAACGACGAATCAGAATCGGCACCGCCTGGGCATCACGTCGAACCCCAATCGTATTGATCACCCCAACCAACAACTGCCCCTGCATTGAGTCAGCTGCCGTTCTTAACGCTTCATTGGACCGAGCGCCGGGAATCACTTCCAACGCGATTCGGGCCCACGAAGAGAGCTGCGGATTGGGCAACAGTTTTGCCAATTCAGGGACCGCTTTGCTGGACCCGTAGATGGCAAGTTCCTTGCAACTGATTGCTTTCTGGGCGGCCGGTGCGTCGGATTGCAGAACAGCCAACAGGCGTTGTTCCTCGGTAGCAGAATCTCGCGGCTCCTGTGCATCCACTAGCGTCATCCCAAGGGGCAGAACAATGACGCTCAAAGCGATGGCGCGCAAAACGAGCAGAGGTTGAATTGCAAATGTTGATTTCATCGATATTTCCAATCTGGAATTTGTGTGTGTGGGAGGTGGCGTTGTCTGGTCCACCCGCGGATGGCAGCTACTCTTCTGATCATCAAATCAAAGCCGCCAAGGCTCACGCAACGCTTCAGAACGCAATCGATTTGCTTGTTCGTCGTCAATGAACTCATGTTTTACGTTGTCATATTTAACCTGCCTCCCCAAGTGCAAAGCGATATTTGCAGCGTGACAGGCAATGTGTGCATTACATGCTGCGACTGCATTCCCCTTTGGCTGGCGTCGCGATTTCACACAGTCCAGAAAATCTCGAACGTGGAATGTAGCGGGATACCCGCCAATTTCATCAACCTCACGACCTGCCAACAGTTCAGGTGAGCTAAGCACCATTTTCCCACTGTCACCAGCTTCTACCCAGCCATTCTCACCCTCGAATCTGACGGGACAGGACCCCAACGGGATCCACCCTTTCTCGCGAAAGATAAGCTCTGTTCCATTCTCGTAGCGTGCAACCAGTTCGCCATCTTTTGGCGCGTTGTACTCTACCGGTGGCAAACAATCGTCCACGGCCCACTGACACAAATCCACACAGTGGGAACCCCACTCCAGTACGCCTCCCCCAACTAGCCCACCGCCTTTTTCGAAGTTGAAGCCATCCAACAACTTTTTATTAAAGGGTCGCCACGCAGCAGGGCCAAGATACATGTTCCAGTCAACTAATTCAGCATCTGGCTCGGTTTCCGGAATCAACCAGCCACTCATCATCGCCTGCATGCCTGCTGGGTGGGCATATACTTTTTTGAGTTTTCCGAGTCGTCCTGTCCGTGCCAATTCACATGCAAAAGCAAAGTGCGGCAGATTGCGGCGTTGGGTACCGGCCTGAAAAACGCGTCCGGTGCGGCGCATCGTGTCGGCAAGAATTAAACTTTGCGAGATATTTTTGGTGACAGGCTTCTCACAGTACATGTCCTTACCAGCCTTGGCTGCTGTCATTGCTGCCGTTGCATGCCAGTTGGGGCCCGTTGCGATCAGCACCGCATCAATGTCACTTCGATCCAGTAACTCACGGAAGTCCCGGTAGGTCGCACACTGATCATTTGAATGATGTACATCCACCTGTTTTTTGACAGCAGCCCTTCGCTTCTCCTTGACGTCACAGACTGCTACGAACTGGACATCTTTTTGCTGGAGAAAGCAACCAAGGTCGTAACCGCCGCGCCTTCCGATTCCGATTCCCCCCACGACGATCCGCTCGCTAGGGGGTACGGCACCATCGAGCCCCAAAGCAGAACTGGGAATGATCGTCGGGGCAGCGATCGCACCACCGGTCATCGTAGCAGATGTCTTCAAAAATTGCCGACGTGTTGGTTGCCCCTCCGACACAGCGACAGCAGCAGATTTCCGCGACATGGGCACTATCCTCATTGAAAGCACTGGTTAAGGTCGATCACGCTCACCGACTGAATATTCAGCCTGAACAACACTCATCATAGCCGCCTGAGACACGTCCCACCACAAATTGCAGCGTCCAGATCGCTTGAGGACTGCAATTTCCCCCGCTTGGAACAAGTCAGCTGCCGCGCCCAAATCACATCCAACGAACCCCCGGTTCAGGTACCAGATGCTGGCACTGAAAGCTCAACCTTTCGTCGTGCGATAAAGCAGTTTTCCAAGCTCATCGTAAAATTCGAATGAAAGTTTTGCGTCTCCTGCTTGACTCACAGCATCACAACGAATCAGCAGAAAGCCACCGCTTCTTTCAGTTTGACGATGCAAGTGTTCAATCAACCCATCGGGGTCTGTTCCCGCCGGGTCACCAGGCATTCTGCCAAGACGCGAATTTGCATCCACCAGCGCTCCGCAGGAAAACTCCTCAACTCCCGTCGGGTCCACCGCGTGATACTGCCAATGCCGATCACCACAAACAATAAAAAAGTTTTGCTGATCAAGTCCATTTTCTTTCAAAAACTCGAAGAACTCGTCCCTCTCGTGTTGAAACCCACCCACATCACAGTGGTTGTCTGTCTTACGTAAGTCGTCGGGCCCGACCATGGGCGTAGGTGAAATAAGTACTTTGAACTTTGCGTCACTCTCTTTGAGTGTTTCTTTTAACCACGTCTTCTGTTCTTTTCCCCAGACCGTCTTTTCAGGTCCATCAGGCATCACATTGGGGCTTCGGTGAAAACGATTTTCAGTCAACCAGATTTGCAGATCCTTGCTGACTCGATAGGTCCGATAGGTCCGTGCTGCAGGCTGCTCGTAAGATGCATACGGCAGTTGTTCCAGCAAAATCTGTCGCCCCGTTTCCGGCAACGGCAGAAATTCACCCGAGTTATCACCATCATCCACCCGGTAGTCATGATCGTCGACGATCCAATGCGTAGGAACATTCGCAAACAGTTCCCGAAAACGTGGCTGAATAAATTGCTCGTGCCACTTTTGCCGCATCTCCGCCATGGTGACTGCTCGCGGATCATCCGGCGTATCGTAGTAGACGTTATCCCCGGTCCCAACAAAGAAATCTGGGTTCATTTTCAGAATGGTGGCCAACGCGGGATAACCCAGTTCTTTGTCAGGCCCTGAATAGGGTTGCGGCAACTGGGTGTTGTTTTTGATCGCTGAACGAACACGGTTAATCCGACTGTCCCCATGAAACTTGGCGTAGTTCATCCCTGTCACCACAGCAAAACTAACGTTCTCAGCAATGTCAGGCCCAGGAAGTGTCTTGAAGGTAACCTTGGGACCGGCAGTCAAAAGACTCAGATCACGCCCTAAACGTGTCTTACAAATATAAGTGGTGTTGGGAATAAGGTTCTGAAAGTTGACGCGTGCAATGAAATCCCGTTGGGGGAATGAGTGGGCCAACAACATTTGCTGAGAGCCTGCCGAGCTCAACGAAAACTCTACTACTCCCCAAGCCCCAGGCAAATCGCCCTCAACGAGTTCATCACCCTCACTCAAACGCAACTGCACCAACGCTGAGTCATGAGACACGGACCCTGCCATGATCCCAAGCCCAGCTACTGGCTTAGGTGACCCCACTGGCGGTTGCGGCGGACGGTTCAACGGAGAATTGGATTGCGCCTGCAATACCTTGGTGCTGATTAAAAAGATCAAACCAATAGCAATGCAAGGAACGGTAAACTGCTGAATCGCAAAACGCAAAGACGCCACAGCAGGGGTCCGGAAAGTTGCATGGCTGTACGGTGATTCAAAAACGATCATTAGGATTCTATCCATCTGCTCAGCTGACAATTTCAATTCAAATACCTGACCGAACGTATTCGCATAAACACACAGCGATTGGATCGATCAGCACGCAAAAGCAAGCATACCAGACTCATGCCACACCAGACTCATACCACACCAGACTCATACCGAGGAACGGACCGTCGAATCGGAACCACTCCCAGCCTACGCCCCTGATAGCACTTCAGCCTTGGTTCTCACCTCCAGATCCGATAGTCTGGTAGGCATCTCAAAATTTGATCTCCTGCCAACGGAAATGCCAGCATCCAATATCGATAAGAACGGCGGACACCTAATCCTCCCGACGCATTTTCTAGTGCCAGGCCCTTTCAGAACAAAGATCGACCATGACAAGATTAGCCTTTTTCGCGTTCGTTACCGCGTTACTGCTCTGCAAACCAGCGATATCAGATGACAGAGATGCCAAAGCTCCAGCAAAAACCAAAACGACAACCACAGGGCAAGTGGTGATCGAAATCAATGGAGTCCCCCAAGTCATCCAGCTCGATAGCTCACCGGGGATTCTCAAGAAACAGCTAAAGAACATTACTGAAGAGTTGAACAAGAAGCGTGCCAATACGAATGGTGCTGCGAAAAAACAAACATCAAAAACTCAATCCAGCAGCGGCAACATTTCCTATCACACGATCATCGTCGGGCCTGACGGAGTAGTGAAAGAAGAAAAGGTAGAAAAAAGTCTTGACGGGGGCGCACTCAACAACAAGCAAATAATGAAAGGATTGCCAGAACAGGCTCGAAAACAGATCGAAGCAGCGCTGAAACAAGCTGGTAAAAATGGCGTTCTTCAAATGAAAATTGGAGCAGACAAAATTCCGGCAATGATGTCAAAGAAAATCGACATCATGCCGTTATTGAAAAGTGCCGGTGCAGATTTACCTGCCGAGGTGCGCAAACAACTCATGGAAGCAATCCAAGGGATGGATGCGAGTGGCATGAAGGTTGGCAACGTCCAAGCACGCGCGATCGTCATTGGGCCTGATGGCAAAAAACAGGAATATAATTTCGACAGTGACACAAGCAGCACACCGACTACCAAGAATCTGAAAGCCGCTGGCAACGAGGGTGGAACGACAAAGAGTGACGAGAAAGTGCTGGAGACATTGGGCAGAATTCTTGAACGCCTCGATAAAATTGAGAATGAACTCGAGACACTCAAAACAGCAAACGAGTAACCCTCACGAAGCTCAATTGAACGCGGGAAAATCAAGATCCCCGTGTAGGGCAAAAAAAACACCGCCGAATGGCCGCAGCGAATCGAATCACTGCCATTGCAGCATCCTTCGCCCCTCAAACGCGGCCAACTCACGTTTTCTACGTTACCGATCCCTGACGGTTATGCTGATAACCGCTGAACCGTAGCCGATCTTTTCGATAATCGTCCCGAAAAAACCCTATCGCAGGATAGAAGCTTGCGATAATTTGTCGGCTCACCTGAGTCCCTACAGTAATTGAGATTAACTTGTTTCGACAAGATGATCGAGTTGAGTCTCGCGATTTCGCGGCCAACACATGGGATTGATGCGACAAGTCTTCCTGACGCGTGAAAATCACGCGAACGCCACGAACGATGGCGAGCGAAAGAATTTGTGTGAACGAAGCGGCGTCGCTACCGGTGTGGTGATCGGCAGATAACCGATCATTGATTGCGTACGAACCCTTCAGTCGTTTGCCAGTTGCATCGCAAGTTTGCTGCTTGTGGTGGATCTGCGCGCCGGCGCCCACTCAAAAAGATCTTTCCATGTCGGCACAAGAATCCTCCCAAAATCCATCTCCTGATAACAGCCAGCCTCAAGAAACCCGCAAGGTAGAGTCCTCCAAGAGTTTGGACCCACACCCACTGTTCTCGAGCATGGAAGAGTGCACTCCGGAAAATGCAGCGTCAGCCAACGAGCAGCCCGCGTCTGTGGTGGAAAAGGAACAATCCTTAGACAGCAAAACTAACCCGGAAACGTTCACCCAGAAAGTCAGTGACGATGGTCAAGCCATAGCAGCGACCGTAGACGCCTCAAAAGAAGAAGTCGCTGTACAGGAAGAAGTCGCTGTACAGGAAGAAGCCGCTGTACAGGAAGAAGCCGCTGTACAGGAAGAAGCCGCTGTACAGGAAGAAGCCGCTGTGCAGGAAGAAGCCGCTGTGCAGGAAGAAGCCGCTGTTCAGGAAGAAGCCGCTGTGCAGGAAGAAGTCGCTAACGGCTTTCAGGCCATGCCATTACACGAAAGTGTTCAACGTGCGATTGACGTCTCCGGGTATACAACTCCCACGCCAGTCCAGGCACAGATCATTCCTTTCATGCTTGAGGAACGCGACGTACTGGCTCAGTCACAGACAGGAACGGGAAAAACAGCTGCCTTCGCGCTCCCAATTTTGAGCCGCCTGAATCCCAAGCAACGTAAGCCCCAGGTATTAGTTCTGGCGCCCACCCGCGAGCTCGCAATCCAGGTCTCTGATTCATTCAACAAGTATGGAATGTTTTTGGACAACTTGAATATCGCAACCATTTACGGCGGTCAATCCTACGACCCTCAACTTCGTCAATTGCGGCGTGGCGTTCAAGTTGTCGTGGGCACTCCCGGACGAGTGATCGACCACATCAAACGTGGGACACTGGACATCAGCCAACTTCAGTGTCTTGTATTGGACGAAGCTGATGAGATGCTAAATATGGGTTTCCTTGAGGACGTTCAATTTGTTCTTAAGCAAACGCCTCAAGAGCGTCAGATTGCATTATTCTCGGCAACACTCCCCGAGCAAATCCGAGCGATCGCTCAGGACTATCTGAACGACCCAGCCAAGATCACCGTCAAAAAGAAAACGATGACGGCTGATTCGATCCACCAGCGAGCTTTGTTTGTCGCCCCTCGGGACAAAGTTTACGCGTTATGTCGGATCCTTGAGGCCGAAGAAACCGACGGGGTCATTGTCTTTACCAAGACCAAGGCCGCAACTCTGCAAGTTTCCGAACACCTACAACGTGCTGGTCTATCAGCCACCGCATTGAACGGCGACATGCCTCAAAATGCCCGCGAACGAACGATCGAACAGTTCAAGTCAGGACGCCTCAATGTGCTGGTTGCAACTGACGTGGCAGCACGGGGTCTCGATGTCAGTCGTGTCAGCCATGTTTTCAACTTTGACCTGCCCCATGACACAGAATCGTATATCCATCGTGTGGGACGCACAGGCAGAGCAGGAAGAAGAGGCGAAGCAATCATTTTCCTCAGCAATTCGCAGCGAGGTAAATTACGCACCATCGAACGAGCGACGAAGCAGAAAATCGAGGTTGTGCAATTACCGACCACCGATGACATCAATCAACTACGAATCAAGAGATTCATGCAGACGATCACTGACACCACAGCAAGTCAGGATCTCACGATGTTCAAGGACCTGATCAATCTGTATGCGGAGGAATCAGGGAAGCCAATGGAATTGATCGCCGCAGCACTGGCACACATCAATCAACAGGGCAGGCCATTTCTTGCAAAGGACCGCCCCCAGCGATCATCACGTGAAGACCGAAAAAAGAATCGATCGGATCGCGACGACTCGGGTGACCGTGGTGAGTCTGGTGGGCGCCGCCGGAAAGAAATGAAACGCAAACCCCGTCAAGCAGGTCCGCCTGAAGCAGGCATGGAACGCTACCGCATCGAAGTTGGAAAACGGGACGGCGTACGCCCTGGCAACATTGTTGGTGCAGTCGCCAACGAAGCGGGTATCGACGGTGACTTCATTGGCCCAATCCAGATTCATGACTTCCATAGCACGATAGACCTCCCCGAAGGTATGCCACGCGGTGTTTACCAAACTCTAAAGAAAACTCGTGTAGCTGGAAAACAGATGCACATTGCCCGCGATGGCGAACGATCAGACGAGGGTTCCGACTCTGGAGACAGTCGACACCGCAAACATCGGTCGGGGAAACCTCGACACAAACGCAACACAGAATCCGGATTTCCGAACAAAAAGAAAAACAAGACCAAACAAGGCGGCAAACGCAAGAAACGCAAGACACCGACATCCTGAACCGTGACCCCCGGCAGCCTTAGGTCACCCACATTCTGCTCACGAAATGCGAACAGCACTGTGACTCAAAACACAGCTGCCAAACGGACTGGGGATCAGCGACAACGGCCAGTACCAATTCGTTGGACCTGAGCCTGACTAAACCAATTCAGGGACAGAGTCGCCCTCGGACATCAGCACATGTGGTCGGCCTGTTTGGTCATGAATGATGGACTGCGGATTGATCCCAAGCTTTCGATACAAGGTCGTAATCACGTCGCAGAAGGGAACCGGTCGCTCGGTTACTTTTCCCGCCTCGCGGTCGGTTGCTCCAAGCACCAAACCGCCTGGAACGCCCCCGCCTGCCATGAGTCCCATCGAAACGCTTGGCCAATGATCTCGTCCACCTTTCTCATTCACTTTGGGCGTCCGTCCGAACTCTCCCCAAGCCAGCACCATGGTATCATCCAGCATGCCTCGTGACTCAAGGTCGGTTATCAACGCATGGAAGCCATGATCAAATAGGGGTCCGAGATGCCGCATGCGATTATTATTGTCTGAGTGTGTATCAAAATCACTCAGTGAGACACTGACCATACGCACACCGGCTTCGATCAAACGTCTCGCCAGCATAAATTTCAAGAGCGAGTCGGGACCTTCGCTCGTGTAAAACTTAGTACCGCTGGAAGCCAGTTGGGGAGTGTAGTGTTCCACCACCGCTGAATCCTCAGCACCAATATCCATCGCCCGAGCAAACGCCCCCGACGTCAACACCTTGTAGGCTTGTTGATGGAATTGATCCATGGCATCCATCGAACCAGATATATCCAAATCACGCTTGAAACGATCGACACTCTTTAGCAGTTCCAAGCGATCATCCAACCGGTTCACTGGCAGATCATGAATCAAGCTGAGTTCTGTCTTGTGATCGTTTCCCAGTCGCTTCAACTCACCCTTCATTCCCGTTTCAAGCTCGCGTTTCCAGATGTCAGATATATCCGGGCGAAACGGCTTACAGCTGATCCCGAGAAAGCCTGGGCGGGCACTATTACGAACCAATGGCCGACCCTGCATCAAGTCGATGAAGTTCGGAACTTCGTCGTCCGGTTTCCCGAGCAAATGCTTGACCACGCACCCCAGCGCGGGACGTCCTCCGAGAGACTTCAGAACCTTTTCTCCATATCCTGACTGACACTGAAAGGCATGATGCTTTCCATCCGAACCCACCAGAGACCGCAAAAAGACCAGTTTGTCAGCAATGTTGGCACACTGCGGCATCAGTTCGGTCAATTGCACACCAGGCACCGAGGTACTGATCGGGCCAAACGGACTCCGCAACTCACTGGGAGCAAACGGCTTGGGATCAATCAGATCCATCTGCGGCGGACCACCGTCCAGATGAATCACAATCAACGATTTCTTCCCCGTCCTGGTCCCAGCCAACGCTTCTTGAGCAAGAATTGCAGGCAGGCTTAGACCAGCGATTCCAGCTGACCCCGCCGTGAGAAAACTCCTCCGAGACACCCCGGAACAGTTAGCGAAGGCCTGACCTACATTGAAACGGATCATGTCATGCAGCTCCGAGGAAAATTTACGCCACGACGCATTTTAACAGCTCCTGCGACACGGTGTAATCACGACTTCGTCGAAGCCTGAAACCGGTCTACTGAAAAGGTTTTGCAAAGAAGCATTCTTCCTATGGCCCTCTCCACTCTCAATCCGTCCCACGGGTTTTCGCCCCACCCTGCACAAAGCTCTGGTGCAGCACCACCTCACGAATCAAATTCCGCAGCGGGAAATCATTTTCGCCAGCCGCCTCGACGATTTCATCCACCGCTACGGCATCGGCTGGTCCAAGATCACGTGCGAGGGCAAAACGCAGCAAGTGGGCCGTAAAAGCGTTGGCAAAACGATGACGTTCCCGATGCAACAACTTCTTGAAACGCACCACATCGTCAAAAGCGTACTTGGTCATTAACGTACCCGCTGCATCGACAGGTCGCCCATTTGAATACTTGTCGCGCCAACGTCCGGTAATATCGAAATTTTCAAGTGCGAAGCCGAGAGGGTCGAGACGTGCGTGGCAGCTGGCACAGTCTGGGTTTTCACGATGGATCGCAAATTTCTCACGGATAGTCAGATTCTTGTCAGTCTGTTCTTCATTAAGTGGTGGAACATCATTGGGAGGTGGCGCAGGCGGATCATTAAAAATGACTTCAATGACCCAAGCACCACGAGCGATGGGATGCGTGCGTTTGGGTCCTGAAGTCATGCTCATCATGGCGGCGTTGGTGACTACACCACCATAGCGTGGATCGTCGATTGTGACTCGTTCAAACATACGTGACCGCAACATGCGTTTGACTTGCCCATCAAATTCACGATTCAAATCCTGCTGCCGTTTCGCGGGGTCGATGCGCCCGGGTATTTTCTCAATCGCCAAGTCATTCGTTTGAATCTCGTCTGTCAGCCTATCAAACTGTTGATTCTGTGCATCACTCATTGCAACTCGAATGTCTTGATCAGAGACGAACAGATTGTTACCACTGAATGCAGCGAGAACTTCCTCCGGTTTCAATTCGCGGTCATACAGGCGAGCCTGATCAATGCTGATGGAAAGATACTTGTTCCCGCCAGCAGGCAGGTGTCGCAAACCAAAAATGACCGAGGTTTTTTCCTTTGGAAAAGTAGCCAACCCCTTATTGAAGGGTCCACCATATGGCTGCCCATTGCGATACAGCTGCGTGTTTCCATCTTCCTGATACACCATGACAAGATGCAACAATTCTTCCGTCTCAGTCTCTTCAGTTGAATCTGGAAAGTCATCCGTCCGACTAAATCCATTGCTTCCAGAAATCCAGTGTTGGGGTTTACGCTCACCCAGGACGATCGTATCAAAGAAGTCACCTGGCCCTTGAATTCCCATCACGCCACCACCCTGCTGATTAACATCATGAAGACGGAAAGTAACCTCAAGACTCTTCATTTTCAAGTCAATCGGCAAAGCAGGACTTTGCAGATATGCACGATCCAATACCACCAGGCCATCCTCGAATCGGACTTCTCCGTGCGGGGTCAAATCCAAATCGTTGACTGAACTCTTCAAGTCTCCATCAAATTCCCACGCAGCGTATGGTTTGAGGTCAAGCGGTGGCTGGGAATCCAAATTCTGACGCCGTTTTTTCAGCAGGCGTTCACGCACAGGAGCAACCAAACCTTCTTTCTGGTTACGCAAATCGAGAGCCCGCTCCGCAAGTTCGTTGCGCCGCTGTTCATTCCTGCGATTGAACTCATCCACTTCCTCCCGATTCAATCGGGGAGCCTTCAAGTCGGAGGTGTACCAGAAATTCAAAAACTCGCTGCGATACGCCAATTTTGGCAACAACAAATCCGCCAAAGGTCGATTTTCCAGAAACACCATATCGAACAGCAACAGCGGTTCCAGCAACATCTGCAGGCTGGCTGGATTCTGCTGGTCGAGACTGAACAGGCGATATTGCCGAGGGTCTGGCGTTGCCGCCAGCACATTCTCAAGTTGCATCCACTGTGCGGGGAAGGAATCCAAAAAACGTTCAATCTTCGGATCAGACATCATCCGATCCACAACGTTTGCAAGAACCTCTGGACGCGTGAGTTGCCCCTGCTCGGCCAACCTCAACAGTGCCTCGTCAGGACCGCTTCCCCATAAAAAGAAGGAAAGCCGTGATGCCAATTCAAAGTTAGCATCAGACAACTGCCCAGTATCTGCCCGATAGAGGAAAAGGGGCGATGACAATGCGGCAGCAGCGACCTTCTTCATGCTCTGCGTGAATGACAAACCTGATTCAATATTCGCAAACGCATAATTTCGATAACGTGTTAAAGTCCCAATCTCGACGGGACCACGGAACGCAATCCGCAGAAAAGTCTTCAAACGCTTCTGAATCTCCGACTTTAGATCCCCTCCCTCGGCCGGCTCCGCAAAAAACTCATTCCAGACACCGACCGTCTTCTCATTAAAATCAGGACTGTCAGTGATTGACACACTTAATCGCAAGAATGCATCCAACAAAAGTGGTGACAGCGTAAGCTGGTTAGCCTGATTGTCGAAACCATGGGAAGCGCGCAGGTCTTTTGGGAATGAGTTCACAGATGTCATTCCGCCGGAGTCATCAAGCGACTTGCTGCTGACACGCACCTCGGTCGGCATTTCCTGTTTTCGGGCCGCCACATAATTCTGGTCGCGACTCATCATTTTTTCCGGCAGATGAAAAACATCCATCTTCAGGCCAAACAAATCTTTCACTGCATAATTGTATTGAAAGCGATTCAACCGCCGCATTGGAATTTCTGGAACCAGCATCACGCTCGTTGATTCGCGCAACAAGGCTTTCAAGGCGACCACCGCCTTCTGCCGAACAGGCTCGTCTAATTCAGGTTCGTCTTGCGGTGGCATATCATAAGAGTCAATCGCCTTCAGCATTGCCAAGATCACTTCTGGCCTGTCGATGAGATCTGCACGAGTTTCGACCGCTGCAAAATCCATCTCACCATTTGCATCACTTCCCTCATGGCAATGCACACAGTGTTCGGCGATCAGAGGTTGAATCGTTTGCTCAAACTGCCCAGCCAAGACGGAACAATGTCCCGGCAAGAACGCGAGCGTCAGCAACAACAGTGACAAATTAAAGCGAAGCGACCTACCAATGCAACGTGACATTTCCAAACCAGCTTTCATGTTTCTGCAACTCACGCCCACAAGTCAGAAATAACACCGTTACTGTCCGCAAACTGCTCAATTTCCAAACCCATCAGGTTTGCAATGGTAAGCCACATGTTTGAATTCAACGTACCGCTGGGTGACCGAATGAATCGCCCTTGCTTCATCTGGCCCTGCGATTTACCGGCCACGATCAATGGCAGATCGTAATACTGGTGTGTCGCACCGTCGCCCAAACCCGCACCATAAGTGACAATCGAATTGTCCAGCAAACTGGAACCATCAGTATCTTTGAGTGCTTTCATTCTGGAAAGCAGATAGGCATATTGCTGCATGTGAAAAATATCGATCTTCTGCAGTTCTTTGTAGCCATCACCCTTTTGATTATGAGTCATGTTGTGATGTTGAACCGGATCAGAAAAAACTCCTTCGTACAACAGCGATGCATCCCACCGCTCAGGTCCAACCATGAAGGTACAGACATTGGTAATCCCCATCTGCAACGCCAGCAACATCAGATCAGCTTGCAGGCGGATGTACTCACCACGAGGCAGGACTTCATCTTTCGGGACTTCGATATCAGCGTCCGAGATCAACTTTTGCATTTTCTTGATACGGACTTCAACGTCCCGAATCATTTCCATGAAATCATCCATCATCTCGCGATCACGACGACCGAGTTTTCTGGACAGCGACTTGGCGTCGGCAAGGACAAGATCAGTCACATCCATCATGTGCCGTCGATATCCGTCAGCCATGAATAACCGGTCGTACAATTTCTTCGGATCTTTGATGGACGGTGCAATTTTGTCCGGCCCATACCACGAGATATTATCAAAGTAGATGGATTCCTTTCCTGCTTTGAATCCATTGCAACTGATTTCAAGTGTTCGGAACGCCGTACTGCGTCCGACATGATCACCGATGACCTGATCGAGACTGCGTCCGTTGGGGTGCCGAATTCCTGCTACGGCGGCTTGCTCAGGTGAAAGGCTGGTCAAGTAGCACGACGCACCCTGAGCATGAACATCCTGTCCATTTTTGAAGGTTCGGTCTAAACCCGT
>JACLAC010000251.1_pt1 | contig 28269 bp, 13 predicted proteins | sample 8027881 | NCBI WGS metagenome assembly JACLAC01 (sample SAMN15725517, study PRJNA655200) | protist metagenome | isolation source: fluorescence activated cell sorting (FACS) single amplified genomes of... | place: Spain: Blaines Bay Microbial Observatory, Mediterranean Sea | collected 2016-01-19 | reverse complement strand
CTAAGTAAATACTATTATACTATCAAATCCTACTGTATTCTATCTATATTTTGCATGCTATCCTGTCTATATCGTGTATTACAAAATATAACCTCTACAGTATAAGGCCCAGGTAAGCCAGGTAAATACAAAAACGACTAACCTCTGGTTAACCAGGTTAACCACAGGCAACAGGCAACAGGCAATAACTCTATAGTAGAAGACTCTATTATATTATAATAACGACGACTCAAAATCTGCTGCCAAGTATGAGAAGAAAAAATAATAATAAAAGAACACAAAAGGGTATAGGTAAATATATAAAGGTAAGTTATTATAATAATCTAGATATATCTATCTGTCGATAATTTGGCGAGTCAAATGGTTTTGTAAGCTTATATAATTGAAAATATACGCACGCGCACCATTGACACTTTTTTTTGTTGTCTTCGCTTGGGATATTGTTTGGATCATATATATGCTTACCAGATAAGCGAGTGCGTAGGAGTAAAGTCATTATATATATAATATATAATATATATATATTCTCATTTGAAACTGTTGGAAGTTTAAAGAAGTTCACTGGACTTATTCTAAAATGTTATTAAAGGTGTTTTTCACAATAGTACCATTCATTTTAATTACATATTGCAGCATATTATCACAAGCGAAAATAATACATGGTACCATAAATACAGCTGACTCGTTTTATTATATAGGATCTTTTGTTTTCAATCAAAATACAACTAATAGCGCCGGCACTTTTAGTGTTTCTATTACACATCACAAAGACATTGACTATGGCGTGGCAGCATATTATTACCAAAAATATATGACAGATATACGTGATTCAAAGGCAAATTGCCTTCAAAGAATCCATTTAAGTTGGGGGAGGGCATCGATGAATTATTTCACAACAAGCGAATTTAAACACAGGCCAGTAGACGAGCAGGTGTTAAAAGACAACCCAGAATACAAGGATATGAACATGGTAACTTCATATATTTCGCTCAAATTTAACACAAATCAACCACGTTGGTTTTATGTTGTATTAACAAATTGTGCATATGATAAAAATTATTATAAAAATTTGCATCGAATAAAGTACATGGGGAACAAAAAAGACGAAGAGCATTTTAGAAGTAACAAAAGCATAATTTATAAAAACTTAGGAAACATAAGTTTAAAACCAAATCAAGGTCCGATTTACGCCACGTTTAACTTTACATTCACAAATGGAAATGCCATGCGGAGTAGACACTTTTCATTTAATGAATTTGATGACTTATTAATTGCAATTACTTTTTTTATCATTTATTTAATATTATTTGCTACTTATTTATGTATGAAAAAAAAGGCACCAAATAGATCAACAAGCGGTAATGGATCAAGCGGTGGTGCGAACACGATGAATGATAGTTATGGATATGGACTAGTAAGTCAGCATAAAACGGTGACCTTTCTCGGAATATCTGTATTATTACAGTTAATTGGCAATTGTATAGATGTAATACGTTTAAATGACTATAGCGATACAGGTATACAAGACGAGACCTTTCGTTATTTCGAAGCTATCAGCTTAGGGTTTCATCATATGTCAGATGTTGTATTTGTATTAGATATACTGTTAATTGCAAAAGGATGGACGGTAATACGACGTAAGATAAGTGCAAATGGTCGAGTTAAATTAGCCATAGCGATGACAACGTATACTATTTGTGGCATCTTTTCGATAAATATTTATCAAAATTTAAAAGATGAAGACCGTATTGATCAAAGTTCACTATATTCCTCTGATGCTGGTTATGTCATAGTTATCCTTCGTTGTTTAATCTTTTGTTGGTATATGCGTTCAGCATACACAACATTTACTAAGCCATCCTTTAAACGGAAAAAGAGATTTTATTTTTACTTTTTTATTGCATCTATCTGTTACCTGATAATTGTACCATTGGTATTTGTAATATCAGATAGTTCGCAATTATATAATCGTACTAAACATAGTAATTGGGCAAGTAATATTTTAATCACATTAGGTCATATGTCATTTTTATATTTATTTTGGCCATCTAATTATAATACTTATTTTCCATTTGCATTTGAAACAAAAGAGCAAGAGATGGCACGTATGGATGCATTTAAAAGACAGTCAGAGACTTTGTTCAATAGACAAGCTGGAGCTACTATTAGTAATGGCAATAACCCAGAAAATAATATAAATGGTGTTGAACATGGTTTTGGACCTCAATATAATACTACTACTACTAATGATAATTCTACGAAAAATATTCGAAAAAGAAGTAGTCACCGAGTGTCACGCGCATCTATTAGTGGTGGTAGCCAAAATGTATCACCACGTGCAAATATAACAAGTTTAAGTCAAAGTTTAAAAAGCAAAATCAAAGTAATATATGATTATAGTGAAGATTTGGATGAAGCAATTTCATTATTTTTTGATGAGGAGGAAGATGTAAATATGCATCAGAAAGAATGATTTTGAACAGGGGGTTATATTTTGCTTCTATCAAAAATTTTGAAATTTTAAAAACAACAAAAGGCTGAGCAAGCCTGGCAAGCCAATTCTGTGGCACCTCTATGCACGTGTTAGTCTTATAATACAGAGTATTTTCTTTAATAATATTAATACTAAATTGATATCATACGTAGCATTAATAATATCCTTTATTTTTTTATTTATTAAAATATATCATTAGTATGCTGGTATGCATAATTTTTCGATATTAAAATTAATCTCCCTGCTATACTACAGCTGGACAGGTATAATAGTTGTTATAATATACTTGATAGTAACATTATAGCTCTAGTTATAATATATATTAAACACTATCATATAAACGTTAAATACTATACCAAGCTAGGTAGCCTGTGGCTAGCCTGGCCAGCTATATAGCCAGATAGCACCGCAACCTGGCACACTCCCCAACAGAATATACATGTATATTATTATTTTTATATGTGGTATTATATGAATAAATACTCGTCGAATAATAACTGTAAAAAAGAACCAACGTATGTACCAGTAAAAAATCAACAATCATATTCTTTTTCAGACATTTATTTCATTAAGTATTTAAACAATTTTAGATCAACGCGCATTCGCACACACACATACACATATATAGATAAAAATTGAATACACGATAAAATAATTATCAATATGATCAACAACCGTAGACTTATTCCATTAACGGTTTTAACAGTGTTTTACACAATAATACCCTTCTTTCTTATTACACAGTGTAATAAATTAGCACAAGCAAGAATAGTAGATCGTAAGATTAACACAGCTGAATCGTTTTTCTATGTAGATAGTTTCTGTTTTAATACCCAAGAAGAACAAACCATGGCATATAGTAACGAGAGCAACACGCATGGACTTGTTCGTCACGACGGTATCTTCAAGGTTGAAATGACATACAGCAGGAATGTGAGTTACGGTTTAGTATTTTATCGTTATAGCAATACAACAGCAATGTGGGAACTTTTTAACGAACAATCAAATTGCCTTTCAAGAATTGCTAAATCCAGCACCAACTATTTCTCAACAAGTTCATTTATTACAGAGCCAGTAACAGCTCTAAAGGACGGCAAGTATAGGAAAGACGGCCAGTATATTAAAGCTACACAAGATTTTGAATTTAAGTTGAGCCGACCAACTTGGTTTCTTATTGTGTTAACAAACTGCGACTGGAAAGAAGAATATTTCAAGTGGAAACAACAAGATTTAGATGCGATTGTCTCAAATTCTAATCAAGGTTCAATTCATACTGACTTTAGGTTAACGATGCTAAATGGAAACGGCCCCTTCAGGCATTTTTCATACAATGAATTTGACGATTTGCCAATTGCCACTGTATTTTTTTTGGTTTATATAATTTTATTTGGTATTTATGTGGTTATAAGTACCTGTTTATCGAAAAAAACTACATCAAATGGGTCAGATTCACCTAGCAGTATAAATCATGCAGTAAATAATAATTATGGATATAGATTATTAAGTCAGCATAAAACGGTGAATTTTCTTGGGTTCTCTATATTATTAAAATTAATTGGTAATTTCATAGATCTAGTACGTTTAAACGACTATAGCACTATCGAAACCGCTTCAGGGCATGAAGGGAATGGAGGTATCCAAGATCTCAACTTCTACACAGCTGAAATGATCGGTTTGGTATTTCATCATATGTCAGATGTTGTATTTGTATTAGACATCATGTTAATTGCAAAAGGATGGACGGTAATAAGACGTAAAATAAGTGCAAAAGGCAGGATTAAATTAGCAATTGTGATGACATTATACTGGTGTGCTGGAATGTATGCTGTAATTATCTACTCGGAAGGGGGTTTTTTTCACGGAATAGACCGTATTGAGAATACTTCATATTATACAGGACGTAGTGGTGCGTTTCTTGTATGGACTCGTTTTGGCATTTTAGCTTGGTTTATGTTTTCAGCATATACAACATTTACTAAGCCATCTTTTAAACGAAAAAGAAAATTTTACAAAATTTATTTTACGCTTGGGCTCTTATATTTACTTATTATCCCTGTGATTGCCGTATTGTCAACAAATTTTGGTGTAGGTTCTCGTAAAAAATGGGTCAGTTGGACAAGTAATATTTTTATCACATTAGGTCATATGTCATTTTTATATATATTTTGGCCATCTAATTATAATGGTTATTTTCCATTTGCATTTGAAACAAAAGAGCAAGAGATGGCACGTATGGATGCATTTAAAAGACGGTCAGAGACTTTGTTCAATAGACAAGGTGGAGTTACTACTAGTAATTCCAGCGGAAGAGAAGATGCTGGTATTTTCAATGGTAATGATAAGAGTGAAGTTGAAAATGGTTTTGGACCTCAATATAATACTACTACTACTACTAATAATAATTCTACGAAAAATATTCGAAAAAGAAGTAGTCACCGAGTGTCACGCGCATCTATTAGTGGTGGTAGCCAAAATGTATCGTCACGTGCAAATATAACAAGTTTAAGTCAAAGTTTAAAAAGCAAAATCAAAGTAATATATGATTATAGTGAAGATTTGGATGAAGCAATTTCATTATTTTTTGATGAGGAGGAAGATGTAAATATGCATCAGAAAGAATGATTTTCATTTTTAAAAAATAAATTTAATTATATAATATAAATGTGTTATAAAATACATATCATGTACACTGATTATACTCACACATTAACAAAAAAAAACACATATTTTACACGGCCACGGAATGTAAAATTATATATTATGATAAATATATAAACTTTAAGATTTTAACCATCAAATAATATATCATATCATAATACGAATATCATATATTTAAAATTACACATCCTGATGCTGCGTAATTACATTAATCAGCGTATCGCAACTATTAAATAATATAATATATACTCGTATGTTTAAGAATCATTACTACCCTTATCCACAATTTTCTTTATACTCCAGCGGCGATGAAAATACCATATTTTTGAATTTTCTAGCTTGATTGGAGGAAGATCTAATTCTGGGTCACGTTTCAAGATATGCTCTATAGTTTCCATGTTCCAACCACGTGCTTTTGTTTCCACTTCAACCACACACACTTCCTTTGATGGTAACATCGGGATTTCAATTATAATCTTCTTTCTTCTCATCCTGTATGATCCTTTATGTACATTTCGATTTTGTAAATTGAATTTTCTTTCAAATTGTTCCGGTGGAGATGGACTACAACAATAAAGTACTTCGCCATTATTATTAAAATATAAATAACGATAGTATCTACACCACAATACTTGACCAGCAGGGACTTCATCCCACATCGAAGGCGCTTGTCTTCTACGAACATATTTGTATTCTTGGCAGTAATATCCATTCAATTTTGCATATGGGCGTTGCATGAAAACACTTCTCCAAGAATTATGCGAAGACGGCAATATTTCTGGAAGATAATATTGCGGCGGTTTGAAAATAATTTTACATACAAACTTCCAGAAAAAATCATTGTCTTTGTGTTCAATAATTCGTTGCAGACTTTTGGACGTATACATCAATCTCCCAGCCATATCCACCGGCAACAATTTAACAATGATTAAAAACAAACCAACTTCGGCTAAACAAAAATTAATGAATAAATTATTCTCTTCATTACTATTATTAACAAGATGACTTACAATATTAGCATTAATATTATCATCTTCCGTTGCATATGATGTATTGTTCTTATTAGCATTGCTGTTATCATTATTATTATTATTATTACCAGTAGCAATAGCAGCAGCAGCAGCAGTGGTCGCAGCAGTGGTCGCGGCAGTAGTAATGCTTGCCATTGTTTGATTGCAGTATTCCTCTTTCTCTCTCTCTCTCTTCTCAGTACATTTCACATGCTTACCTATTCTACTATCTTTTCTCCTATTGTATTTTTGTAATATTTTATTGAAAAAATATAAAAATCAGTTGCAGGTAGTAATAATAAAAAGAAGAAGTAGTAGTGTGGCACTGTGCTATACCAGGTATTAATACTGTACTATAGTAAAAGTTGTTCGAATTGGACGAAGAAGAAAATGCCTGGAAGTCGAAATGCCACAGGAATCACGGCAGCAGTAAAATTGAAATTGTTTATTTTAATGCTATTTACCTGTATTATTTCATATTGTTTTTTTCACAGGATCAAAAAAGTGGAATTTTTAAATAGGGGCATAATAGCATTACTAGCACTGACACAGAGAGGCCAATCTGGTAGAGCTCCCAATGGCCTTAAATGTTTAAATAGTATGAAAATAACATTACAAGCAACTCTTTACTGGCATAATAATTATTATTACTACCCAATTTTGCGGAAATAATTCGAACCCAGATGAAAATTCAATGAATAATTATAAAAATGAGCCGGAATAGTTAGTACATATGCAACCATATCTATATCAAGGAAATATATATATTCCTAGTAGGTTCTTGTTGATTTTTTTCTCTCTCTCTCTCTCCTCTCTATGCATATATATGCACATGGAATTAAGTTTGTGGTGTTTTTTTGGTTTGGTAATTTCTCCCTGGTAATTCAAGTTTCAATTTACATGGCTAATAGAATTGTGGTCGATCCCGAAAATTTAAGCCGGTTGAGGCAAAATTTCTGCAAATTAATAATCCATATTTGCATATTTTTATATTTTCTTAGAAAGTACATGAATCATCAGGAATTACAACAGGTAAGTGAAACTGTAGATAAAGTACATAAGGAAGTGTTATTTAATTGAATTGCTTTTTAAAATAAAGAAATAATAATAAATAAGAAAGATGCAAGGGACATGGAAAAATATAACAGGTGGAACAAAAGGTTTTTTTTCCATATTTAATAATGCAAATGTGAATATTGATAGTAGTAGTAGTAGTAGTAGTGATGATAAAGAGAAGAAGAAAGAATCAATCCACTCCGCCGACGAAAAGATTTCTAATTATAAAACATTAACATTAACAGTGGAAAAAAGTGCACTGTTAAATTTTTATAATAGTAGCAATGGGCATGAATGGAATAAATCAACAAACTGGGGTTCTAATGAAATCCCTGTATCTGATTGGTATGGAATTGAAACGCATAAAGAAACTGGATTAGTAAAATCCATAAGATTATCAGAAAATAATTTAGTTGCAGTATTAGATACATTAGTACCCCATATCAAGGCATTAAGAACATTGGAAGAATTATGGTTAGCCGGAAATCATATTTCTGGGGAAATACCAATTTTGTTATCTAACAGCAATGAAAATTTAATCAAGCTAGATTTAAGTCGTAATCTTTTAATTGGTACTACACCTAAAGAATTTGCATTAAATAAACAATTAACATGGTTAGACTTTTCTGGCAATGGGTTAACAATATTTTATCAATCAAATGCGACTAATATTGCTTCCATAGCGATGAAAAAACATAAAACAACGATACATAATAATTCAGCAGATTCGATTTCACTTTCTGCTTCATCATCATCGTCGTCAACAACAACAACAACAATAACAACAACTACTACTACAACAACAACAACAACTACTACTACTAGTAGTGCTAATGCAAATAATAATAATAATAATATCCATAAATTAAAATCCGTTTATATCACATCAAATGTATTACCACCTGTTGATTGTGAAGCTATCATTAAAATGGCTGAACATCATGCAACTTCGCATGGAGGCTGGCAAACAGAACGACATCAAATGTATAAAACAACGGATATTGATGTTCGACATGTGCCATTGCTTTTGGAACATTGTAATTTAAAATTAAAAGATTGTATATTGCCAGTCCTGTCTAATATATTTGATTTGCCATTAAATGTCATTGCAATCGATGATTTATTTGTAGTAAAATATAAATGTAATAATATCAACGAGAAGGAAGTTTCGCAAACATCTTTAGCACCACATCGAGATGACTCTGTTTTGTCTTTCGTAATATTATTAAATACATCGGATTCATTTGAAGGCGGAGGAACAGAGTTTGTTGATTTTCGCCCGCCATTTATTGCTGCGCCACAGGATCAAGGTGCAATGGTTAGTTTCTGTGGTTTACAACGCCATGCTGGTAAAAAGATAACTACAGGTCAACGCTTTATTTTAGCTGGTTTTGTTCGTGTTAACGATAAAGGCAATGCGACTAAAAAGAAAGGTGAAGAATTATTCCCAATTTTAACAGAGTAGTGAAAGAAACAGAAAACGAGTTTTTGAGACTCGTTATAAGAACGAAAAAGTACACCCTCAAAGTGTTATATATCATAAATTTTAAAAAAATGTGTTACGAAGGAGCTCGTAATTTTTGCGGAGGAGAACGCACCACGTATGCATATGCATACGACTTCGTAAATATTTTATATATAAAAAATCATACGTTAAAGCAATATTAAAAATTTTAAATGACCTAGACATGTACCCCGAGACACGATTTATTCGTTTTCTTATACGAGTAATTCTGATATTAAAAAGCGTGCGTGTAATTATTTTTACATTTTCTTCCAAAAAAAAAATTGCATTTTTTTAGTTTTTTAATAAAAAATTCCGACACTCCTTCAAAATCTCTCTCTCTCTAACTAATCATTATTACCAAACTTAATCCTTTTTATTGAAATTTATTTTGCTGGCCAGGCGAAAAACAAAATCTACACACACGCTTAAGCCCAAATTTTTAATACCGTATCCCATGAACCTGTACAAAATGCATTACCATCTGGTGACATACCAACCGTTGATACACGATTTTCATGTGTATGCATTAATGATGAACTGGCACCTAATCGTATTGGTTCCTTGTTTTGGTCCAACGTGTTCCACATCATACAATTGTAATCATCTTGCCCGGCAAATATAATACGTCCACTTTTTGATATAGCAACTGAGGTAATACCATGTATAACACCCTCGTCACTAAATTTTGCTAACTCTCGATTGCTTCTTATATCCCACATACGCACTGAAGCATCATCGGAACCAGTCACAAATGTAAATCCATCTTTACAATATTCAACACAATTGATATCTGCCTCATGACCCCAAAATTCGAGTGTTGGTGACAGTGGTTGCCTTTTATCCCATACCTTTGCTTGCGTATCACATGAACCAGAAACGAATTGATTTGGATCATTTGGATTAATAGCAATACTCATGACATCAGATGTATGACTACTAAATGTGGATATGGCTGTACGAGTTGGTATATCAAACAACATGCAATTATGATCCCCGGAGGCAGTTAATATTTGTTTGCTATTGACGAAACGACAGCATGATAAATATCCATCATGCCCAGCTAATTCTGCATTTGGTCCACGTTCCTGGGACCACGTATCATCAACTACAAATATAGAACATAAGTTATCCAATCCACCACATGCAACTGTACGTGATGAAGGTGATGTCTGATCAAATGCGCATGTCATCACCCATGAAGAACGCAATGGCACAGCATTTAATTTATTCGTCGTTAAACCATCCCATATAATTAATTTACCATCTTGTGATGCACTAACTAAACGTCTGGAATCCCCTGACCAATGCATTGCATATACTTTACCATAATGTCCTTTTAATAATTTTCTTTGCTTTATAATTGTTTTATCTGGAAAATTTTTGTCTGAATCCAAACCATTTGAATTATTGTTCTTTACTGCAGTTTGTAAATTGCGATGTGCATGGCATTCAGGACTTTCAAAATCAGCATCGTCAAAACATGGCAAATTTTTCTCTTCACGCATTTTTGCCACTTGACCTCTTAATCCCAACGCTTCACTTTGCAATTTTTCCGCCGTTTCCATTATTATATGTTATTTAAAAATGATTTTTTTTTATCTCTATCTATATGATATATTATATATATCTCCAAGTATATTATAAATGATCTTTTGTATAGTACCGCCCACCTTTTAAAAAGAAATAAAACCCAACAACAACAATAGTAATATTGTTAAGCAAGCAGTATATGTTGATATATATTATCATATATCCAACATCACTTTCTATTCTACACATGTACATATATATATATGTGATGTGTCCATCCTCATTTATTCATTTATTTGTGTGTTTTTTTCGTTTATTCTGCAAGGTGGATCTTCATATAGGGATAGTTGTACTTGGTAGTATACAAAAATATAAATATACGGCCGGTGTGGCAAGGAACTATCTGTTGTGTTCCGACTACGAAAATTTAAGATATTTTAAGATATTTCAGATCATCTAATGCTACGTACATGCTATATAGATAGGAGCATTAGAACAACTAACAATACGAAATATATATACCAAAATAATATTTAGTTACTATTCACCTGTTATTTTATTATAGCTTGTTTCCTCATATATAAATGGAGAGTGGTGTGTGACGACAGCCTTTTGTTTTTTTACAGATTTATTTATTTATTTTTGTAATTAGAAGTCTAATTGTGAAAATAAAAATTAGATATTGGCGGATAATGATTACCCCATGTATTTCCTGACCAAGTAGTAAATGGTGATGTATAATATGCAATAGCCTCAATGATATAGATATATATTCTTGTAGAGAGTAGTTCAACTTAAACTTAAGCTAAAAAAAGGTGCTTATGTTGCCACATGCTGTGCCACACAGATGTTATCTTCTATCATGCATTAGTACTGTATTTACTACTACTATTACAATAATCTTTTCCCATTTCTTTTATATGGCAGCTGTATACCAGATACCAGGTAGAGCTAGAGCTAGCTATATATGGATGGTGCTATTACTACCACTACACAGTATACTACTACTATTATTATATATCTTCTTGTTTTTATTATTATTATTATTCCTGCCTTCTGGCCTTATGTGCTTATGTTGCTTATTTATTATTATTATTATTATTATCGAATAATAAATAATAATACAGTAAGTAAGTAATAAATACCTATAATATGAATAAACATAAATATATTGCAAGATTATATACACACATATACACACATATACATACATACATACATACATACATACATACAGGACAAAGAAGCAAGAGAGCTCAATTGTGTGATAGAAAGAGCCCGATAGATTAGTTAATGAACAAATAAGATATTAATAGTATTATGACTTCAATAGAAACGCTGAAGAAACAGCAGCAAGATTTAGAAGGTAGAATACAACGACTTGAAAAGCAAAAATTAGACTTAGATGACCCTGAAACTAAACAAAGTTCTTTTGGTGACGATGAACTTAATTTAGTTCATTCAGTATATAAAAAAGAAATGGTAAAAATAGATTCGGAAACCATTCAAGATTTTCCCCAAGGGAGAGGAATAGGTGCAAAAAAAATATTGAAAGGTCACTATGGGAAAGTATATTCCTTACATTGGGCTGGCGACTCCAGGCGTTTAGTTAGTGCTTCACAAGATGGTAAATTAATTGTATGGGATGGTGTGACTAAAAACAAATTGTATTGTATACGCTTGCGCTCGCCATGGGTGATGACATGCGCATTTGACCAGACAGACCCAAAAAGTAGAAATGTAGCATGCGGTGGGCTAGACAACGTATGTTCCATTTACATATTTAAAGATGGCGAACCAGAATGGGAAGGTGCTCCAACAAATGCATCTGTGGAGTTAGCGGGTCATGATGGTTATTTGTCTTGTTGTCGTTTTGTTGATTCAAATACGATTTTAACATCATCTGGAGATCAAACATGTGTGTTATGGAATTACGCACAAAGTTCGCCAAAAGCAATATGTAAATTTACAAAACATAAATCAGATGTAATGTGTGTAAGCGTAAATCCTAAAGATCCAAATATGTTTGTTGCTGGTGATTGTGACAGTATGGCAATGGTATGGGATGTACGTTGTCCACAAAGACCAACACATATTTTTAAAGGTCATGAATCTGATATTAACTTTGTTGACTTTTTCCAAGATGGGCGCACATTCGCAACGGGATCAGATGATTCTTCATGCCGTTTATGGGATATACGTAGTTACCGTGAATTAAGAAAATTCCAAGATGTACCAAAAGACGAAGTGCCTATAATGTGTGGTGTCACTTCAGTTTCTGCATCCAAAAGTGGAAGAATATTATTTGCTGCATATGATGATTGGTGGTGTAGAGCATGGGATACATTAGGAGATGAAAGTGGATTTTTTAAATTGCAAGATCCAGTCAAACCATATACCCATGAAAATCGAGTAGCATGTGTAAGTGTTGCACCGGATGGTAATTGTGTTGCAACTGGTGGATGGGATACATTGTTGAAACTATGGGCGTAAAAGCTGGAGCGAGGTTAAGTGTTTTCACTTCTTTTTATTTTATTTAATAAAATATATAAAATTTTTTTTATACGAGCGTATTATTAATAAAAAAAATAAAAAAAAATAAAAATTACGTATCCTCGTAGTGTAATATTTTTTTTACACGTGTGTAATCATTAATTTTTCATATTTTTAAAATACAGTAATGATATATACTAGTATAAATACATACAAAATATTTATAATCGCATGTAAGGTCAAGACTAATATTCACATCTCAATTAGAGAGATTTTTATTTTTCTCAAAACATTTTTTTGATTTTTGTCACCACATCGGGTTCTTTCTTTTATTCAGCAAAGCATGCTAAAGTAACTATCGCATTTAAACACAAAAAGCATTGACACAACGAACGCAATCCAACACACTGACATACTTGATCGTTGCATGCTATTCGCTCAAACCCTTTCAATTGCATTTGATTCCGTACCTTTGATAATCGTTTGCCTAATTTAACAGAACATTTACCCTCACAGCAATGAAAATCTGTATCTGTAAATCCAACATATTCTACGTACAAATACTTTGGTGCTGTCGTTTCCTTATCTTCTTTACCATTTCCTACTTCTGCAGTCGGGGATGGACCGTTATATCGAAGTATGGCACGTTCCCCAATTTCCATACCATTTATAGCTTCTTTAAGCCAGAAAGATGGAATACCTATATCTTCGTTTTTAAAATTACCTTCTTTGTCTTCTCCAACATGAATAATAAAATCAGTGAAATTTTTAATATCTTCAGATTTATTGATTTTATATATGCTATAATCTTCCTCTCCAGACAATGATGTATTTGGTATACTTATTGCGCTGTAATCCCATTCAGTAGGCAGATTTTTTTGTTTTATTTTTTCTTTTCCTTGCATATCATTTAATAAATGGTAATTTATGATAACTCCTTTCGGATATGCTAGCTTTTTGCCTTTATATACTTCTAGTCCGTCTCCAATCACCCACTTTTTAACATGTGGTCCTAAACTTTCGTAAAATTCTTCAGTCTTTCCAAAGCATTTTCCACCGTTACAAATCCTTACACCACAAAATATCGCATTCGAATTTACACTTCCAAACATAAAAGAATTTTCCTTAAAGTTATATCCAAGTGCATAATTTGTACCAGCCTTTAGGGTCGATTTGGCAGGATCCAGTTTATTCGAAGGAATTTCTAAATCTCGTACACCGAAATGTTTATCTGCAAGTTTAATTATATTTCCTCGAATCATTTCTATAGTATACGTATTAAAGATCGTCTTTCTACTACCATTTTCCATATCAAAACTAAGCATACGGATCTCTACTATTGTATAGGGACAAGATTCTGGGGTAGAGACTTTTATTTTGTAATAATTGTTGATTAGTTTTTTGTCTTCGCCATCTTCTGTTTCGTTGTCCTGTAGCTGTTTAAAATTATTATTAATAAAATCTTCTACTTCGTCCATAAAATGATCGATGCTATCATCTTCTTTGTCTGCATCAGCCATAACTTGAAATAGCACTTTATCATAATATACTTTAGTACCATTTATTTCTTTCCAATTCTTTTCATACTTTGCAAGCTTTTCACTTTTTTTTTTACTTTTACCTTCATCATGTAAAGGATTTGCTTGTTGAGAAACTTGCGCCATAATATATAATATTTAATATATAGATATATTTAATTATTTTATATATTTAAAAAATATGTATAAAACTAATATTTCTGAATCGTTTTTCCCAAAATCGTTGTATATTTATATATATCGTATCGTATATATATATACTATTAATATATTATGAATACTTTGAATTTATTATCTTTTCGTTGTACATATGCCCTACATACATACATATATTACAAATGTGTACATTCATTTCATTCATTTTTTATCTTCTCTTCTCTTTTTTTCTTCATTAATTATTTTTTTGATAAGCCAATAATATGCCTATCGTTATGGGGAACGAATGCTGTGTAGTGTTATTTTGGATGCATTTTAGGGACATACGTACGATGGAATAGCATTGGTTTGCGCTTGTCTGATGTGTGGTGGATGAATTGATTGAAGAAGAGGAGGGGGGAAATTTTTTACATTTTGATGCACAGAGTTTTTTTTACTACAGGACTACAACCAGGCCAGCAGGCTCTGGCCAGCTGGGGACGAGCAGCAGTTGTTGTTATTATAATATATATATATATATCATACCTATGTAGATGTAAAATAAGACCGTGTTTGATTATGTATATATATATTAATTAAAAAGTTATATTATTATTAATATTATTATTATATTATATATTACAGATTAACCAATTGCTTTTGTGTTTTACAGTGTGGTGTGCAATAGAAATATGAAGAAAAATATATTCAACACAATATTTTTTTTTGTAATTATTAAAACTTTATTGATTGTAAATATTAAAGCAATAACGCAACAACAGCAGAAACCTGTATTAACAGAAAATGATATATTGAAATTATCATTGCGAACCCATGTTAATAAAATATTTCATACAAGCGTAATTCATCACGTAAAGAATAAGAGTCGTTTCGTCTCGTTTCCATTGTCTATATTATCATCATCTTTGTTTCGGACTAACAGCAGTAATGAGAATGCTTTCAGTATAAATTATAATAATAAAACTATGAAAGAGGAGCTACGAACAATTTTTTCCAAGGTACATTTCAGTTTTAAAAGCAAAAATCTTAGAACGAAAAATACCCAAAAAACAAAAGGCGCTTTACCTGCGTGTTCGTGCAAGTGGCCAGATTTGTCGCAAGATGGTGCAAAGCCACAATCTTGCCCACCACCAAATATAAAATGCGAGATATGTATGGGGTCTGTTAACGCTTTAAGATATGGCAATAATCCAATTAATTACTGCGGTGGAAATGTTAATATAGATACAGATACAGAAAATCCAGATGCAGGAGAAGATACAGTGGCAACTTATGAGGACTATTGTAGAGTAGCTGGAGGAGAAATGTATGGTGTTAGTTTTCAAGTGACTGATTTAATCAGACAACTTACTAAAAGATTTGGCGAGGGATATGGTGCTTCACATGAAATTTGTACAAACTTTGGCTGTTGTGATGAAAAACCTACCCACACAGATTTGCCAGGATGGGAACCTGGTGCAATCCGCAATAAAGTAACCGGCCATGGTCGTGGTGGAAATGATAATATGTACAATAATATTGGAGGTGTAGCCGATGCAAAAGGACCAGATCTTAGTACAAATGGCGGTACCCACCAAGGTCCAGGAAGTGGTAGTAGGAAAGATCAAGTTTGAGAGGAGAGTATGCATACATTTTTTTAAAAATTATATGATACGCGAGCAGTATCATATTATATATATGATATCATAATATTAATACTGAGTAAAAAAGATTTTTTTTTAAATAAAATATTATTCGGTGTATGATATATGTTTGTGGTCCATGAATTGATATATTTATGTATGATAATTATATTATGATATGCATACGAATATGATACGGCCGCACAAATACCAACATATATCATATATGATTACGAATAGGATGATATATGATACGTATGCAGTGCTACCCTCTAAAACATGCAAAAAATGTACAAACATGCAAAAAATGTACACTTAACAAAATAACAAAATAACACTATTCACTACTATGGGAAATATGTAAATATCGTTTTCTAAAATACCAATTTTATTTTTCATATATTTGGAAAAAATAGCAAATATCCGAAAATATAGAAAAAATGATGAATATTTCCCCTATAGTGAATAGTACTAGTGTTAAGTGTACATTTTTTGCCATATTCATATCATATCATATATATATATATGATATATGCATATTTTAAATACACCACACATCTCAACACATATCTATCAGTTTAAGGCATCGCTAACTACAACACCACAACCAGCAAAACACGCAGAGCATGATAATAAACATTTAATCAGTGATTTACAACTTTGACATGTACAACCAGCATAACACAATTTACATGCTTGATATTCACCAATGCCACGAAATCTATATGAATTTCCAGCACCATCGTCCGAGATTAATAATAAACCTTCCTCACATCCCAAACAATCATTGCCGCATTCTTCTTCAACAAATCCTTCGTTTTGTACATGAAAGTATTTCTCTTGGCCATTTTCAACATTTGGATCTTTTACTTTTAATATAGCAACTTCTCCAATCTTCATTGATAATAAACCTTCTTCAAGATGGCGATATGTTAGTTGACCAGTATCTCCAATTATACTGTTGCCTTCACCACCACCAACATCATTTTTGCCGTTTCCAGTACTACTATTATTGTTACTATTATTATTTGCCATGTTTCTTTTTTTCTTTTCATTTAGTTCTTTCAATGCCGTTACATCCGCCACATCATAATCGTAATGACTGTTCTTAACACTTTTATGCAATGACATTGGTTGAAGTGCTTGTTCAACGTCCCAACTTTTTGGAAGGCGTTGAAGTTTCATTTCATTTTTTCCACTCCATTCTTTATGTTTTGGCAATGATAAATCATTATAGCTAAATGCAGCCCTACAATGTGGGCCAATAACACGTTTATGAGCTTTCCCTTTTCTCAAAGTATATTTTTCCACTTTTCGTGGAGATAAAACTAAAAATGGCTCAATATTGCCACTTACTGGATTTGATAAAATAACTTTTGTTGTTTTAGGGCAAAATCCAAGAAAGCTAGTAATTCTATCTTTATTTGCAACAACCGCATCAGTAATTTTATATACATATTGGACCTCGTTTTTCCCTACATTATTAAAATTTTTTGCTATTATCTTACTAACTGATTCGCCTAATTGTTCTAATAGATGGCGATGGCACCTACCAATTTGAATCTGTATAAAACCATTCGCCTTCGCCTTATCTGCATCTGTATCGTATATATACATAAAAATATCCAACAACATGTCCAATAAAGCTAAAACTTCCAATTTATGTTCTCCTTTAGAATATACGATTGTACCTAATTGATATCCATTCATATAGGTTTGAAGAAATTTTTGTAAATTACTACAGTTTTGTTCAACCCACTCTTTCCCATTACCATCCATTTGCTTCGGTCCTTTACTATAAATTTTAAATTCGCTTTCCACTAAATCTAACTTTTTCTTCTTGTCATCTTTTAATGATTCATACACTTTAGCTTTGATGGGAGCTAAACATTTTTGATAGATTTCAGCTAAGCACGGAGTAATTTGAGTAATATATTTTTTAGAAAAATCATCCCCTTCAAATCGATATTCGTTGCTAAATGATATATCAATAACAGCACGTGCACAAACATTTTGCGTTTCTGCTATCTCCCATACTTTTTGTTCTCTTAAGTCTACGCTCTTCCAACCTTTCATTTCACTAGAATTTGCACCTACATTAGCTTCTTTATAATCATCATAATCATCATTATCATCACCAGAAGAAGAAGAGGCATCCTCGTTTAAAATTACTTGATTCGTAGATGACATTATTATTATTATGATTTATAAATATAATATATATATATATATATATACTATTACTTCTACGACATAAACAAACTATATTTTTTATCCTTTTAATATATTGTTGTTGTTATACCTACTGATAAATATTAACAGAATGTTTCGTATTATCTCTTTTTTGTAGTTGTTGTTCCCTCGTGCTCTTTTCCTTTCTTATTTTGGATATATGTACATATTTCATTCATCTCTCCTTGCCTTAGGGGCTTGTATTTATTGTTCGAAGGTGGCGAAATATAAATTGGCTATATGATAGGTAATAAGATAGGGAAACTATACTATCACAACGTGTTAAGTATACTTTTATTGCAAAGATATATCATTTGACCGCCTATAAGAAAAGTTGAGAGAGGTATATGTGGCACAGAAAACAGTAAATAATGGAAGATGCTATTTATATTCTAAATTAGGTTAACAATCAATAAAGTTAAGGTAAAGTACTATAAATTTAAGGTTTTCCATCGATTTATGTGATTTGTTTACCTATATAGCATATAAATAATACTTTATTCTATTTATATGCTAATCTGTGCCACATCATCCTCTCTTAACTTTTCTTATAGGTATAAACTAGATGATTTCCAATGGTATTGTAATATTGGTATTGTAATATATGGTAAATAGAGAATAATATTATTATTATTGAATTAATCTTCTTAAAATAGATTTAAGCATGCCCGGCATGGTGAGCAATTAGATATTATATAGATATTATATTGTGTTTTATTTTATAAATTATCAAAAGTATATATACATATACACGCACATACAGGCATACATATACTCCGTATATTGTATATACATTATATATATATATATACGAAGTACGTGTGAACATTTTATGTAATTTTCAAAAAAACGAGGGAAAAAATGGTTCCTTCGTATTTTGATATTTATAAACATGACAAAACAAGAAGGATTTGATGACGTGATTCGTTCCCGAAAAAAATATCATATATATATATATATACAATCATCATGTCTGTGATTCAATAGTATGGACTGTATCGTAATTTGCTTTTGCTTTAGCAACCCATTCTTTATACGTTGCTTCAGATATGGCTTTATTATCAAGTAAGCTTTTAAATTCCATAATTTCCTTTGAAAATAATGTTAATGCTTCCTTTTTATTTGAATATTTAAGTTGTATCTTATTTTTGTGTCTTTTTATTTCTTTTTGGTTTATTTTTGGTGTACTACTAGTAGTAGTACGGGTAGTAGTTTTAGTTGTCGTTGTTGATGAATTACTCGAGCTAGCACGACTACCAATACTAGAGCTACTAGAACTTGCAATAATTGTCATACCATTTAAAATCGTAGTTTCACTATCATGATTCAGATCCATTACTTGTGTTTGTTTACATGTTGTTGATAAAGAGTTTTTACCTGATGGAGTTGAATTAGGTGTTATCAATAATTCTTCTTCTTCATCATTTTCTTCTATCGATGAATCATCCGCAGTATTTTCCTCTTCTGAAGAATCTTCCTCTTCTTCTTCTGCTTCCTCCTCCACAGATTCACTCCCTTCATCAGGCCATACATCAATTGCCTTCACATGTGTTGGTGATGATGATGATGTATCTTCAATAATAATGTTGTTCTGCTGGCATGTTGCAGTTACCAATGCCTCCCTGTTATTGCTATTTATCTTCCGTTTCTTACTACGTCGTTCTTGTTTTTTGTTTGTCCGAAAATGCGTTCCAACATGCGTTTGTACGAAGCGTTGACGTAAATTTTCATTTCTTTTGCCAAATTTACCTCTTTTTGTAGTATCCAGTAGCTCCCAGAAAACAATTTTTCCAACATCAAATGAAGGATTGTCTTTACCTGTGTGTTTATAGTATACATCATTTTGTCGTGTTTTGTCATTGAACATCAAGTGTGACTTGATGCCTCTTGGTCCATCCAGGTTTCCAACCTCTACATATTTGACTGCAGCAATATCCGGTTTTATTGCCAATGCTGTTGGTATATCAATATACGTCGATGACATGCTGAATTCTTTAGTATAAGATATATGCAGTTAGAGATGATATATAGACGGACGTACACAGTAAGTAGCCACAATGCTGACAAGAAACTGCAATAATTAATACAATCAATAAATAAGTATCCTATGTTATTTTATTTGAAAAACGCAATATACAAAATAAACAAGAAGAAAAAAACCCTGGGTAGGAAAAAACTTATGTGATGGTACGAATCTGGATCAAAATGTAAAAACAAAAATAAAATTGTATGATAATATAATAATTTTCTATACAACATTATTTATATGTATATGTATATGTAAGTATGCATATGGATATGTTGTCTTGCGATTTTATACCTGGTGTTATATACAGGTACCACCAGGTACCTAGTACCTGTACAGTGTAGTGTAAGTAAAATATTTATATAGCTATCAGCGGAAATAGAGAATAATATTATTAATTATTGAATTAATCTTCTTAAAATAGATTTAAGCATGCCCGGCATGGTGAGCTATTAGATACTCGTATTATATATAGATTATTATATTGTGTGTTATTTTATAAATTATCAAAAGTATATATACATATACACGCACATACATGCATACATATACTCCGTATATTGTATATACATTATATATATATACGTGTGAACATTTTATGTAATTTTCAAAAAAACGAGGGAAAAAATGGTTCCTTCGTATTTTGATATTTATAAACATGACAAAACAAGAAGGATTTGATGACGTGATTCGTTCCCGAAAAAAATATCATATATATATATATATACAATCATCATGTCTGTGATTCAATAGTATGGACTGTATCGTAATTTGCTTTTGCTTTAGCAACCCATTCTTTATACGTTGCTTCAGATATGGCTTTATTATCAAGTAAGCTTTTAAATTCCATAATTTCCTTTGAAAATAATGTTAATGCTTCCTTTTTATTTGAATATTTAAGTTGTATCTTATTTTTGTGTCTTTTTATTTCTTTTTGGTTTATTTTTGGTGTACTACTAGTAGTAGTACGGGTAGTAGTTTTAGTTGTCGTTGTTGATGAATTACTCGAGCTAGCACGACTACCAATACTAGAGCTACTAGAACTTGCAATAATTGTCATACCATTTAAAATCGTAGTTTCACTATCATGATTCAGATCCATTACTTGTGTTTGTTTACATGTTGTTGATAAAGAGTTTTTACCTGATGGAGTTGAATTAGGTGTTATCAATAATTGTTCTTCATCATCATTTTCTTCTATCGATGAATCATCCGCAGTATTTTCCTCTTCTGAAGAATCTTCCTCTTCTTCTTCTGCTTCCTCCTCCACAGATTCACTCCCTTCATCAGGCCATACATCAATTGCCTTCACATGTGTTGAAAATACACCGTTGTGTTTGTATCTATACAATCTATCAACCCCTTCAAATTTTACTTGCCATACATTATTGGAAATAATTTTTGCTACTTGGCATCTATAGTAATGATGCGACCACCAGACCCAATACCAGCTGCCTTTCACAGCTTCAGATGGTAATGGTGAATTCGGCATTGTAAATACTTTTGTTGCACTTTCCAATAATGTCGAGGATGAGGAGGGTGAGGTAGAAGAAGATGATGAATTTCCGGCGGTTGCATTTTCCACTATGCATTTAACAACTTTGTCATTTACTTCAATTACTTTTAATTCTTTACCATGGTAAACCCCTGTTGTGCCTATCTTTGCTTCTAATAACCACTTTGCAAGACTCTCAATTTTATCATATTTATAATTAATTTTTCGTCGTCGTTTTGTGGATTTCAGTGAATTTTTCTCTGCTAGTTCCTTCCATCGTTTTTTATTATCCTCTGTAGCATCTCCACTTTCATATCGCACGGGAGGTTTAATTTTACGTTTATTTCTTCTTTTTGGCATTATTTTGTTTTTATAAATAATTTACACTACGACGGTATATGCCTTTGTGTATGTGTATATATATATCGATGATACTAATATATTTTCTATTTTGAAAAATTACAGCAACCAATAAAGTAATATCGGATGATCAAGGTAGAGGGATGATGTTTACATATATTGTATATACCTGTATCCCTACACATTTTGAATTTCTTTCTATACATGGATTGATTTTTAATATTGAAATATATATATATCCACATGTGGATATATGCCACATCAATTATTGATTTATTATTAGCAGGGTAGTATCATAGGTATATTGATTATTGGAGTAGTGTCTAGAAGATCAAATCGTCTATGATGTGTACATGTAATTATCCTATTTAGATATTTAGATAGAAGGCAGCTTAATTAGTAGAACTTTCTAGCTACGTATTTTACAATGCTACTGCTATGTTATTTGTTATAGCATTGCACAGCATAGATATTAACTATTCTGGATACTATATGACAATATAGCACTGCTGCAGCAAAGGTGGAACCAATAGCATAGTCTAATAGCATTGCATAGCATGTTGTATAAATAGGCCCGGATCAAGCATTATTACAATAAGCAAAAGGGTCTTCTTATTCGTAGTAGTAAAATGGATAACAAAATCAGAGAGAAGAGAGGTGGCTCTAACAGGCAAATATGGCACAATATACAATATTGTGTTCTAATAAATAAGGTATTTTATATTAAAATACATAGACACAGCACTAGTCTCATGTAAATAGGCTGGATTAAACAGAAAAGCCATTCCGTATAACAATACACAAAGAAATATTTGTAATGGATGATTGTACATCAAAACTTAGCATTCTATCTCCTCCGAGACGCGATACGAATGATCCCTGAACTTTTAGTATGTTTAATAAAACATATTTACTTGTGTACTATAAAAAAACTCCTGAAGAGAAATATTAATTTTTAATATATTTTGTATGTGTGTTCATGTCTAATGTTGTTCATGATTTTCACAATTTTAAGGCTGTTTCTATATATATTGGGTATATTTTTTGAGATATATTTTGATAGGAATATTATGTACTTAGATCAATAGACACTACTAAAATGATATTGAAATTCTTGATTTTTTACAAGTTCCAGCTTCAAATGCACGATTTTGCCTTGGTATCGTAGTGTAAATTTGTAACACTTTCCATTTTCGTACAGTAATTAGGGGTATACAAGAAATCCTTCGCTACGAGCACCCCAATCAATTGGAAAACCAACGTCGACTTTGTTACCTTGTGCATCTGCAAAACCGCCCGCCATCATTGCGACTGCGGCAAGTAGCCCTCCATTACCAGGTAGATAAACAGGAAGTGACTTTGCTTGAAAATTGTGCCCATTTTGAAGATACGTATTTTTTGATGTATTCTTTAGGAGCATATCAACCACGCTCTCAGAGGACCATTTCAAGCGCATCTGTGCAAATGCAAATATTGGATAGTCCCATCCCCAAGTTGAGAGATAGTCCCAACCATCAATAGAATAAGACAAAGTACTGTTCATGATTGTTGTGTTCAGATTTGCATTGTTTACACTAAGACCGTTGATCATTCCCAGAGCACCAAGGGTCATCGGGTGTGACTTATATGCTCCACTACATTGATGTTTGCTTTTCTTTACTTTTTCACTTGGACTTCTGTCTGGGAAACCCCAACAGTTTGCATTTGGGGCATAGGCATATGGCCCAAATTTTCCATCTTTTGGTGCAGTAGCGATTGTAGCTTCTGCAAGCGACTTCAAGACATTTTCCCAGGCAGGTTTACTGGGAAGTCCTGCACGCGTACGCCATTCCTTCGCAATCTGCAGCGCGATTCGCCAATAAGTCAATTCAAATGTTGGGTTCCAAGTCTCTTTTTCCGGGTTCCCTTCTTCGGCTGCTTTCAAAGGTGGGCCGAGCCACAAAGTTTCTTTACTTTGTGGCTCAACTTCTAGATTCGGAGTGTTTCCTATGGTGGGATATGATGCCATGAAGTCAGCGGTCAACTCGATAACTTCCTCCATGCGTCGCACAATTGCAGCTTTTGCACTTGAATTTGGCGCATAAAGCCGCTGAAGCTCCGTCATCCATATAATGTGTGGCTGTTGCCAAATTAGCAGTGGTCCTGTACCGCTCGGACCGGTCCAGTATAAAAGAGGATAGCTATTGTTGGAGTAGGTCGTGCTACCAACACTTGGAGCATTGAAGCAAGTCCATGGAAATGACGAGTCTTGAGCTGCGGCTTTGCAGGGTGTCGTGGCTGGAGCTGCCATCTTGGGCCATCGGGCTCCATCATATCCTTGAAATTTAGCATAAGCAGTTGCATTAGGAATCATTTCAACAAACCAGTGATCTGATCTTTGCATTAAATGTGATCGTTGCCAAAGCACAAAGTGGCAATGATGGAAAAATCTCATTTCGTGATGGAATTTTCCATACCAGCTATTTATCACGTAGCCTGTTTCTTGTGGTGGTAAAGAACCTGAAGAATGTATACGCGTGAGATATAGTGAAAGAATAATTCGACGCTCTAGTTCGAAAGCACTTGCATCAAAATGATGGCCCGTGTGCTCATTTGCTAGATCTACAAAAGCACCACTGTGCCAAAAATTTGACCAACTTTGGGCTATCATGCGCTTTATCTCATCAAAAAGTGGTAGCTTCTTCATACCTGCCAAGATGTCTCGTGTCAATGCTACCTTATTCTTCAGCCATAGTGCAGTAACTTTAATGGGATAGTTTGCATTCGGTGGTGCAAGTAAGCATGATAGATCCAATTTAGTCGATGATAGCCCGTCAAGGTAAAATGAATGAGGCCCATCTTGCTTTAGAACCACCATAGAGTCCTGCCAGCTACAGATAACGTTGTATTCATCCCAGTCCAGCTTTCGATGAAATAACACAGAATTATTCGTAAGTGACCCATTCCAAATAATTGTTGTTGTGTGCCGCGATAAAGGATTCGCCGGCTGATTCCAATTGTAGCCACCGCCATACCCACTGCTAGAGCCATAGGGAAACGCTATATGTGCTACAAGAACGTCTAAATCTGTCGTTCTTCGAGTCTTGTTCTGTAGGGTTGTCATAGAATTACCCTCTACCCGCCATGCAATAATATCTAAATCCATATGACAAACAGTCTGAACTGCCATATGAGAGTCTTGATTCCCTTCGGCATTATGAAAAGTGAAGTTGGAACGAAGTAATCCCGTATAAGGCTCTAAAACTTGTACAGAACTCTTGCTATCAATGTCAACATCAATTCGAAGGGGTGATAAGGTACTCTTGCGACGACGCAACGCAACCTGAATAAGATCTAGTCGATGTGGATTTTCTCGCAACCAAGAACCGCCATCTTCAGCAGATTTGGGCATGTTGGTTGGATATGGAACTTTTCTGGTTTTGCTCCAATTTCTGTCTCCAAATGATGATGAAGTATTATAATATTTATACTCGTAAGCAGAGAAGGGAGTCGACTTATTTGAACTTGGTGGTGGAGGTGTTGAGTGCCATCCCCAATCAGAGAGTGTTGTGAGTGGAAAAACTTGGTACGATTCGTTCAGAGTCTGAAAACCAGTTATATCTGCGTTAAATGCAATCATTCCGTTTCCAACTGCGAGTGTTAGCGGGGAGCTCCCTTGCTTTTCATTTGTCGTGACGACCCCTTCAAATTTTATCGTATGACGTTCCACGACTGATTTTCTATCAATCAGCTGTGTGGGTTCTACGATAATTGGGAAAAGAATAAAGCATGCCACTACCGCAGTTCTGAGCGCCATTTGTAGGTGCGCCAGCACTATTTCTAAAATAAACAAAATTATCTCTATTTTAATTTTTTAAATCGCATGGCGGAGAGAAGAAGGAAGAAGAATATATATATATATATTAATATTTATATACATGTAATTATTTAATAATATATACCTGGTATAATAATTGTGCAATTATTGGCAATTATTGGCGAATAATATATTTCGTAAGTTTATTACCTTAAAACAAAAAGGTACACAGAGGTGGCCTTTTCTCTTAAGTAGTACTTTTAACAACGTCTCTTTTTCACTGTCAATTCGTGTTGTCTACGTTTGTTGGAGCACGTCCCACTTGGAAACTTCCCACCATTGCATAGGTATCTTTTTGTCTACCGTTGGTTGGTACGTCATTTCGGGTCCTACTTCAAAACTTATCCATTGCCTGGAATAACCACCCTGTTTTTCATCTGGATTTTGGCCGGAAAAGTATACACGTGCCCCGAGAGCACCTACATCAAGATCCCACGTCCGCCCATCACCAACCCAACCCTGCCCTTTTTTAGTTGGAAAGCCGTGCACGCCCCATTCATCGCACGGTAAAATTTGCACAAGTTCCTGCGGAGCTGGATTGCTATAGGGGTCGCAACTGAAACTAGTACCTGGCAGGTTTGGTGGTGGACACCATCCCGAATAGCATTCGTAAGGAAATTTTTTTGTGTCGTTTCGGTACACCAACGTTCCATCAATTTTCATGTGACTTGGTGGGCAAACATTCTGATTTTCAGCGGTGCAGCCGTTATTCTCTTTTGGATCCATGCCGAAGCAAATGTATCTTGTCACGTCTGTCATCAGATCGCCATCGCAGGGCTCCCCATTCAACTTCCAACACCCAGATATTTCTGGAAGATAAAACTGATTATGTCCAACACCATTATTTAATACATTTAAGTTCACTACCAAATGCAAGCCCTTTTCCCGGGTAGCAGACACAGGACCGTCCATCATCCCACTGCCATTCCATGGGTACCCACCGTACCCACCAGATATATCGTTTGATCGGAGATAATTCATTAACCATGGGTAGTTTTTCGAGGGCTTCAATCCAGAAAAATAGACCCAGTTGCAACCCTCTATATGTGACAAGTTACTGCAATTCCGGTACCATGCAGTAAACAAAATAGAAGAGTTGGCAAGAATTTCAGGTGGGTCAGGGATAGTCCGCGCTTTGTCATGCGAACTCCAACGCTCCCGGACACGCTGCTGCACAGATATGTCCGTATATGCTAGTAACGCGGACTGGACCTCTTCCAATTGATCTGATGTCCAGCTAACATTCACATCATAAGTTCCCGCAAAAAATCCACCAGACCATCCATTACTTTGCTTTGTCCAGCGGTGCACCATAAGAGGTTGATTCATGGGCAGATTGTTAAAACCAAGGTGGGATTTTTTATCTTTCTCTCCTAAAGTCTCTGGGCACAAACCCTTGGAAAGATCCATATTACCAGATTTAAACATTACAGACCAATGGCTAAATTTTATCTTCTTGTCTGTGGCAAATGGGCGAGCACAAAGTCTCCCAAGGAACAACTCTTTCTCTCGTGCAAATACTTCGACGTCCTTTGTCTCGTTCTCCCCAGGTATTGACTCTCCAGCTCGGAGTAAATTGTCTTCCACACTCACAGCATTTTTACCTTCCGAAGAAATTAGACAATCAGCAAGACGCGGAGAAGGAAAATTTAAATGATCATACTCTTCCGGTCCCTTAGCGCCGTTGCAAAAATTCCAGCCACACCAAGCGGTTGCTGGATATTCTGCTGTCATACCAGGATCTCCGATGAGAGTTTTCCATGTCCCTTGACTACCCGAGGCTTCCACTGCCGCTACCGATGCCGCTACCGACACAGTGCAAAATAAGATAAATGAGTACATGAAAATCTGCATTATTGGCATATTTTGCTTAGCCTATTTCTCGTCTGCAATCAAAATATGACGTAGTGCAGGAAGTATTTATACGAATGGATCCAAGAAGTAGTGGTAAGCGTTTCCCTGGCCGCTCATTCTTCTCCCTCCTTCATCCATGGTCGGGTTTAGGTTTGTTTGGTGTTTATGATGTTGTTCGATTAAATTATTATTATTATATTTATTAATTATTGTGCTATTGCAAGTGCATTTCAGATTTCAGTTCAGAAAAAAGCCAGAAGCCGCCAGAAAGCTGGAAAGCCAGGAAAGGAAAGCGCACAAGCTGGAAAGCCGCCAGAAAGCTGGCCCAGTCTGTCCATTAATTACTTACGATAAATTTAGCACTACATAGCACTAAAAACAA
>JACLAC010019810.1_pt1 | contig 28287 bp, 18 predicted proteins | sample 8027881 | NCBI WGS metagenome assembly JACLAC01 (sample SAMN15725517, study PRJNA655200) | protist metagenome | isolation source: fluorescence activated cell sorting (FACS) single amplified genomes of... | place: Spain: Blaines Bay Microbial Observatory, Mediterranean Sea | collected 2016-01-19 | reverse complement strand
TTCCTTCGGCAGAGCGTACCAATCCTGAATCGGAAGGCCTTCTTTGAGCCCGACTCCGCGGCTCACCAGTTCCGACACCTTCAGCGTTTTGCCGCTGCCGTTCTGAAATCGCACAACGGCCGGGATCGGCTGTCTGCTTTCGTTCAGGACCCGCACCTGAAGCTGGCAGGTCTTACCGCCTTCTCCCTGAAGATTCGCAACCGCCGCCGTGATCGCGACGGCCAGCAGACTCACAAGCACGCTTCGCATGGCAGCCTCCCGCGTTGGAGAAATCCGTTACGGGAAGCTTATTTGCGGAAGGAGAGATCGTCACGCGAGTGGCAGGCCGGCGTCACTCCAACCGCTCTTCAATCGCCCGCAGCAGTTTCAACTCAGCCTCGCTGTTCAGCTTGCCGGTAATCGCGTTGTGGCGGAACGGAAGAACGACTGTGTCCTCGACTCCCTCAAGCCGGCCGCGTTTGACGGCGACAACTCCGTCTCCTTCGCCGTCGGTGAACTCGGCGGCGTCGGTGAGGATCGGGTCAAGCCGCGGGCTGATGAGTTGCAGTGTCTTACTTTTTTCCTGAGCCTGCTTGAGAAGGGTCGTCAGCTGAACGACCGAACTCTCCGACAGAGCCGCATCATTTCCGAGGATCAGCGAGTATCGCACAGCGGCGTTTCGTTTTCTCGCGTTGAGCGTCCGCAGAAACTTCGAGTCCGGTCGCAGATCGCCTCGCGCTTCATTGAGGCCGTCCTGCCACGAGGCTATGAACCGGCTGGCGTCATGGTCTCGCTTGACGAGATGCTCAAGCAGATCGAAGTCGCCCGGCAGGTAAGCCAGATGCGAACCTTGATTCGGGGTGGCCACCATGATCAGTTGCCGAACGTTACCGGGGTCGAGATTCGGATCTTCGATGACAGCTCGAGTCACCAGGCCTCCCATCGAGTGCGCAACGATGGCCAATTCCGTTTCCGGGCGAGCTTTCCGGAGTCGCATGAGTTCTCTGGAGAGAAGCTTCGCCGACTCCTGCGCGGGGCCGTCGTTGGGGTAGCAGAAAAGCAGGACGATTCGGTCTTTCTCGAAGTCACCATTGGACTGGCGGAGTTTCGCTGCCAGGTCTGTAAGCTTCTCCGGACGCGAGTTGTATCCGTGAATCAGGATGACGATCGGTTCCCGATGCGGTTTGGCAAGCTCCTCTGAGTCGAATTTCAGGCCCCATCGTTGCTGATTCGAATCCAAGCGACCTCGCAGCTTTCGCTTGGCATCTCGAAAGATGGATTGCTTAACAACAATCTTCAGCGAGTGCCTCTTGTCCTTTTCTGCATCAAGTCGAGCCAGCCGCAAAGTCGCTTTGCCTCGGGCCGCCGCGTTAATGCCGAACAGCGTGAACCAGGCTTTCTTCGAAGTGGGGTTGAAGCTGCCTCGTGGAAGCAGCGACGCGATCGCCTCGCCATTCATGTCAGCGGCCTCGCCGAGGCCCGCCATGACGTCACCCCAGTGAACTCGACCATTCCTCGCCGGAACGATGATCGTCACCGTACCGGCGTTATCGTCTCGCGAAACGGCGAATGCCTCACCGCTTGCGAATTCCTTCGTGGTGGCCTTGACACGGCTTCCCTTCGCCAAAGTCGGCTCGGTTTTCGAGGATTCCTCGGCAAATGCCGGGCTGCTCAGAATGAGCATGACCGTAAGAAGTCGCAGAACCTGCCAGTGGAATGTGTTCACGATTCACTCCTGCCTGTTACTGCCGACGTGCGGCGGTTTGGGACGCACAATTGTAAGCAGGTTCAATTCGATTTGGCGGATTTGTGCAGTCGATTGGACTCTTTCGGCGTAGAGAATCCTGCGGCGCAACGAGAATCCATCGAAGTGCGAGTGTACCACGGAAGGCCGCGAATCATTTCAGAGGGCAGACATGCTTCACACAGTGGTCATGGCAGGCGGCAGTGGAACCCGGTTCTGGCCGGCCAGCCGGAAAGCTCATCCCAAGCAGTTTCTGACGCTGTTCGGCGAGCAGACGCTCATCCAGCAGACGGTCTTGCAGTGTGCTCCGATCGCTCCCGCGGGCGAACGGACGTGGGTCGTGACCGGAACTGCTCATGCCGTCGAAACCGCTCGGCAGCTTCCCGAGATCCCATCGCAACGAATCCTCGTCGAACCGTGTGCCCGCAACACGGCTCCGTGCGTCGGTCTGGCCGCGGCGTGTCTGCTGGCCGAGGATCCCGATGCCGTCATGCTGGTAACGCCAGCCGACCATGTGATCGCTCCGAACGAGGATTTCCTGGCGGCGGTCGAGCGAGCTGTCGCCACCGTCGAGCAGAATCCGGACAAGCTGTGCACCTTCGGCGTCGTGCCGGATCGACCGGCGACCGGATACGGATACATCGAGCCTGCCGAGCCGCTCGCCGGAGCCGACCGTGTTTTCTCGGTCAAGCAGTTCCGCGAAAAGCCGGACCTAGAAACGGCGAAGCAGTTCGTCGCAGACGGCCTGTTCTGGAACAGCGGCATCTTCGTGTGGCGAGCGGACACAATCCTCAAATGCCTCGCCGAATACGAGCCGGGCATCACCGAGCAACTCGGACCGATCCGCGAAGCCTGGGACACCCCCGGTTTCGCCGCGGTACTCGAAGAACAGTTTCCGCAGATGCCGTCGATTTCGATCGACTACGCCGTGCTGGAACACTCAAGCGAAGTCTGCGTCCTAGAAGCTCCGTTCAACTGGGACGACGTCGGAAGCTGGTCAGCCTTGCCGAGACTCAATCCACAGGACGAGTCCGGCAACACAGTGCTCGGCCAACACGTCAGCCTCGACTCAAAAAACTGCACGGTTTTTTCGAGTGACGATCACCTGGTCACCACTATTGGCCTGGACGACTGCCTGGTGGTCCACACTCCGGCCTCGACTCTTGTCGCGAGACTCGAAGACGACGCTCAGATCAATGCTCTGCTGAAGCAGATTGAAGCCGGCGGACTGGGTGAGTATCTGTAGGATGTTTTCGTTCCCGGAGCGACCGCTGAGTTGCCATCCTGGTCGTGCACTGCCGGTCCCGGGCAATCGGGTCGGAGCAAATTCAAGTCAGCGTTGTCTGCCATTGTCCGAGGCTCTGACAATACCAGCAAGAGCGGCGACCCATGGCACTGTATCGATTGGTAACTTTTGCAGCTCGGCCGTAGCGTAACCCGAACTCACAGAGACAATGAGCCAGCACCTCATCAGCCACTCGGCAAAGGACTCTCTCATGACCAGACGCATCTTCTCCTGGATCATCGCAGGCACCGCTTCGGTCGCTCTAATTGTCTCCTCTCTTTTCCCGAGCGTCGATCAAGAGGAAGGCTCGGTCGAAGCGGCGTTTAAGCCGGCAAATTCTCCCGGCCGGCCTCTAAAGGTGGGGCATCCGACTTTCGCAAGCCCTCATGCCAATCCCATCGCTATCAACGGCGAACTGGTTTTCGTTGTCAACACGCCGGCCGACACTGTCGACGTGATTGAGGCAAAAACGAAAAAGATCAAAACGCGAATCCACGTCGGCATTGACCCAGTCGGCATCGGCATCCGGCCAGACGGCAAAGAGGTCTGGGTCTCGAACCACGTGAGCGATTCGGTCAGCGTCATCGATACGGACTCAACCAGCCCGACGTACCTGCAGGTCGTCGCGACGGTTCAGGACTTTGATCCGAGAACCAAGGCCACGACTTTTGACGAACCGATCGGAATCGCCTTCGCCAGTAACGAGAAAGCCTACGTAGCTCTCTCTTCCGAGAATCAGATTGCCGTTGTCGATGTCGCTTCGAGAAATATTAAAGACCGGCTGATCATCACCGCTCAGGATCCGCGATCGATCACGGTTCACGGAGACCGCCTCTACGTGACCCCCTTCGAGTCGAACAACAAAACGCAGCTGTCTGGCGGCAGCCGCGACAAAGTGGACAAAGACGAAGCCAAAGAGCTCTACACCTTTGACGCGTGGGAGCACTCGATCCGGGTCAACAATGTTCTGTCACTCGGTCATGTAACCGACATCGTCAAGCATCCCGACGTACCAGATCGCGACTTGTTCGTCTTCGACACGAAGACCGACAAGCTGGTGCAGACAGTCAACACGCTGGGAACACTGCTTTACGGAGTGACGGTTGATTCGAAGGGACAGATTTTCATCGCTCAGACCGATGCCCGCAACGATGCCAATGGTCGGGCCGGCACGAAGAAACACGGTATGAAGGAGATGGAAAACCGGGCCTTCCTGAATCAGATCACGAAGCTCAATTTCCAAGACGGAAAAGCGAACAAGCCGCTGGTCATCGACCTCGAACCGCTCCCGCCGAAGCATCCGGCAAAGGGCGAGGCTCTGGCGACTCCGTACGCAGTCAAAGTCAGCGGCGATGACTCGACGCTGGTCGTAGCCGCCGCCGGATCGGACAAGGTCTTCACCGTCGATGCGGAAAGCGGCGAGGTCCTTGGCCGAGTTTCCGTCGGAGCCGTTCCGCGAGGGATCGCTCTTCAGAATGCCGAGTCCGGCAAGCCCTCGCAGGCGTGGGTCTACAATGCGGTCGCGAATACGGTTTCCGTCGTCAGTCTCAATGACCGGACAAAGCCGAAGATCGCGGGATTCGTGAAGCTCGACGACCCCACGCACCGGCAGGTCAAGCTCGGACGAACCTGGTTCAACGACGCCGACGCGTCCTCGACCGGCACATTCTCCTGCGAGAGCTGCCATCCAGACAACAACGTCGACCAGCTTCTGTGGGTGTTGCAGACGCCGATCGTCACTGGCGGAAACCAGATCATGCCGAGGTCGACGATGCCAATTCGTGGTCTCCGCGACACGGCTCCGTTCCACTGGGACGGAGTGCTGGGCGACCCGTACGGAGGCATCAACAGTGCGAGCATTCGCGCTGCCGTCGAGCCGACCGCGGACGAAGACGACCAGACCACGAGCACTCGACACCTGGTCGACGTGAGCCTGGCAGAGATCCTCTTTGCCCACGGCGACGAGACCGTCAATGACGAAGGAAAACTCGGCCACTTCACCGCGGCCGAACGCGATGACCTGGCCGCCTACCTGCTGAGCGTTCCGTTCCCGCCAGCTCAGCGTCGCGCGTATGACAACGTTCTTTCAAAGACGGCCCGACAGGGCTTCAAGCTGTTCCACATCGAAGGTGACCTCGACCCGGGACGCACAACCCCAAACGTATGCGGCAACTGCCACCGCATGCCGTTCCTGGTCAGTACAAACACGCCCGGCACCGGGATGGAAGCTCCCACCTGGCGAGGTGCCTACGATCGCTTCCTGATTCTGCCGCAGGGCCGGCTGAACATTGTCGAATTCCCGTTCTACCGCCGCGTGGCCGAACGCGGGAACTCCGAACAGGAAATCTGGCGTTTTTCGTGGGGCGGCCGGCCCCGCTTCAACCCAATCTGGAACATGGTTGTCGAGGGCAGTACCGGCTTTTCCGGATCGTTCGCACGGCAGGTCACTCTCAGCCAGTCTTCCATTGAGGAAGAACTGACCACGGACCTGCTGAACGCTCTGGAAGTCTCCGCGGGTGAGGGAGCCGTCGTGCTCGAGGCCGAAGGAGTTTTAATTTCGAACGAAGACTCAAAGCCAATTGAACTGCAGTTCCATCCCGATTTCCAGGACGGAGCTTACGTCAGCAAAGCTCGGAACCGGAAAGTGTTCTCACGCATAGAGCTGATTGAGCTCGCCACAAAAGGAGAATTCGTTGGCACGTTCACCGGCCGGCATGGCGAGAACGCCGACTACGAAAGTCCTCAGCCGGCATTGTGGACTCTCGGCCCGATCGAACGTCAGCGCGGCCGGCAACGCTTTCCGATCGTCCACGAAGAAAAACGTAGCATGTCGCTGAGTGGACGGAACTTTGATGAGTACTCCAGCCTTTATGTCGACGGCCGTCGCGTCGACGGAGCGATCACGTTTGGCCTGGAGGAACAGGAAGAGGTCGTCATCGAGTTGGAGTCTCTGCCGGAGCCGGGCATGCACACGCTGCAGGTCCAGTCGGAACAGGGACTCTTCAGCAATGATTTCATTTTTCACGTCGTAAAAGATGCCGACGGAGTGATCGCCCTGCAGAAGAAAATGGACGACTTCCACATCGATCGTCAGGCCGCATTGACCCGCGCGATCGCCCGCGGAAACCTTGGGTACATCAACCGGCATCTGGACCAAGGGGCCCGCATCAACCGCCAGTCTGGTCAAGGCGGATCGACTCCACTGAGCGACGCAGCACTGCGAGGAAATCTCGAAGTCGTGAAGCTCCTGATCAAACGCGGCGCAAGAGTCGACGCGACAAACCGAGACGGTAACACGCCTCTTCACGTCGCAACGTTCATGTGCCGCAAAGAGGTCGTAGAGTTTCTGCTTGAAAAGGGAGCCAACTCGCTCACAAAGAACAATCGCCAGGAGACTTCGATCGATATCGTGTCGGGCGTGTGGAACAAAGGGCTCGGCGATTTCTATTCAGGCATTGGGCGGTCGATCGGACAGAAAGTCGACCTGGAACAACTCCAGAAAATGCGTCCAGAGATGAAGGCATTACTGGAAGAGAAGGTCGAAAAAAAGTGAGCCATTGACCGTCAGACTATGTATGAAATGGCTGACAGTGCCCCGGTAGAACAGTGCCTCAGTAGAAATGAGCCGTGCGAGAAATAGACCACTTACGCGTCGCAGATCGTGGTGCGGACCGTTCAGCGGCATTTTGAGCTGCTCCGTGATCTGTTGGCTTAGGACTCTTCCTAGTTGACGCCTCAGGTTATGATGTTGCGGTCGACATCCAATCCCAGGCTGCGAACATGACTCACTCCGGAATCACTCGACGCAATGCTCTCTGCGCGGCCGCTGCAGCGGCTTCGGCGACGACGCTACCCAGCGCGGTCTCCGCATCCGATCGGCCTTCGCCACACCATGCTCCTCAGGCAAAGCATGTTGTGGTGCTCTACATGTCCGGTGGCTATTCGCATGTGGACACGTTTGATCCGAAGCCGCGACTGATTCGCGAACACGACCTCTCCATTGGTTCGGAGCTTCGCGCAGCGGTCTCGGGGCAGCCGAAGGCGGAGCGGTTTCTGAAAGCTCCCCTGTGGCGGTTTCGGCCGAACGCGAAATGCGGCACGGAGGTCAGTGACCTGTTCCCGCACGTTCGCGAGGTCATGCACGAGGTCGCTCTGATCCGGTCGATGCACTCGGATCATCGGGACCACGGCGAAGCGACACTTCAGCTTCACACAGGCAGCACGTCAGTCGCAATGCCAAGCCTCGGAGCATGGCTGAGTTTCGGGCTCGGCACATTCAACCCGAATCTACCGTCGCACGTCGTGATTTCCGAGCACCGGCCTTACAGCGGTCCGCAGATCTGGGATGCGAACTTTCTGCCAGGCGTCCACTCGGGTGTTCGCATTCAGCCTGGCAATGAACCGCTTCCGCATCTGACGCCAGCCTCGCCCGCGAAGCTTCAGGATCTGGAACTGGGGCTGCTTGAGTCGCTGAACCGACGACACCTCGAAAAACGAAAAGGAGACTCGCAACTGGCGACGCGTATGCAGACGTTTCGCACGGCAAAGGGCCTGCAGGACCTCGCCCCGGAGGTCCTCGACCTCTCGCGCGAGTCAAAGCACACGCTTGAGCTTTACGGTTCGAAGCCAGACGACAAGTCGTCTTACGCGGCACAGTGCCTGACGGCTCGGCGACTGATCGAGAATGGAGTTCGCTTTGTTGAGATCATCGACGCAGTTGGAGCGTGCCGCGATAACTGGGACGCCGCTCACCGGGACGTCGGGTCGCACGCGAAATACGCGAAGCGAGTCGACCAGCCGATCGCCGCTTTGATCAGAGACCTCAAACAGCGAGGCCTTTTCGACGACACACTGCTGGTTTTCTGCACGGAGTTCGGGCGGACGCCGTGGGCTCAGGACGGCAAGGGAACGAAAAGCCGCAATCATCATCCCGCCGCGTTCTCGTGCTGGCTGGCCGGCGGCGGCATCAAACGCGGCATCGCTTACGGCCAGACGGACGACATTGGGAACCGCGTTGAGGAGAACTCCGTCCACATGCACGACTTCCACGCGACGATTCTGCACGCGATGGGTCTGGATCATGAGAAACTGACCTACCGCCATGCCGGGCGTGATTTCCGTCTGACCGATGTGCATGGCGAAGTCATTCGGGGCGTGCTTTCCTGAAACAGCCCCCTTTTCGAAACGCTCCTGGGCTGATGACAGACTGCCACAGGTGTTCGTTGCCTGGCCTCAAAACAGCCGCAGCTACTCTGGCTCTAAAATTGCACCCGCCTGACGGACGCAAGTCGTGAATTTCCACCACCTCTCTCGCGGCCAGCCCGCTCCGGAACTTCGGCGCCAGCCTGAATTGTGCCAGCAGGCCACAATTGCTGTTTTGATTTTTCCAGGTCGCGGAATCCCACAGATGGTGAACTGTATCGTGGTGGTGGCAGCGTAACCACCGGCTCAACAAAGTGTTGAGTTTACACTTTATCTGAAAAGTTATTCGGAGACTAAAATGGCCATCGTCTGCTCTGAACGTTCCGGATCGGTCGAGTGCCCTTATTGTGGTCATCAGGTAGCCGGGAATGTCATCTACAACGGGCAGAGCATGCGGTGTCAGAACTGCATGTCCTCATTGGAAGCACCGGTTTATATGCCCACTAAGCGTATGCATCCTGAGCGTGGCGGTCAGGCATAGCAAACGGGCTGTTGTGTAATAGTATTGCCTCTCATTCTTTTGAGTGGCTGGGCAGCAGATCGCACGAAGAAGAAGCCTTGCCCAAAATCGAAGAGCAGATGCCGCAAGACCGAGCAAACAACATTTTTCCCATAGAACAGGGGCCTCTTGGAGCGGTCGCAGCGAATGATGGCTCAGTTGAGAGTGACGAGACCGCGATAGAAGAACCCCCAAAAACGCAAAATTTCTTCCGCAGTATGCCCATGTGGTGGAAGGCAAAGATGCGAACGCTCAAACTGCAATCGGAGACGCCTTCCACAACGGGCATATCGTCCCATTAGATAAACACGAAGCAGCAGACTGGTATCGTTTGGCCGCCGAGCAAGGGCACATTGACGCGCAACTTAAGCTGGGTCGTTTGTTATCATCCGATGATGAACCCATTGATCATCGATGAAGCGTATATGTGGTTACTACTCGCGGCCTTCAAGAACGAAGAAGCAAAAGTACTTGCCGACGAGCTCAGAGGAAGGATATCAACGGAAGATCGCGCGTGGGGAGCAAAAGAGGCTCGCAGAAGGCTGCTTGGCGACTAGTGAAAATCCCACGGCCGTTGCGTTGAATCTCGATTGAGACTGACAGAAATGTTGATCGATTCTGGAAAAGCAAACTCAACCCAAATCAAGTGGATGGGATCGATGATCCGAGAATACCCAGGTACGAAGGTCGCCGAGGGAGCGTGGAACTTCTCGAAATGCTGAAGTAGCATCAGAAGCCCATCGCGTCGTTATGCATCTCGTAGAACAGCGGGTCGGCGCATCCCACGGGCCGTCCTCGTAAACGTCGTCGACGCAGGCACTGCGTCAGTTGAGTCGCTCGAACTGAAGCAGATAGAGCCCGCGTTCGTGAGCGTGCTCGAGGACGTCGAGATGACTCCTGACCGCGAGCTCAACGTAACGGCCTACGATAATGTCGCCGCTCAGGATCGCATCGCGTCGTTGCCGACACATGCCGCATGGTTTCGAGGTGCCATACGGAGGATGTAGACTTGAGGAGTGTTGCTGCAATTGTTCCAGAGTACGCTATCAACGGGCCGGTTGAATTCAACAATTGATGAAGAAACGGGCAGTGAAGCAAGCGTAGCAGAACCGCGACAGTGTGCGACGGCTCTCGCGAAAGGACTACCGATGCCAGAATTGGAATCTGAAGAGCCCACCGAAGGTTTCGGAGCAGGCAGGCGAATGTACGTCATCAAAACAGCGATGGCGTCTACTCCTCATCTGTCACAAAGACCACGGAAGAGTACCAATGCCACGTCTTTTCCGTGTCCTTCGGTGTTGTCTGCGTTGACGCATCCCTTTTCTTCGTCTCATCCCGGAGGCTCCTGATGGGGTCTGATCCTGACGGCATAGTTCAGCACGACGACGGCGAAGTCTCCCGACCGAGTGGATCCGGAGCGGAGCCACACGAGTCTGAGGCAACGGTTCGGGGTGATCACGCGATTCCCGAATCGACTCAATCCGGCTTCGATGAGACCTTAGTCCAGGGATCTCATTTTACCGTCCTGACCGAGCAACGGGCGCCGAAGTCCATGCTCGGCGACTTCGGACGCTACATCATTCAGGGAAAGCTTGGCGAAGGCGGAATGGGAGCTGTCTACATCGCAAAAGACACGCAGCTCGACCGCGACGTTGCTTTGAAGATTCCCAAGTTCAGTCCGGATGACAAAGTCTCGATCGAGTGGTTTTACCGCGAGGCGCGGTCGATGGCCACAATTCATCATCCGAACCTCTGTCCCGTCTTCGACGTGGGCGTCATCGATAATATTCACTACATGTCGATGGCCTATATTGAGGGCCGGCCGCTCACCGATTACGTCAAGTCGGACAAGCCGATTCAGGCTCGTCAGGTCGCGGCGGTCGTGCGAAAGATCGCGGTGGCTCTGGAGGAGGCTCATCGATCCGGCATCGTGCATCGTGATCTGAAGCCGGACAACATCATGATCAACACCCGGAAAGAACCGGTGATCATGGACTTCGGCCTCGCCCGGCGCGAGAACCCGAACGAGGGACAGCTCACGAAGACCGGGCAGATCATGGGCACACCCAGCTACATGGCTCCGGAACAGGTCGAGGGAAATAATGAACTTATCGGTCCTCGCACTGACGTCTACGCCCTCGGCGTGATCATGTATCAGATGCTGTGCGGCGAGCTGCCATTCAAGGGCGTCGTCACGCGGGTCCTGGCAAAGATCATCACCGAGCAGCCACCGGCCCCGTCGGAGATTCAGGCCGACGTTGATCCGGAACTCGAACGGATCTGCCTGAAGGCGAAAGACCGGGATCCGGACAAGCGGTACTCGTCGGCGGCGGAGTTAGCGAACGACCTCAAAAAGTATCTGGCCGGTTCGACGAGCGGTGACACGTTGCGTCGTGCGAAGAGTACCGCGAAAACAGGCAAAGAAGTCACACAGACGGATCAGCTCGCCAACGAGTATTTTGACGCAGCTCCGGCGTCGTACTCTGCGGGCGAGCCGGCCAATAAATATCAGCTGGTCGACGAGTACGAAGAAGTCGAGTATGTGCCTCACCGATCTCGGCAGAAAATGAGTGTCTCGAAGGGGAAGTCGAAAAGTAAATCGAAAAAGAACAAAAGGCGAAAGAAGGTTGCACTGGCCTGGATCGATCCGCTCTGGCTGAAGGTCGGCGGATGTGTCGCCGCGTGTTTCGTCATGACCGTCCTGTTCTTCATGGTTAACGGCAGCGGAGACAACTCGCCCGGCTTCAGTGGTGGAAGTGACGATCCGACCACAGAGTCTGCTGGGCAATCAATGCAGGAACCGTTATCGGTGAACAGTATCGGGATGCGATTTGTGTCGATCCAAGCCGGTACATTCACGATGGGTGAAGGGAAAACCGCTCACAAGGTGACTTTGACGCAGGCATTTGAGCTTGGTCAGTGTGAGGTAACACAGGAGCAGTACGAAAAGGTGATGGGGAAGAACCCGAGCTATTTCAAAGGCAAGCAGAAGAATCCCGTTGAGAATGTCAATTGGGATGATGCAGTTGCGTTCTGCCGGAAGTTGTCAGACCTGCCTGCGGAGAAGTCAGCGGGCCACGTTTATCGGTTACCGACAGAGGCAGAGTGGGAGTACGCGTGCCGTGCGGGGACGACGACGAAGTACAGTTTCGGTAACAGTGATTCCCAGCTGGGCGAGTACGCGTGGCACCGGGGCAACTCTGGGAAAACGACACATCCCGTTGGCGGTAAGAAGCCGAACCCGTGGGGTCTGTACGACATGCAAGGAAATGCCTGGGAGTGGTGCCAGGACTGGTACGGTCGATATTCCGGTGGCAAGCTTACGGGGCCGTCATCGGGCTCGCACCGGGTGGGCCGGGGCGGTAGCTGGTATGACTACTCCGACGGCTGCAGTTCGTATTACCGCGGTGGATTCACGCCTGTCACCCAGTTCAACACCCTGGGCTTTCGTGTGCTCCGCAGTTCTGTCAAGGCGGAGACAGCCAGCCTCAAGGAACATACAGATCATGTCAGTCAGGGTCAGAAGAAGACGTTGTTCGATGCGTGGGATAGGAACCGCGACGGGCGGCTGACGAAGAATGAACTGCCCACGGGGAGAGCTCGCGCCAATTTCGAGAAAGTTGACCGAAACGCCGATGGGTTCATTTCTCGCGAAGAGGACTCCGCCTTTCGGAATAGGTACAGCACACGGCCCTTCCCATACGGGTTGCCGTTTCGCCAGCCGCCGCGCCGTGAATGAAGGCAACGACGGGCTGCGAACCGTCGCTCTTACAGTTTTGTCGGCAGATAACAGGATGAGTGTCAGCCGAGTTGGTAAGCTCATCGCCTTGGGACGTTATGACAAGGCAGACCGTTTGTGGGACGCTGCCCCTTAAGCGGCAACAAATCCCCACTCGCGATGTATCCGCTGACGTGACCTCCGCGGATACACGATCAAAAGTCTATCGCGTCGTCGTGCATCTCGTAGAGCAGCGGGTCGATCGCATCCCGCGGCCAGCAGTATTGTCCCCAGTGATTTCAGGGCCTGCTTCCCAGCTGCCGAGAAGAGCATCGAATCCGGCCAGAGCTGAGTGATCGGCTTATCGAGGCCGCTGTTCGGCCTTTGTCAGGTGAATTTCAGACCGGGATAGGAGATTTCTGCACGATCTGATAGACAGCTCTGGCACCGACTGTCGTCGTTACCCATCCGAACGGTACCGTCGGGCCCTTAGTTTCCACGATTCCGCAAAGGACGGCGGCTCGATGCGTATCCGGCACCCACTGATTAATTCCACTCTGTCGGCAGGAATGACTCGGTCGTTCCGCATGCTCTTCCGCACGCTGCGGATCGAATACGACTTTTTCGTCAACGACACGAACCCGTATCAGATCGCCCAAGGGCCGACATATATTTACTCGGTCTGGCACGACTCGATGGTCGTTCCCGTCTTCGCCGGAAAGCAGCCGGCAACGATGGCTCTGGTCGGGCAGCACAACGATGGTTCTTACGTCGCCAACGTTCTGAAGTCCGCCGGCATTCCTTCGGCACGAGGCTCCAGCTCCAAAGGGGGAGCCGCCGCAATCCGAAAGCTGATCGACGAGACAAAAGACCATCACATCGTCATCACTCCCGACGGTCCGCGCGGTCCGCGTCGGGAACTCAAATCAGGACCGACCTATCTCGCCGCGAAGACCGGTAAGCCACTCGTCCCGACTGCGTTCGCCAGCTCTGCCTCGTGGAACTGGAAAGGCAGTTGGACCGACCTGATGATCCCACGCCCGTTTTCGCGAGTCGTCGCGCTGACCGGAAAACCGATCGAGGTCCCGAAGAAGGCCTCGCGCGAGGAACTCGACGAGTACACTGCGCAGTTGCAGACGGCGATGGACAAGCTGAACGCAAAAGCGGAGCAAATGGTCGCGGAGAACAGCGTGCCCCGCGCCGCGTAGCTTGCCAGCTGTCGGAAACTCCACAAAGACAGTCGACCAGAAGGCAGTTGTCGGCAGCCGGTTCTGCCGATACCGTGAGAAGCCGCCCGACGAATCTCACTCAACCAACGACGGTCTCCCTTCATGCTGCGGGTTCTTGGCTCAAATCGAAAACTCTGCCACGGCGTTTCGCGGCGTGATTTCCTGCATGCCGGAGCCCTTGGAGCGGGCGGCCTCGGCCTGAGTACTCTGCTTTCCGCTCAGATGGCGAGTGCGGATTCAGAGACCACTGCAGGATTTGGTAAAGCGAAAAACTGCATACTGCTCTTTCTGTACGGATCGCCGAGCCAGCTTGAGACCTTCGATATGAAACCGAAGGCTCCCGCTGAGATCCGCGGCACAATGAACCCAATCGCCTCATCCGTGCCGGGTCTGAACGTCTGTGAATTGCTGCCGCACACCTCAAAAATCATGGACCGCACGACGGTCATCCGATCGATGACCCACGACCATCCGATTCACGGCGTCGCCTACGCGATGACCGGCATCCCATCGATTGATGTCGGCATGGAACTGAACCCGTACGACCCCGCTCACCACCCGTGGTTTGGTTCGGTGATCGAGTACGTGGACCGGCAGCGACGCGGGGGCGAGGCCGACTTTGTGCAGAACGTCGCCCTGCCCTTCCACTTCAGCAGCCAGCGCAGCGATCAACCGTTTCGAGCCGGACCGTACGGAGCCTTCCTGGGAGCCGGCTTCAATCCAACGTGGACCGAATTCGCCGGCAAGGGCACGGTCGACATTCACAAAGAGCGGGCCAACGGCCAGTTTTCGTTCGACGGCCCGGAACCGTACCTCGGCTGCGACAAGGAAACGCACTTCCGCGTTGCCTCAACCGCTCCGCTGCCGAACGTGACGCTCGACCGGATCAACCGCCGGAAATCTCTGCTCGGTCAGTTCGACGAAAAACGCCGCGACCTGGAGAGGCACGCCGCCGGCCGATCGCTTGGCAAGTTTCAGGAAATGGCGTTCTCCCTGGTCGGCTCACCAAAAGTCGCTGAGGCACTCGACACGCGCCGCGAACCCCTGTCGACTCGCGAACTTTACGGGATGACTCTGTTTGGTCAGGGCTGCCTGGCGGCGCGGCGAATGATCGAAGCAGGCACACGACTGTGTTCCGTGTTCTGGGATGAGTACGGCCTGGCCGGCGATGCGTGGGACACGCACTGGGGTCACTACCCGCGGATGAAGGATCAGTTGATGCCGCCGTTCGACCGAGCGTTCTCCGGCCTGATCCTCGACTTGGAACAGCGAGGCCTGCTCGACGAAACGCTCGTCGTCTGCCTGAGCGAACACGGACGCACTCCAAAACTGAACTCGGCCGAAGGCGGCGGACGGGATCACTGGGCGAGAGCCTACTCGGCTATCTTCGCCGGCGGCGGTGTCGCTCACGGCAACGTCATCGGCAGCACGGACAGTCACGCCGCCGAGGTCACCTCGCGTCCCGTCGGCCCCAAAGATGTCCTGGCGACAATGCACTCGCTGCTGGGCATCGATCCTCACACAACGATCCCCGATCGCAACGGGCGGCCGATTCCGATCGTCCCGGAAGACTGCCATGTCGTGACCGAAATGATCGCTTAGCACTCTGTTTGCATTCGGGCCTCCACAACAGTATTGAGGCCCGTTTCCGCCACATCGTCTCAGCCCGCCAGGTCCCGTGCGTTTTCAACACGTCTGCATCGAATCCTTCGGCTATACACTCCCCGAGGAAATCGTCACTTCTGACGAAATCGAGGAACGGCTCGCTCCGCTTTACAAACGTCTCCACCTGCCGGCTGGTCGGCTGGAGTTGATGACCGGTATCCGGGAGCGACGGTTCTTTCCGCCAGGGACGCTGCCCGGTTCGATCAGCGCGCAGTCCGCTCGGAAGGCAATCGAGGCATCCGGAATTCCTGTCGAGCATTTCGGAGCACTGGCGCACGGCTCGGTCTGTCGAGATCAGTTGGAACCGGCGACCGCTGCCGGAGTCCATCACGGAGCCGGCCTGCCACAGAACTGCGTGGCCCTCGACGTGAGCAATGCGTGCCTCGGAATCCTCAACGGCATGCTCCTTATCGCAAACATGATTGAGCTGGGTCAGATTCGCGCAGGCGTCGTCGTCGGTACGGAAACCGGCCGCGGCCTGGTCGAAGGCACAATCGATACGCTACTGAATTCGCCAGAAATCACACGGCAGGATGTCAAAGGCGAGTTCGCCTCACTGACGATCGGTTCGGCCTCGGCCGCGATCGTGCTCTGCGACGCGAAGCTCAGCCAAACGGGCAATCGACTGCTTGGCGCCGCCTGCCGAGCAGACTCGTCCCACCACGAACTCTGCGCGGGTGGAGTCGAAAGCGAAAAATTTGGCGATGATCGGCCGAGAATGCAGACCGATTCGGAAGCCCTGCTGCACGCCGGAGTCGGCCTCGCGGCGGAGACCTGGGACGAAACCAAACGAACGCTTGGCTGGTCGAACGACTCCGTCGACAAAGCGTTTACACACCAAGTCGGGCGAGCTCACCGCAAACTGCTTTACGACAAACTCGGCCTGAGCGAAGGTCTGGACTTCGCCACCGTCGATTTCCTGGGCAACACCGGTGCCGCGGCTCTTCCGGTCACGGCGGCAATCGGCCTGGAACGAGGCCACATTCAACCGGGCGAAAACGTCGCGATGCTCGGCATCGGCAGCGGCCTGAATTCCATCATGGCCGGCTTTCGATTCGAAGGCCTTCCGACGTGACAGAAAGCGCGCGGCCGGACAGGTTGGAGCGTGCACTCCAACGGTGCGGTCAGTTCACGGAAGCGGCCGGAGTCGCTTCAGCGATCTGCTGGCGAATGTCAGAGATGTCGATGACCGCGCCCAAGAGCCGAGTTGAGCGACCTTCCTCGCCGGGGGTGACCTTACCTCGGAACAGAATCCAGCCATCGGTGCCGTCTTTCCTTGTGACTCGGTGAACCCGCTGGAAGCTGGCCTTGCCCGTGCTGACGGCGGCCCGCATTTCTCCCTCGACCGAATCGCGATCGTCGGCGTGGATGTGCCGCAGCCATTCGGAGATCGCGTTGGGCAGGTCCTCGTCGCGGTAGCCGAGGATCGACTTCAGAGCTGGCGACATGTAGACGCGGGCGTCGTTAACCGGCCAGTCAAGGACACCGACCTTGGCCTGATTGAGGATCAGGGCATGCCATTCGTAAATCGCCTCGAGGTCAGCGATCGTTTCTTCCAGAACAGCTTCTCGGTCAAAGGGGGCAATCATGGTGTCGCTCGGATGCATGGGCACAAGTGGTGTGAGGCTCCACCATACTCAGCCTCGCCGAGCGAACCATCGATCAGTTCCCCGTCCGTCAAGTTTTTTTCCTGACAGGTGGGGCATTTAACTGTTGCTAAAGAAAGACACGCTGCTCAAACCGGGCCGATCGTAACGGTCAGTAAGGACGGGGCAAGTAGACATGGTCCAAATAGCTGTCTGGCGAGGACTTACGCGATCGCCCGCAGAAATATTGCGATAAGGCAACATCGGATGAGCGATCGCTCTGACGCGGATTGTCAGTTAAGAGCCCCTGTGGGAGTGCCGATGTCGCCCACAGGCAACACACGGAATCATGATTTCCTAGTGCGTGCTCACGGGTGAAACGAAGCCACATCCTGCAGCCCGGCCGCGAGCGACTGCAAACTCAGATAGTCATCACTCGGTGAGGCAATCAGAACCCCGCAGCGGGCCGTCTTCAATTTGCCGAGCCAGAGTGGCGATGTCAGCACGGCACGGGCATCTTCGGACAAGTAAACCCCGCACTGTTCTGACTCCACCTGGAGCAACTCTGTAATGCTCAAACCGTTGTCTGAGTAGAACGCGTCCGCCTCCTGCGGCGAGTTCAATTCCAGAATCCGGCACAGCCAGTCGGAAGGCAAATGCAGCCAGACGGCACAAGAATCGGGAGCTACCCGTCGGGCGACTTCCAGCATGAGACGGCCCATCGTGAGGCGGGCGTTGATGTCCTGAAGTGGCCTCACGACGGGCTCAGTCGAACCTGGCAACTGACACAACATCGAGTCGATGCCCGCTGGACCGAAATAGCCTTCCTCGGCGATTCGCTCGATGGCTGACCGCAGCACAGGAAGAGCTGCTGAGAACTCGCTCGCTTCGAAATCGATGCCTGTCTGGTAAGCCCAGCCCGTTTGCGAACGGCCAGGGTTTGTGAGAATCCGAGTCCAACCGAGTAGCTCAGGCTCCCCGAAATTTGGAATGATCCACTGCGTGCTGAATTCCGCATCCGCCGTGCCCCAGGGCTCAAACTGCACGGACTCATTCCTGTCAAACTGCTTCCACAACCAGCCGGCCGAAGGATCATCGAGGCGGGTTCCTCGCCCGAGAATGCGCCCGCGTGAGGCCATGCCGAAGCGACTTTTCGCAACCCACTTGAAGTCGTGGGGCTCGAGCTGAAAGTGCTCAGCCTCCACTATAATTGCTTCCAGAAATTCAGAATGAGAGCGCACATGCCGGCTGCCAGGCAGGTTGCATCCCAGCTCCATTTCCAGCCGCGCGGCAAAGGCGCGATCATTGACTCGCCGCACGATCGCGGGGCCAGGAGCGGTGAAGCTCCAGGCGTTTTGCGTCGCAAATTCCTGTGCGGCGTGGGAGTGGCCCCAGGGTGTGAATTGCCAGTCAGATGCCTCGGAGGCTGCTGGGTTGTCTGTCGGCAGGGAGATCTCCTCACCTGCCCTTCGGGCCTCCTCTTCCCCGAGGGGAGAGGGGACGGAAATGACTCGTTCGAATCCTGCACAGGAAGCGGCCCTCAGAAAGGACTGTGACAACGGTGCTTCCGTCCAGAGACAGTCCCCGTCCTCGGCGAGAGCAATGAGGAACGGCGCCAGTTGCGCCGCGAGCGACCGGAGTTTCGCCGTGGGGCGATAGCGTGAGCATTCCAGCTCATGCTCGAAATCGAAATTGCCGTAGAGAATTCTCGGCATGCAGTGGCCTGGGAGCTGGTGAGACGAGTCGAAGATTCCGGTGGATTCTGTCAGTTTTACGGGTTGATCGGGTGCCCGGACACAGGCAGACTATGTTGACTTCGATCGTGACAATTGGGCAACGACCGACTCGGAATTGTTGCTCAGCGAGGGTTTTATCGTAGCTTAAGGGAACACATTTCGAGAATTCGGAACCTCGATCTGTCCCATCGACCGACGGTTGAGGAGACCGTCCCACTCCCATTTGACTGCCCGGAATCGGATGTTCCTCGCAGCCAACAGTTCAGGATGCGCCACCCGGCCACTCCCGAATGTTCAATATCTTCCAACATTATCAACTCAACGATGCGACTTGGTTCGTTCTGTCGCTGCTGTTGATCCTTGCGGTTTTCTTTCGCTTTAACCGCCTCTGGTCGTTGCGGAACCTCGACCTGCTGCTGCTCCTTTCGCTCTCGCCCGGACTGCTGTTCCTGACGAGCGAGCATCGAGTTGCCAATTCCTACGCGGGCTATGTCTGGCTGTTTGTGTGCTCAGGGCTGCTGCTGGTGAGGCTGTTCTGCGATTCGCGTTTCAAACGACGGCCACTGCTGGAGCAGAATCTGAATGCCGCGGGTTTGAGTCTGCTTTGTGTTGCGGCCTTTGCCTTCCAGGTGACTCGCGTCTTTACCGAAGAGATGCCGCAGTCAACTCTCGCAACGGTCCACGACGCGAAGGAGATGATCAATCGCCAGGACACGACCACCAAAGAAGGCGAAGAGTCCGATCCGAATTCGGACACTCCTGTTGTCGCACCGGCAATGAAGGTTGTGGGAGTTTTTGGAGGCGTCGTGCCTGCAACAGCTGCAGGAGCACGCGTCACTTACGCGGAGATTCTGGCTGCCTGTTTTGTGGCCTGTCTGTCACACCTCGCCGTCGTACTCGGACTGATCTTCCTGGGTCGCCGACATCTGGGAGACGTGAAGCTCGGTGTCGCTATGGCGACACTCTATTTGCTGATGCCAGGCACCGCCCTCCAGGTCAGTAACTTGAACCACATTCTCCCGGCCGCGTTCGTTGTGTGGGCTCTGGTTTACTACAACAAACCGATGGTCGCCGGTTGCCTGATGGGCCTGGCCTGCGGAACGGTCTTCTTTCCTGCGTTCCTGCTTCCATTGTGGATGGTATTTTACGGTCGCCAGGGATCAATCCGTTTTGGGCTCGCGCTGGGAATCATTGGCGCGGCTCTGTTGAGCACCTTTGCTTTGACCGCGGCCGACAGCCAGTCTTTCCTCAGACAATTCGTCGGCTCAATCGACTGGAGCGTCCTGCAACTGCAGACTGACAGGCCAGGGCAGGGGTTCTGGCAGAGTGACTGGATCGCGTATCGGTTGCCCGTCATGGCCGGTTTCCTGGTGATGGTTTGTGTGCTGTCCATCTTCCCTCGCAAGAAAAACATCGAGCACCTGATAGCCCACTCTGCGGCCATCGTTGTGGGAACTCAGCTATGGTACCCGCAAGGCGGCGGAGTTTACGTTCTGTGGTACCTGCCAATGCTGCTGGCGGTCGTTTTCCGGCCGAGGCTCACACATCTGGTCCCGCCCGAAGCCACGCCACTGCTGCAGGCTGCCCGCAACGCGACCGACGAACTCCGTAAAGGCCGCACATTTTCGGGTGTCGGCCGCAACAAGCTTCGCTGAGTTCCCGAACGCCGCACACAAAGCAGGCACGATCACTTACATGCGAGGTATTCCTGCTCCGAAGTGTGGGCAGTTTCACACGGATCGTGTTCTCTGCCTTACAGATCGATCCATCCGGCTGTCGATCATCTTCTCCGATAAACGCCAAAGGGACGGATTTTCAGACCGGACTTCCGTTGCCGGGAAAGAGCGAACTCTGCCCAAATCGTAATTGCAGCGGGTTGCCGCAGTCGCCAGGATTCTCGGCTTTTCGGAAATCTGCCATCAGAATCAGACCAGAAAGAACACGATGAAAACTCGCGGGCCACTTGCAGGATTCATTCTCGCTACCGCTGCACTGCTTCCCGCCGACGTTAATTCCAGTGAAAAGAACACGGCAACCTCTGCCATTCAGCCAGTTTTGTCGAAGCTGGCAGCAGATTTCTCAACGAAGAAGGATGCTTCAAAATTCGATGGTGGTGAGCCAACTTCAAAAGAGTCCTCAGAAAAAACACAGGGGTCAGCCCCTGTAAAGGCGAAGAAGAATGCCGACCCGCAGACGAATTCAAAAGAAACCAGTAAAAAAACACAAAAAAAAAGCAAACCGCTGAAACGTCAGGTTCTCGTTGTCAAAGCGACCTGGTGCGGAGCCTGCCAGGCTCTTAGCCATGAGTGGCCAAAACTTCGAAAGGTTCGCTGGAGAATTGGCGGAACGAACACTGATCACTTTCAGCTCATCGATGTCGACGCCAATCCAGATGTCGCGGGCCGCTACGGGATCACTCAGCTTCCCACCTTCCTGCTGATTGAGAACGGCAAAGTGATCCAGCGAGCTGGTGGCCTAAACGCGAAGGACATGGCCGATTTTTACTACGGCCGCCTTTAAAGTCCCCGATACCTGCCGGTGAAAGATCGGGAACTTTGCGTAACTTCGCGTGTCTTGAAACAAATACCGGCCAGCGGTACGATCAACCAAAAGTCCGATCCCCGCTAAGCTTGCGATGCGTCCAGCGGCTGGAATCCTCGCATCGAGACGCTTTTCTCCGGGTATTTTCCGGCCCGAGCCACGAAGCATCCGTCATTTTCGGTTCTGAACTCCCTCAGGACCCATCCATTCTCAGGTCGACCCATGGCGAACGAAACGCCTCCGACAGGCGAACCTTTTAATCTGGATCAGCTCAAGGATCTCATTGAGCTGATGGAGAAACATGGCCTCACCGAGGTTCACCTCCGACATGGCGCCGAGCAGTGGCGACTCCGTCGTGGCGGCCACGAGACCGTGCAAATGGTCCCAGTCCAGCAGCCCGTTACCGCGCCTGTTCCGACTGCTCCCGCCGCAACACTAGCTCCTGCCGGGGAAGCTCCTGCAGCCACGCCAGCCAGCAATCTGCATGATATCAAAAGCCCGATGGTGGGCACCTTTTATCAGGCACCCAGCCCGGAGGATCCCCCGTACGTCACTGTGGGCGCAACAGTCGCCCCCGACACCGTCGTCTGCCAGCTGGAAGCGATGAAGGTATTCGAGCAGATTTCCGCGGACTGTAGCGGCACGATCGAAGAGATTCTTGTGCAGAATGGCGATCCTGTTGAGCACGGTCAGGTTCTATTCCGCGTGAAACCGACGTGACGGGCGTGCCTCCAGCCAAACCACAAGACAACTGCTGACAGACTGAATCTGCAATGTTTGAGCGAATTCTCATTGCCAATCGTGGAGAGATTGCCCTTCGAGTCTTCCGCGCGTGCCGGGAACTTGGAGTCCAGTCTGTTGCCGTATTCAGTGAGGCGGACCGGGGCGCTCACTATTTGGACTTGGCCGACGAGAAATTCTGCATCGGTCCCGCCCCAGCTTCAGACAGCTACCTCTTCTTCAACAGCATCATTTCGGCGGCCGAGATTGGAAACGCCGAAGCCGTTCACCCCGGATACGGCTTCCTCGCTGAGAATGCTCAGTTCGCTCAGATATGCCGTGAGTGTAACATTGAGTTCATCGGCCCGCCTCACGAGGGCATGGAAAAGCTCGGTGATAAAGTTGCCGCCCGGCAGATGGCGATGACCGCAAACGTTCCCGTCGTACCTGGAAGTGATGGTCTGATCGAGAACGAAGCGGAGGCCGTCAAAGTGGCCGAGGAAATCGGCTATCCCGTTCTGATCAAGGCAACCGCTGGCGGTGGCGGGAAGGGAATGCGAGTCGCCCGCAACGAAGACGACCTGAAAACCGGCCTGAAGAGCGCATCCACAGAAGCGGAGAAGGCCTTCAAAAACGCAGGCGTCTACTTGGAAAAATACGTCGAGAACCCTCGCCACATTGAAGTCCAGGTCATGGCCGACAAGCACGGCAACGTGGTTCACCTCTGGGAACGCGACTGCTCGACGCAGCGGAAACACCAGAAGCTGATCGAGGAATCGCCAGCTCCCAACTTCCCCGACGAGGCTCGCAACGCAATCTGCGAAGCCGCAGCGCGACTGATTCGCTCGGTCGACTACAGCAACGCGGGCACCGTCGAGTTCATCGTCGACAAGGATCACAACTTCTACTTCATCGAAGTCAACGCTCGAATTCAGGTCGAGCATCCGGTCTCCGAACAGGTCTCCGGGATCGATCTCATCGAGCAGCAGATTCGAGTCGCGTCTGGTGAGAAGCTGCCTTTCTCTCAGGACGAGATCCCCTGCAACGGCTCCTCGATGGAGGTCCGGATCAATGCTGAGGATCCGGAAAACAACTTCCGCCCCAGCCCCGGCAAGATCACGAAACTGAGAATCCCCGGAGGGCGCGGAGTCCGGTTCGACTCGCACGTTCACGAGGGTTACGTCATCAGCCCGTATTACGATTCGATGATCGGCAAGCTGATTGTTCATCGACCAACACGGGCCGAAGCCATCGCCTGCATGCTGCGAGCTCTGGATGAGTTTGTCATCGAGGGCGTCAGTACGAGCATTCCACTGCTCAGACAGATCCTTCGCGACCCGACGTTCCAGGCAGGCCAGGTGGATACTCGCTGGCTGGAGCGGACAATCGATCAGTTTATTTCCTGATCCCGGTTGCTGAGCTGCCTCAGAACTCCGGCTCTACGTCGGACACTGCGAAGCCGTTCTGCATTGCAGCCCACAGACACAACACGCGATTCACTGCGAGACAGTTCATAGGAGAGAGACCAATGACCTCATCCCCACTCAGTGCCCCGCCGCAGGTGGATCACAGCTTCAAACGAGTTGCCATGCTCTTTTCCGGCGGACCGGCTCCCGCCGCAAATGCCGTCATCTCGACGTGTGCCGCTTCGTTCGCCAAGAGCGGCATTGAGGTCGTCGGCGTACTGCACGGTTACCGGCATCTGATGGAGTTCGGTGCCGACAATCCGATGGAAGAGGGGCGAGACTACATCATTCTTGACTCAAAAACCCTGAATCGGACTCGCAGCCAGCGAGGCATCATCATCGGCACAGCACGAGCCAACCCCGGCAAGCTGATTCAGTCACCCGGCGATCTGGACGACGCAGACAAGACAGCTCCGATGAAGACAACGTACGAGGCGCTGCGGTCCCTCGACGTCGACGCTCTGATTTCAATCGGCGGCGACGACACACTGAAGACGGCCAACAAATTCAAACTGTACCAGGACACACTGCCTGAGGATTCCAAGAATCTGCCTGTTGTACACATTCCAAAGACCATCGACAACGACTACCACGGTATCGACTTCACCTTCGGTTACTTCACTGCAGTCGAAGTTCTCGCCGGCGAACTCCGCAACCTGCTGGCTGACGCCGAAGCGAGCGAGAGTTACTTCGTCGCCGAGTGCATGGGGCGCAGCGCCGGCTGGCTGGCCTACGGTGCAGCTATCGCTGCCGAATCGAGCCTCGCGATCAGCGTCGAGGACATCCATGGAGAACTCGAAGCCGAGGAGCAGTGGACCAACCCAAAGACGAACCAGTCCGAAACCCGCAAAGTCATGAATATCGACGCCGTCGTGAAGCGGATCGTCAAAACAATGCGGGTTCGAGAGGAACGGGACGGCAAACGCTACGGCACGATCGTTCTCGCCGAGGGACTTGCTGAACTGATGCCGGCGCGGGAACTCGAAGGAATTCCACGAGACGACCACGGCCACATTTCGGTCGCCCACGTGGACCTCGGCAAGCAATTCGCCCGAATGGTCGCGGCCGAATACAAAGCTCAGACGGGAGCTGCCCGCAAGGTCACCGGCCTGCAACTCGGTTACGAGTCCCGTTGTTCACAGCCAACGGCTTTCGACGTGATGCTCGGCAGCCAGCTGGGTGTGGGTGCCTATCGAGCGATTGTGGAACAGGGACTCAACGGCGTCATGATCTCGATTGTCGGCCAGCTCGAACTGCGTTACGTGCCGTTCGAAGAGCTTGTCAATCCCGCGGACCTCGTCACAAAAGTTCGCTTCATCGAGCCCGGCTCCGACTTCCAGCAGCTTGCTCGATTCCTCGAGACCTACGTGCAATGACCATCGCAATTGCAGCTTCCGGCGTGGACACTGTGTTGCCTTGGCGTCTGAAGAACTTTGTCGATGGAATCGGTCAGATAGCCCGGATTTCCCGCAGAAAGAATGATTCCAGTCATCGCTCCGGGGCGGCTCGCGACGATCCACAGGCGAGCGGGCCGGAGTTCTTCCTGCGCCCGGACCAGCCTGCAGAGAGACCTCACGGGATAAGCGACTTATGACGGATTCGAATCTGCCCGGTGATCAGCCTGGCTCCGGCAAGCCCCATTCCCCAAAAGCCAATCAGCCGCATTCCGGCCGGATTCTGCTATACGTTTTAATTGGCTTCGCCATTTTGAGCGGGGTCTACTCAGTTATCTTCGGCCCATCGCACTTTGAGACGATGGTGTACAGCGAGTTCATCAGAAAGGTCGACGACGAAAAGCTCAACGCGACCAACGTCCACGAACTGGAAATCGGCGATGGCTACATCACCTTCCAGGATCAACCGAACCCGAAACCGGGCGAAGCGCCACTGGAAGTGGACCCGAAGCAAACGCGAGTTCCCATCGCCAGCATGGGAGACGACGTTCAGCAATCGCTCGTCACGAAACTGGAAACCAAAGGTTTGCACCCGAACTGGCCCACTGATCCGGTCGAGTGGCAGATGTGGGTCTTCCTGGGAATCCTCGCCGCGCCGTTTCTGCTGCTGTTGATCCTGATGATTCGGCGAGTCGGCGGCGCCGGTTCGCCTCTGGCATTCGGCCGCAGCCGAGGGAAGGTCTACGCCCAGGACGATATCGAAGTCACCTTTGAAGACGTCGCCGGAATCGATGAGGCCGTCGAGGAACTCAAAGAGGTCGTTGAGTTTCTCAGCACGCCCGCGAAGTACCAGGCTCTCGGCGGGAGAATCCCAAAAGGCGTCCTGCTCGTCGGTCCACCGGGAACCGGAAAGACACTCCTCGCCAAAGCCGTCGCCGGCGAAGCGGGAGTTCCCTTCATCAGCCTGTCCGGTTCGGACTTTGTGGAGATGTTTGTCGGTGTCGGGGCGGCCCGGGTTCGAGACATGTTTCAGCAGGCCGCTCAACGATCGCCGTGCATCATCTTTATCGACGAGCTGGACGCGCTTGGCAAAGCGCGAACCGGAGGAGCTCCCGGCAGCCACGACGAGCGGGAGCAGACACTCAATGCGCTGCTGGTCGAAATGGACGGCTTCGGGTCCGAGCAAAGCGTTATCGTGATGGCGGCGACCAATCGCCCCGAGACGCTCGACCCGGCATTGATGCGACCAGGACGGTTTGACCGAAACGTCCTAGTCGACCGGCCCGATATCAAGGGTCGCGAAAGAATTCTGAAAGTGCATTGCCGGAAAGTGAAGATCGACGACTCCGTTGAGGTGGCTCGCGTGGCGAAGCTGACTCCAGGATTCGTCGGAGCTGATCTCGCCAACCTCGTCAACGAAGCCGCACTGCTGGCGGCACGGCGGGATCGCAAAGCGGTCACGATGGACGATTTTGAAGAGGGCTTTGAGCGGGTCGTGGCTGGACTCGAAAAACAGTCGCGAGTCCTCGATGAAGAAGAGAAAACGCGGACGGCCTACCACGAGTGCGGACACGCTCTGGTCGCCTGCAGCCTGCCCAACACTGACCCGGTGCACAAAATTTCGGTGATCCCGCGTGGCATGGCGCTTGGCTATACAATGCACCGCCCCGATTCGGAACGGCACAACAAAACGCAGACGGAACTCACCAATTCGATCTGCTGCCTGCTGGGCGGCATTGGTGCCGAGCGGGTCATTTACGACGAAACCTCGATCGGGACTCAGAACGATCTGCAGCGGGCGACCGATATCGCGCGGCGAATGGTAACGGAGTTCGGCATGAGCCCGCTGCTGGGTACGGTCCACTACAGCGAACGGCGATCGTCGCCGTTCCTCGGCTCGGGAACAGCCGGCGAGCCGACTCACTCGGAAGAGACCATTCGGGAGATCGACCTTGAGGTCAAACGGATCGTTGACGAGTGCCTTTCAACCGTGCTGCAGATTCTGCGGGACCGAAAAGTCGTGCTGGAGCAGATGACCAAAGAACTGCTCGAAGTCGAGGTCATGGATGCCGACCATCTGAAGCGGATTCTCGACGAGCATCACCCGGGGGCTCAGATCGTCCCCGGGACTTTCGTCGAAAAAACAGAAACCGCCACCGAGACGATAACCGAATCAGCTACGGACTCCGAAGCGAAGTCGTCCTGATCTCAGCCACCTCGTCCACGATTCCAGGTTTTCTTTGATCGCTTTGCGTAATAGCGCCTCGTCGCAGACTTATTCACGACCCTGTCCAGAAACGTGCGGAATTCCGGATGGGACGTCAGCTTCGGGACCGCCCATTCGCAAAGCGGGCAGGTGTGTTTGAGATCGGACATCATTCCATTTCGTCTTGTTTTTGCCGGCTCGACACGGGATTGATCGTTCGCGTTCTCTCACTGCGTCAAGGTTGGAAACGCTCCGTTAATGTTAGACGACTCGGTACGCCCAAAGCAGATTGGCAGTTCACTATCGACCGGAATCTCAGCCGATAGACTGCCGAAACACTTTTGACACGACATCCTGGACGGGCCACCGACATGCCTTCACCGCAAAACTTAGTCGATCTGCTCAGCGAGCTGATCGCGATTCCCTCGGTCAATCCGATGGGGCGAGACCTCGACGGGCCGGAGTTTTTCGAGACCCGCATCGTCAAGCGACTGATGGAATTCTTTGCGGGACTGCAGGTTCCTCACGAGGAAATCGTCGTCGTTCCTGGCCGGTCTTCCAATGTCCTCGCGAGAGTTGACTCGCCCGGGGCCACGCAGACGATCCTGATGGACGCTCACATCGACACAGTTCCCGTCGACGGAATGACAATCGATCCGTACGGCGGCGAGGTGCGTGACGGTCGCGTCTGGGGGCGCGGAGCCTGCGATGACAAAGGGCCGCTGGCCGCAATGCTGTGGGCCTTCAAACGGCTGGCCAGAGAGCGGCCCGAGGGAATGCCAAACGTCATCATGTCCTGCACGTGTGACGAGGAAGCGACGACGCTGGGCATCAACGATCTGGTGAAGTCCTGGTCAGACGGTCGCTCGAAAATCGTGACGGCCAGACCGGATGGAGCAATCATCGCCGAGCCCACGGAACTGGACGTTGTGGTGGCTCATCGCGGCGCTGTGCGGTTCAAAATCCGGACAGCCGGGCGAGCGTGCCACAGCTCGGACCCAACGCTGGGGCTCAACGCGATTTACCGGATGGCACGCGTCGTCACGGCACTCGAAGATTACGCTCCAATCCTGTCGGCCTCGCGAGAACCGCATCCGCTGGTTGGGCCGCCGACGCTCAGCGTAGGCATGATCTACGGCGGAGCCAGCGTCAACGTCGTGCCGGATGACTGTGCTATCGAGATCGACCGGAGGCTGACTCCGGGTGACGATGCAGCCGAGGCGGTCACCGACATTCGCAAGTTTCTGGAAGAGCGGCTCGATTTCGAGTTCGAGTTTGAGCCGCCGTGGCTCAGCAGCCCGACGCTGGGCGATGACG
>JACLAC010019949.1_pt1 | contig 28293 bp, 23 predicted proteins | sample 8027881 | NCBI WGS metagenome assembly JACLAC01 (sample SAMN15725517, study PRJNA655200) | protist metagenome | isolation source: fluorescence activated cell sorting (FACS) single amplified genomes of... | place: Spain: Blaines Bay Microbial Observatory, Mediterranean Sea | collected 2016-01-19 | reverse complement strand
TCTGCACCGCGCGAGCGAGCTTGCTCGCTCACCGCGAGCGTTTAGGTGGCTCACGATGCCTGGATTTGTCATCGCGATGGTCGATGCAAGTGATCCCGAGGTCTACAAGAACCACATCGCGTAAGTGCCCGCCACCGTACTCAAGTGAGACGGCGAGTTCATCGCGAGAGGCGGTGACGTCGAAGCGTTCGAGGAAGAATGGCCCAAACGGCCCCTGGTGGGGATCTGCTTTTCGAGCGTGGAGCGGTCGTGACAACGGTGCGCGTCGACGAAATATGTGGGATCCAAACGGCTGTACCTGAGCGTGCCGAAAGGTAACTTGATTCTTCTCGAAGGGGTCTGACGTAAACACCGATTTTGCTGAATTGATGTGCTTCGGCAGGGATATTTTTTCCTATTTCGCCTCAATTAACCCTTTAGGCGGCTTCGAGTGCCCGGTGAGTTAAGGAAATGCCGCGAAGTGTCGATATCTGTCGCGAAACCGGATTATGGATGTCGACCAGAGAAGTAGGTGGGTTTGATGGTTAACGGAAATCACGCTGCGATGGTACCGGACTCGTTAGGGGAACGACTGCGGCACAAACGAAAGGAAATGGGGTGGACGCAGGAGCAACTCGCAACCCGCGCCGGGACCACCCAAGCCGTTATCCAGAAGATAGAAAACGGCAAAAGCCTGCGCCCGAGAAAAATCGATAAGATCGCCGAGCCGCTCGGGGTCTTACCCGCATGGCTGATGTTTGGCGATGAGCGTTACGACGACCTCGACGCCGAGTCCATGGAGATCGTCGGCTTGTGGCAAAAGCTCGATACCGAGTCGCGAGCGCAATTCAGACGCCAGCTCATGCACGGCTTCTAGTAAGCGATGTAGGCGGCTTTTCGAATCGGGAAGCGCCAGGCGGACCTATCTGGGCCCGCCGCACAGTAGCTGGCACGGACAAGCGCGGGGACTAGAGGCAGTCGACGGAGGCGGCCAATCGCGCGTGCGCGTCATTCTCGCGACCATCAGACGGTGCGCTGATCGCATCGCTCGTCAATTCGTTCTACCGTAATCGTTCGCTCGTCAACGGAATAGGAAACTGCCGTGTCCGCTAAGCTTTCGGGGCAATGCTCATGCGGTGGCGTTACCTATGAGATAACCGGTGAGCCGCTCTTTGTTCAGGCGTGTCATTGCACCGATTGCCAGCGGACCACCGGGAGCGCGTTCGTCGTCCACATCGTGATCCCGGAGTCCGCGCTTCGGATCCGCGGGCGCACCACCATGAGCACCGCGCCCACAGGCAGCGGACAAGGGTGCGAGCTCCACTACTGCACCACCTGTGCGGTGTTCGTTTGGGTGCGCTACTTGTATCACCAGGTTCGCGCTATTGCCGTGCGGGCCGGCACCTTGAACGACACGAACGCTGTTGCGCCGCAAGCGCACATCTTTGTCAGGAGTAAGCAGGAGTGGGTTCTCATCGCGCCGGGTACCCCGACGTTCGAAGGGGCCGCTGACCGCAGCGTAATCTGGCCGCCGGAAAGCATCGCACGCTACGATGCCCTCCCTGAGCGTACCTAAGCCGAACACGGCGTTCGGCGCGGTTTTCTCATTCTGCACGCTATTGCTTGGCCGCAAGCGCTGGCATGTTGGCGACAGCCGGTCCCGCGGTTTCAGTCGAGCAGGTGGGGGAGCACCTGCTCGGTGAACAACGTAAACGAGGAGTGGCTTAGCGGAGCGCACATCAGATGCTCGAGCCCCATCGTTTCCCTCAGCTCCTGGAGCTGGTCGACCACTCGGGCGGGTGAACCCCACACCGCAATGTCGTAGAGGTAGGACGTTACGGGATCGACAGCTCGCACTTGATTGCCTTCCTGGATGGTGCGTACCGGGTTGGCATTACCCGTTCTATCGTTCTTGTAAGTCTCGAGCACCCAACCTGCACCGGAACGGGCGATGGCCTCCGCTTCGGCGTCGCTCTCTGATACCGCGATAAACCGGCAAATGGGAACATCCCAGCCGGTGGGGGCTTGCCCGGACTGGCTCAACCCGGTGGAGAAGAGTTCGCGTTGCCGATTGATCCCGTCAAAGGTCGCATGCGGGCCCAGCAACACGCTGAAACCATTCTCTCCCGCCCATTGCGCGGCCTGCTCAGAGCCCGCAGCCATCCAGACCGGCATCGGTGACTGGGTGGGTTTGGGTAGCACCTCGACGTCATCGAACTGCCATAGATCCGAGGACCAGCTGAGGCGCTCGGCTTGCCATGCCGCCAAGACGATCTCGACTGCTTCGTGAAATCGGGCGCGGCTCTCGTCGATGGGTATACCGAAGTTCGCGAACTCCGTGGGATCAAATCCCCGGCCCGCGCCCCAGTTCACACGGCCGTCGGACAACACGTCCAGCATGGCCACTTCCTCGGCCAGGCGCAGGGGGTGGTAGAGCGCCGCGAGCGAGACGCCGGTACCGATGCGAAGCCGGGTCGTTCGTCCGGCGACATGCATGCCCATCATGTGCACCGAGGGGCAAACACTGTAGTCGGTGAAGTGATGCTCGGCGAGCCAGACCGCTTCGTACCCAGTTTGCTCCATCATTTCGATGCGCTGCATTGCGCGCTCGTAGACGGTTCTGAGCGGCACGCTGCGTCGCGTCCATGCGAAGAACTGAAGAACACTGAATCTCATCGATGATCAGCCTTTGACGGTGGTCGGTACGAACCGTGCTTGCCGGCGCCCATTATGCCTGTGCGTCATGACGCTTTGGGTGCTGCGATAGTGGCTGGCTGGAACGGTGGCGGCGCCAGGAAAGGCCTGCCGACGTAGGGTGTACCGGATCTGGCGTTCGTCATTTCGCCCCGATCAGGCGCGCTTGTGCAGCTGCGGCCGTCCAAGTGCGCCAGGAACGACCACCCGCCAAAGCAAGCGCTCGTGAGGGAAGTAATCCGCAACCGGGTAGTGCAGGCAATGCGCGTTCTCCCACAACACGACGGTGCCTGGTCGCCAGACCACCCGCACGTGGAATTCTGGGCGCTGCACGTGGTGGTAGAGCTTGCGCAGCAAGCGGTCGCCATCGGCGTCGGGCCGTTCCACGATGCGCCGGCAATAGACGGGCGTGTTGACGAACAGATAGGGTCGTCCGTTCTCAGGATTCCGCGCCACCAAGGGGTGGTGAACCGGTGGTGCCACGCTGCGCTTCGCGATGTCTTTTTTGCTGAAGCGGCGCTGCGAGTTTTGGGTCTCGGTATAAGCATGCTCCGAATGCAGATCCGAGATTTCGGCCTGTAGCTCGGCATCGAGGCCGGCGTAGGCCGCCTCGAGGCTCGTGAACAACGTGTCGCCGCCGCAGGGGGGAAGGGTGCGGGCGAAGAGACAGATGTAGGCCGAGGGCAGCTCGCGAAACGAATGGTCCATGTGCCAGAAGTTGATGCGTTGACGCTCGTGAGCGCGAATGTGAATCACGCCAACCTCGCGGGGCCGACCTGCGACTTCCAGGTCTTCGGGGACCAGCGATCCGAAACGCCGGCAAAATGCCGCATAGTGCTCCGCAGAAAGCGCTTGGTCGCGGAAAACGAGCAGCTTGCGCTCGGTCAGCGTCTCCTTTAGGCGCTGGACGTCGGCTTCGGCCAGTGCGGATAGATCGATGCCGGTGACCTCCGCGCCGAGGCTCGGTGCAATCCGCTCGATGATCACTTGGCGCAAATCCTCCGCTTGAACCGATACGATGCAACACCCGCTTGCATTGATTCAGAACCCGGGCGCCTCTTTGCGAGCTGTCTCGGCGATGCACCGTAGGGCGATTGCTACATCTGGGTGCGACAGTGCCTGGGGCGGTGTCTTCGCGCAACCTAATGTGGCGAGTCCGGGGTGCCAGTGAATGTGCTATCCCTGATAGGGTCTGATTTGCCGAGGTCGTCTACCGCCGGGTTTCGTATGACGCGGCGATAACCGCCGGTGTCTCGGCACCGAATTTTCCGCCGAACGGAGCGTAGGATGCTTTGGACGCCGCTTTGCGATCTCTTTGACATCGAGTACCCCATCATCCAGGCCGGTATGGGTGCCGCGACTTCAGGTGGGCTTGCAGCGGCGGTGTCCAATGCGGGCGCGCTCGGAAGCCTTGGCGCTTTTCGCCGTCCGACTGCGGAATTTCTCCATGAACTCACCGTGCTGCGCTCGCAGACCAACCGTTCGATCGCACTGAATCACGTTATTCCCGCGCTCAACGAACATACGTTCAACGCTGCATTAGCCGCCGCCCCCAAAGTGATGTCCTTTGCGCTCGACGAGCCGGGCTCTTACGTTGCCCGTGCCAAGGATGCCGGCGCGCTCGTGATGCACCAGGTGACGACAGTGCAGCAAGCCGAGCAAGCTGCGGAGGCCGGCGTGGACGTGATTGTGGCGCAGGGCGGGGAAGCCGGAGGCTATAGCGCGATGGTGGCAACCATGCCGTTGGTGCCACAGGTGGTACGTGCGGTTGCGCCAGTCCCGGTGGTTGCCGCCGGCGGTATCTTCGATGGGCGTGGGCTGGCCGCGGCATTGATGCTCGGTGCCGTCGGCGTGAATATCGGGACACGGTTCCTTGCCACCAGCGAAGCGCCGTTCCAGGAGTGGAAGTTACCCATCTTGGAAGCGCAATCAGAAGAGGCAGTGAAGGTGAACTTCGTGAACGATGTGCTCCCCGTGCCGGGGACTGTCGGTTACAAAACGGTCATGCGCTCCATTGAAACTGAATGGGTGCGTCGGCGCTCGGAGGACCGCGAGGTGGTGAGGGCGAATCCCCGCGTGGTCATCGAAGACATGGCGGCGGATCGAGGGAACTTGCCGGTGTCGGGTCAATCGGCGGGTGGGATCCGCTCCATCATCTCGGCCGGCGAGGTGGTGCGAACGATGGCACAGGAAGCCGAGCACGCACTCCGGGCGGCGAGACACTTGCTCCGTTAGCTGCCCCGGCCACGCATTGGGGCTGGCGCGTGCCTTGGCCATTGGGCAGTCTTGGTCAGAGGGCATAGTGCGTTGACTGCCTGGCCGGAGAACCGGCAGGGTCCGGCTCGGCTACCAAGCCAGATGTCCATGTCGACGCCACCAGTACCGCGGACCCAGTGAGTCCTGCGACCGGCAAGTGGCGGTGTCCTGTAGTCGCCGCAGACGGGCTATTGGGTCGCGACCAAAAAAAAGCCCCACGGAGAGCGGGGCAAGTATTAGGGGACTTGAACATTGCGTGCCACTACCGCTAGGCGCCAGGCGTGACCCCGAGCGCCGAGAGGCGTTGGCCCGACAGCGGCGAGCTAGCCGCTAGAGCTAGCCCACATCTAACGTGCAGCAATATTCTTGCCAAAAACATAATTTCCCTCTAATACAATAGGTTAAAGACCTTAGGCGTTTACTTCTCGGGCCGACTGTAAAAGGGGCCGACACTTGAAGCGTCTATCCGGGACTTTTGTTCCCGTCGCTTCGGCCTTCCTTGGGCGTAGAATCGGAGCAGACGGCCAGTGAGGTGCCGAACGATGCGACGGATAATTCTCCATTTTGCCGGCGCCATTGCGCTCAGCGCGTGCTCGTTGGGTTCAACTGCGCAGACCACTCCTATCGTTGCTGGCAATGCGCTCGCGCATCCGCAAAGCGCCCGAGGTGGCATGGTGGCAACGCAAGAAGCAAGCGCGACGAGTATTGGCGTCGAGATCTTGCGCCGCGGGGGAAACGCGGTTGATGCTGCAGTGGCGGTCGGTTTTGCGTTGGCCGTGACGTTGCCGCGGGCAGGCAATCTCGGAGGCGGTGGGTTCATGCTCGTGCACCACGCCAGCACCCAGCGCACGGTCGCCATCGACTATCGGGAGATGGCCCCGGCCTCGGCTTCTCGCAAGATGTACCTTGACGGAGAAGGCAACGTCGATAAGCGACGGGCACGCTACACCCATCTGTCCGTTGGCGTTCCCGGAACCGTCTCCGGCTTGCTTACCGCCTTGGAGCGCTTCGGCTCCCTCTCGCGGGCCGAGGTGATGGCCCCGGCTATCGCTCTGGCAAAACACGGCGTAGTGGTTTCGCCTTACCTCGCGGAGGGGCTGCGCAAGCGCGTTGCCCGGATGCGGCGCTGGCCGGCGACCGAACGAGTGTTCTATCGGCCCGACGGCGGCTTCTACCGGCAAGGCGACCTTCTGCAGCAACCCGACCTCGCGTGGTCGCTCGAGCAGATCGCGCGAGACGGTGCCGATGCGTTCTACCGAGGCGCTATTGGTGAGCGCTTAGTCGCCGACATGGAAAAGCATGGGGGGTTAATCACTGCCGAGGATCTTGCGCGCTACCGTTCCGTCATCAGATCGCCGGTGTGGGGCGAGTACCGCGGCTATCGCATCGCCTCGATGCCGCCGCCGAGCTCGGGTGGCGTGCACCTGGTGCAGATGCTGAATGTGCTCGAAGGGTTTCCAATCGGCTATCTCGGACACAACAGCGCGGCAACCCTTCACCTGATGGCCGAGACGATGAAACGGGCCTACGCCGACCGAAGCAAGTACCTCGGCGATCCTGACTACTGGGACGTACCGGTCGGCGGGCTTACCTCACGCGCGTATGCGGAAAGGATCCGAAAGAGCATCGTTCGCCACCACGCGAAGCCGTCTGTCGATATTTCGCCCGGTAAGCCCACAAAGTATGAGAGTAGAGAAACCACGCATTTTTCCCTGGCGGATACGGAGGGCAATTTCGTGGCGAACACCTACACCATAAATTTCAGCTTCGGTACCGGCATCGTTGCCGCAGGCACCGGCATCTTGCTGAACAACGAGATGGACGATTTCTCGGCGAAGCCCGGGGTGGCGAACGCCTATGGGTTGCTGGGCGGAGAAGCCAATGCGATTGAAGGCGGCAAACGGCCACTCAGCTCCATGACCCCGACGCTGGTGTTCAAGGCACAGCGCCCGATCCTCGCTACCGGCACGCCGGGCGGTAGCCGAATTATCACGACAACGCTTCAAGTCATCATGAACCTCATCGATCACCGCATGAACCTCGCAGAGGCCACGAACGCGGCCCGGGTGCACCATCAGTGGTTTCCCGATGAGCTTCGGGTTGAGAAAGGTTTGAGTCCCGACACGATCGAGCGTTTGAGCCAAATGGGCCACCGGGTGGTTACCCGGCGCGCAATGGGTAGTGTGCAGTCGGTGATGGTGAGGAATGGGGTGTTTTACGGAGCTTCGGACCCGCGCCGCCCCGGAGCACTTGCCGCCGGCCCCGAGGCCCGCGAATAAGGGCGAATGGTGCCATGCCCGTTGGGCTCGCTTCTGGGGGCTGGTAGAGTGGTTACCTGTGAAAATTATCGTGGAGCCCGTAATGGACGACCAAACACGAACCGAGCTCGAAGCGGCTGCGTTTCGCACCCTCGTATCGCACCTACGTGAACGCACCGACGTTCAGAATATCGACTTGATGAATCTCGCCGGTTTTTGCCGCAACTGCCTTTCGAAGTGGTACCGGGCCGCAGCTGAAGATCAGCAGATAGAGCTGAGTTACGACGACGCGCGAGAGATTGTCTACGGTATGCCTTACGGTGAGTGGAAGGATCAGTTCCAGAAGGAAGCTTCGGCGGAGCAGCTGGGGACGTTCAAGCAGAACGCCGAGTAAAACCTTGCCTGCCCGAGCAGGCAACAACGATCGAATGACCTAAATGAGCACCCTGTTGGCTGAGCACGGGTGGGTATACGAAGTCTTTGGCGTCGTATTCTTCGCCCTCGTCGCTGCGTATGTGCAAAAGCGCATTCTTGTGCGATTGCACCGGCGTTTGGAGCGAACGAAAAGCCCTTGGGATGACGCCTTCATTGAGGCACTCCAGCGTCCACTCGGGATATTGATTTGGATCGTCGGCATCGCCTTCGCGGCCGAGTTGATTCACAAAGAAGCGCCGTCGCCGCTCTTCACCGCTATTGGACCGTTACGCGAAGTAGGCGTGATATGGGTTCTGGCGTGGTTTTTGGTGAGGTTCATCAAGCGCGCGGAAGCGAATATTCTCGAGCAGGGCCAGCTGCGAGGGCAACCCGTAGATCGTACGACTTTGGATGCAATCATGAAGTTGCTCCGGGTGTCGGTGCTGATCACTGCCGTGCTGGTTGCTCTTCAGACTCTGGGGTTCAGCGTCTCTGGTGTGCTCGCATTTGGTGGGATCGGTGGGATAGCGGTCGGATTTGCGGCGAAAGATCTGCTCGCAAACTTTTTCGGCGGGCTCATGGTTTATCTCGATCGGCCCTTCGCGGTGGGTGACTGGATCCGATCGCCCGATCGAGAGCTTGAGGGAACTGTGGAGGAGATCGGTTGGCGCTTGACGCGCATACGCACCTTCGACATGCGGCCGCTCTACGTCCCCAATTCTGTCTTCACTACCATTGCGGTGGAGAATCCGTCCCGAATGGCGAACCGCCGCATCTACGAGACGATTGGCGTACGGTACGCCGATGTGCATTGCGTTGCGGCGATCGTCAAAGACATTACCACCCTGCTCCGGGAGCACCCCGAGATCGATCAGTCCCGGACGCTGATGGTCAACCTCAACCAGTTCTCTGAATCTTCTGTCGATTTCTTCGTCTACACCTTCACAAAGACTACGAACTGGGCGTTGTTCCACACCATCAAGGAAGACGTGCTGCTGCAGATAAGCGAAATCATTGCCAAGCACGGCGCAGAGATCGCATTCCCGACGAGCACGGTCCACTTGGAACAGGCAGGGTTGATTGGCGCGTAGCTTGCCTTGATGGAAGCGTATTTGTGTTCGGGATGACTCACTGACCAGACGCGAGTAGGTTTCAACTGGCACTCCCATTGTGCCCGCGCTGAGGAGACCGTTAGGTAGCTCCGAAAGGCGTAGAGTTTTCCCGTCAGATTTATCTTGCTTTGCAAGCTGTTGCTCCGCTTTATGGGCAATTGGCCGGTAACTTCGTTTCGGTCGAGGCTGACGAAGTTCTCACGGAACCTACGGCTTAAGTCCTCGATTTCCCTTGTTTAGGTTTGCGCGTAGCCGACGGAGCATGTTGGTAACGCTAACCCAAATGAGTTCGCCACTGAGACCGGTGCACACGCAACCGTACTGATCTGCCCGATTGATTGCTCCAGTTTGAATGTTAGTGAACAGCTATCTGCTGGTGCATGGGCACGATGGATCCCGGCGCAGGTGGTCCGTAGCCCAATGCTGAATGGGGCCTTTTCGTGTTGTAGTGCGTACGCCACTGTTCGATGTTGGTTTGTGCCTCTTTGAGGCTGTAGAAGATTTCTCCGTTGAGTAGTTCACCTCGGAGCCTCGCGTTGAAACTTTCACAGTAGCCGTTCTCCCGCGGTGGGCCGGGTTCGATCTGGGTGGCTTTTGCGCCGACGGCCCCAATCCAATCTCTCGCCGCCTGTGCCATGAACTCCGGGCCGTTATCCGAGCGTATGAAGCCGGTACACCCTGACAATGAACGGGTCGGTGAGAACGTCGAGGACATCGGTCGAGTTCAATCGACGCCCAACCCGCATCGCCAGACACCCCCATGTGTACTGATCGATGAGGTTGAGCATTCGGAAGGCTCGGCCTTCACCCGTACTGTGATGTACGAAGTCATAGGAGCAAACATGTTCGGATACTGGGGTCTCAAGCATACATAGGACCCGTCAGCTAGCCACAGGCGCCCCGCTTCGGGTGCTTTACCGGCACCTTGAGCCCCTCACGTCGCCATGGCCGCTCTCCCCGCTTGTCGTTGACCTGCCAGCCCGCATCACGTAACAACGCCGCGATGCGTCGATAGCCATAACGCCCGTACTCACGGGCAAGCTCCAACATGTCGGATACCAGACGGGCTTCATCCGGCCGGCCTCGCGGCACGTGACGTTGGGTGGAGCGGTGTTGTCTCATTATCCGATAGGCGCGACGCTGCGAGACATCCAGCCCTCCTTGGACACGCTCAATGCAACGACGGCGACGTGCGGGGCTCAGAAGTTTCCCTTGGCGGCTTCCGTGAGAATCAGCTTGTCCAACGTCAAGTCAGATATCGCCCAGCGCAGTCGCTCGTTTTTTCTTATTTCTTGACCTGTTGGCGGCTTGCGTGCAGAAAGCAGGGGTCGGCTTGGCTTGAGGAAAATCTTCAATGGCTAGTCACCGTCCCCGCGGCATTAAAGCACTGCGTACCCTTGCTCAGAGCTTCATGGTGACGGAGTCAAGCGAATGGCAGCAGGCAGTAATTCGAGCCGTCATCGTTTCAGCGGTCGTTTTCTATCTGAGCGCCGCACGCTTGTTCGTCGGCGGCTCGGTGGAAACGAATACCGCCTTGCTACTGACACTAGCTTACCTTCTGGCATCGCTATGTAATCTTGCATCGTTTCGTTGGTTTCCAGCATCGTCGAATCTTCGAAGGACCTCGATGATGGTTGGGGACCTTGCAGTCACTACCTACGCGGCATATCTCGGTGGAGAGACCGTAACTCCATTTTCTGCGGTCTACCTTTGGATCATTGTTGGTCACGGCATCCGCTACGGAGAAAAATACTTGCTGTCAGCAACGATTTTGGGCGGAGTAGGGTTTGGATTAGTACTATTTTTCACGCCTTATTGGCAAGTTAATGTTTTGAGTGGATTAGGTTTGTTGTTCACTCTTTTGATAATTCCGGTGTTCGTTCATACCCTCATTCGTCGATTACGTATCGCAAAGGAAGCAGCTGAGACAGCAAGCGTAGCGAAGTCCATTTTCGCGGCGGACTTAAGCCATGAAATTCGCACTGGTCTCGCTAGCATTGCAGGGCTTTCCGAGTTGGTGTGTCGCAGTAAACTCCAACCCAGTGTCGCGCGACACGTTGCCCTTATGAACTCCGCGTCGCGAACTTTACTTTCTCTCGCTGATGACGTGCTCGATCTTTCGAGTCTAGAAAATGGAAATTTTCGGCTCCGTGCTGAATCGGTTGATTTATATCGCTTGGTATTACGAGTAACCGATACTGTCCGGCCGATGGCTCGTGAAAAAAAATTACCACTCCAGTTGACGGTTCGAACCAATGCTCCGCCAACTATAGTCTCAGATGAGCGCAGAATTACCCAGATTTTGCTTAACCTTTTAACTAACGCCGTTAAATATACTAGTCTCGGCTTCGTAGAAGTTGAATTATCCGCTACGGCTTACGCTTTCAGACTACGTATTAAAGACACAGGTTCCGGCATGCCCGTCGGCTCGGAAATGCTTGACCGCTATACGCAAGTCGATTCCGGGGCGGAGGGAGAAGGTCTTGGTCTATCAATTGTCAGCAGTTTGACCGAACAGCTTGGCGGGACCCTTTGCTTTGGTTCTCCTGAGGGGAAGGGTACTGAATTCGTAGTTGAGCTCCCGAGGATTGATAGTGGTCCTCGCGAAAACAGGGAATCCGTCCGGGTCCTATGTCTTGGAAAGATGCCTGTCGAACTCCCCTCAGGAATTCTGGCGGAAAGTATTGGTGGGCAGCCAGTTAATTCCTCGATATCAGATGTTCAGCCTATGGCAGTGCTTGTTGATGAATGGGACTACTCGGATCGGAAGATTCTTTCTAAGGCCACCATGCTTGGCGGAGGGCTCAGCGTTCCCATATTGGTGCGCGCGAGCATATACACATCGTTGGAGCTGACGCCGGTCGATGGAATTGTTGGTGTCTATTCGGACCTGAAGCGGGGAGCGTCGGGCCTCGTATCTTTGGTAAATGCTGCTTGGACATCACAACAAATTGTGAGTAGCGAACAGCGCGGCGGAGTTGGGCCTCTCAGAATCCTTGTCGCCGAGGATGAGCCGGTATCCCAACTCTATATGCGCACGGTATTAGAGGAACTTGGATGCTGCGTCACTGTTGTAGGTGATGGCCCTGCGGCAGTTCAGGAAGGGGTGGCGGGCGACTGGGATTTGGCATTCATTGATAATCAACTGCCAGGGTTTAAGGGGGAAGTGGTCTTGAAACGGCTGAATGTCCGCACTTATCCCAAAGTCATTTTATCTGCGAATGCTCTGGATGAAACAATAGAAAGGGCTATTCGCGCCGGAGCCAATAGATACTTAGTCAAGCCGGCGAGCAGGACTGAGCTCGAAGGCGTGCTCCGAGAGCTGGTACCCCGCGCTAACACGCCGTTGGGAAATAATTCAGATGCCGAATGATCGTGATTAACCCCCTTGACCCAGAGAATGTCCGCTCTAGCTCGTTGACAGGTGGGGTAAGTAGTGCCGGTATCGCAGTGGTTTTGGAAAGCGGTGTCGCTGAGGCCGGCGACGCTAATTTGCACGTTTAGGCGAGCAATCACTTTTTCTGGAGCCGGCGGGTTGGATGAGGTTGTTGTGTTGGCGAACCGCGATGATGTGAATTGAGTAGGCCCGGATTATCGGCGCAACACTGGCGCCCAGAGCCGGAATGTCAGAGTCAGTACCAAAAGCCCCTCCAGGCTCATGATGGCCACGGCGGATCGCGCGCCGAACCACTCGGCGAGCAGCCCGACGTGCAGTACGCCTATGGGGCCCGTGCCAATGCAAACGGCAAGGATGCCCATGATTCGGCTGCGGTATTCCAGGGCGGCCGAGGTTAGGAGAATGGTGCTCTGCATTGCGGCAAACCCGGCGATGCCGAGCCCGCCGGTGACGAGGATTGCCCAGGACACCGAAAAATAACGAGACGACGAGAACGCCCAGATCGCGATCAGAAAAAACATGGACCCTGAGATATACAGCCAGCCGTAGTGCCTCGGTTTCGAGAACCACGCGATCAACAGCGCTCCGAGGAATGCGCCGGTGCCCTCGGCCGATGCAAGAAACCCAACCCAAGATGGACTGAGAGCAAGATCATCGCGCCCGATAACTGGCACCATCGTCGCAAAAGGAAATCCCCACATGTTCACGATGGCAGTGATCAGCAGCGTTCCGAGGATGCGCGGGTGTGTCCTCGCGTATCTCAAGCCTTCGGCGAGCTGTGCGAGCAGGTTCGATCGAGCGCTCGCTCGCGTGATGGGCACGTAGAGGAGGGAAGCGGCGAGAAACAAAGACACCAAGTGCATGCAGGTGCCGACGAGATAAGCCCCCTCAAGCCCGATGGTCTGGTAGACGATACCGCCGAGGAGCGGACCTGCCGCTCGGGTCGCGTTGTTGGTCGCGGAATCCAGGGCCATTGCGGTGCCGGCATTCGCATCGCCGGCAAGCTCAGCAAGCACTGTTCTGCGAACGGGGAACTCGGTTGAGAAATAGGTGCCGGAAATAAATGCGCCGAGTCCGACGTGCCACAACGCGAGGTGCCCGCTCAGCGCTAACCCCGCCAACGTCGCGCACGTGCACACAGCCACCGAGAGTCCGATCACAAGTAACCATTTCCGGTTGAACCGGTCGGCGTACGCACCGACAATGGAGCCGAACAGGACCATCGGGAGCATGCGCACCACCATCAGCAGGGCCACCCATAACGGCGAGCCCGTCAGGTCGAACGTAAACACGCTGATGCTCAGCATCTCCAACCATCGGACGGTGCCCCCCAGACCGCCAATGAGCCAGGCGCGGCGGAAGTTCGCGCCGCTAAGCAGCTGGATAGGTACGGTTTTGGCGCGGGCCACTAAATTTAGAGATACGTTGCGAAATGGGTGATGCCGAGCAGTTCACGATCCGCACGGTCAATGACATCTCCGATTTCTCTGCGGAGCAATGGGATGCTTGCGCGAATCCGGGCGATGACATCCCGTATGACCCGTTCGTAAGCCATGCGTTTCTGAATGCGTTGGAGAAGAGTGAATCCGCGGTGCCGAGCACCGGTTGGGCACCGTACCACGTGGTCATGGAGGACGCGACCGGATGCTTGGTCGGTGCTATGCCGCTTTATGCAAAAGGCCATTCGCGCGGCGAGTATGTCTTTGACTATGCGTGGGCTGAGGCATTCCATAGAGCCGGAGGCGATTATTATCCGAAGCTCTTGAGTGCCATCCCGTTCACCCCTTGTACCGGTCGCCGGGTGCTGGTGCCCTCGGGTGATCTCCAGGCGGAGGTGGAAGCCAACCTGGTGCAGGCGGCAGTGGAGATCTGTAACCGGGTTGGTGCATCGTCGCTGCACCTCAATTTCCTGCCCGAGAACCAGTGGTCCCGCCTCGCCGAGCTCGGGTTTCTGCGTCGCACGGATCAGCAGTTTCACTGGGAGAGTCAAGGCTATGCGTCATTTGACGAGTTCTTAAGCTCCCTGTCGTCGAAGAAGCGGAAGAATCTGCGGCGCGAGCGCCGGTTGGCGCTCGAGAACGAGATTGAGATCGAATGGGTCACCGGCCGAGACCTCACCGAGGCCCACTGGGATGCGTTTTTCGATTTCTACTTGGACACAGGCGCGCGGAAGTGGGGCACGCCCTATCTGACGCGCGCGTTCTTCAGCATGATCAGCGAGACGTTGGCCGAGCACACCTTGCTCATCATGTGCAGGCGCCACGGCAGGTATATCGCCGGTGCTCTGAACTTCATCGGTGGGACCACGCTGTTCGGGAGAAACTGGGGCTGCATCGAAGATCACCCTTTCTTGCACTTCGAGACGTGTTATTACCAAGCCATCGATTTTGCTATCGCGAATGGGTTGACCCGCGTCGAGGCGGGTGCTCAAGGGCCGCACAAGCTCGCCCGCGGCTATTTGCCGGTACGCACCCACAGCGCGCATTGGATCGCCAACGCATCCTTTCGCGATGCGGTGGAGCGCTACCTCGACGAGGAGCGCGTCTACGTGGACCGCGAGATCGCCTATATTGGCGATAATCATTCTCCGTTCCGCAGCACCGAGTCTGACTGACTCGCCCAACGAGGGCCAAGACCGTGTCATCAAACAGAGATCCGATTGCCTTCGAGCTGTTCAAGAATTCGCTGCTGTCCATTGCTGATGAGATGGCGCTCACCATCTGCCGCACGACCTACTCAGGGGTGCTGCGCGACAACATGGATTTCTCCACCGCGTTTGCGAACGGGGACGGCAAGGTGGTGTCCCAAGGGTTGACGCTTCCCGGGCACCTTGGCTCGGTTCCTACCGCGCTCGACGTCGTGATGGAGCGTTTCGGCGACCAAATCGCCGATGGCGATGTGTTCATCCTGAACGATCCCTTCGACGGCGGAATGCACTTGCCCGATATCTTCATCTTTAAGCCGATCTTCGCCGATGGCGAACGTCTGGCCTTCGCGGCCACGGTGTGTCACCACGCTGACGTCGGCGGGCGGGTGCCCGGCTCCAACGCTTCGGATTCCACGGAGATTTACCAAGAAGGGCTGCGCATCCCGCCGCTCAAGCTCTACGATGCCGGCGAGCGCAATGACACTTTGTGGGCCCTCGTCGAACGTAACGTGCGCATTCCGGTGCAAGTGTTTGGCGACCTTCGCGCGCAGCTCGCCGCCTGCCATATTGCTGAGCGTAAGTTCACGGAGCTCGTTGAGGACTACGGTCTCGATGCTTCGCGTGCCCACATGAAAGAGCTCATTGACTACAGCGAGCGGCTCGCCCGCGCCGCGATCCGTGAGCTGCCTGACGGCGAGTGGTCGTTCGAGGATTGGATCGATGACGACGGCATCGACCGCGGTGAGCCCATTCGGCTACTGTGCGCTATCCGCAAGACCGGCGATCGGATATCGGTGGATTGGGAAGGCTCGTCGCCGCAGGTCAAGGGGGCCATCAACAGCACCCTCTCCTTTACCAAGTCGCACAGCTACGCCGCCATTAACTCGATCCTGCCGGTTGATATTCCCTGCAACGAGGGTGTGTTTCGGGTCATCGATGTGACGGCGCCTGAGGGCTCCATTACCAATATGGTGTTGCCGGGCGCGTGTGCGGCACGAGGGCTTACCGGATTTCGAATGGGCGATTGCCTGTTTGGTGCCTTAGCGAAGATGGTACCGGACCGGGTCTGCGCCTCGTCCGATGGTGGCAACACCGGCATCTCTATCGGCGGTTACGACGAGGCGCGTAAGCCCTTCGTGTTCGTGGACTTCGCGTGCGGCGCCTGGGGCGGCCGGCCCTGGGCTGATGGCTTGCAGGGCAATGCCAACATGTTCGCCAATATGGCGTCACAGTCGTGCGAGATCATCGAGGCGGAGTATCCGCTCGAGGTCCTTGCATATGAGCTCGTACCGGATAAGGCGGGGGTTGGGAAATATCGCGGCGGCGCACCGTACCGCCGGGAGTACCGTTTCGGCGAACGGGAGGGGATCCTCCAGGTGCGTTCCGATCGGCACACCATCCGCCCCTACGGTCTGTATGGCGGCCGGGCAGGGCAAGCTTCCGAGAACCGGCTGGATGCCGGGGCCGGCACCGAGATGCTGCCGTCGAAATTTATCCACGACATTAAGGACGGGGACGTGTTCTCCACCGAGCTTGCCGGTGGTGGAGGGTGGGGAAACCCTTTTGAGCGTGCGCCCGATGCGGTGCTTAGAGATGTCCGCAACGAGCTCGTCTCCGCGGAGTCGGCGCGGGAGGACTACGGCGTAGTGCTTGACATCGAACAGTGGGTGGTAGACGAGCCCGCAACACAAGCGTTGCGCGCTTCCATCGGCAAGGCAACAGGTGCCTCGGCCGACGTGGTTGCGTGGGATTAGTCCTTCATGCCTTGATCTCATTCAAGGCACGCTCGCGCAAGTAGACCTTTTGAATCTTGCCCGTTGAGGTCATTGGTAACTCGTCGACCACCACGACGTGACGAGGGATTTTGAAGCTCGCGATCTGGCCTCGGCAGTAACTGATGATTTCCTCGCCTCGCACCTCGCTGCCTTCCCGGGGCTGTACGAATGCCACTGGGACTTCGGTCAACCGTTCATCGGGGAAACTCACCACCGCCGCTTGGCGAAGCTTGGGGTGTTGCAACAAGTAACCTTCCACTTCCATGGGGTCGACGTTCTCGCCGCCGACCTTGAGCATGTCTTTGTAACGACCGAGGAATCGTAAGTAGCCGTCTTCACGCAGGTAGCCCATGTCTCCGGTGTGAAACCATCCGGCCTCGTCATAGCATGCGGCCGTCTCCTCAGGGTTCTTGTAGTACCCCTGCATAAGGTTGTACGACTTCACCAGGATTTCGCCGGGCACGCCTGCCGGCTGCTCCTCGTTCGTCTCCGGATCGATGATGCGGTACTCGAACCCGGGACAGGGTAGCCCGGAGGTTTCCGAGCGCTGCTCTAAGGTGGCATCGAGCGGGCTGAGTGCGCCATTCGCCCCGATCTCCGTCATGCCGTAGGCCGTCAGGGTGACGAGTGGTGCGAGCACGTCATGGGCGCGTCGCACGATCGGCACGGAGCTGTTCATCCCTGCGGCAAAGACCCCTGCCCGGAAAGAGCGGATGTCCCGGGGTTGGCGCTCTTGTGCATCGGAGAGCTCCTTGAGGTGCGTTTCAAATCCGCAAACAATTGAGACCCGCTCCTTCTCTACCAGATCCATCGCGGCTTCGGCATCGAACATCGGTACGAGGATCTGACGGTTGCCGGTGAACATCGACAGCAATGGCCCATCGACGTAGCCAAAGATGTGGAACAGCGGCAGGTAGTTGAGCATCACGTCTCGGTCTGTAACCCCCAGCGTGCTCGCTCGGTCTTGCTGGTTTCGTAGCAGCCCGTGGTTTCGCATCACCCCTTTCGGGAAACCGGTGGTGCCCGAGGTGTACATGATGAAGAAAGTGTCGGCTGCCCTGACGCCAGCGGCGCGCGTCTCCAGCGCTTCGTCCGAGACACTGGTTCCCGCTGCGATTAACGAGCTGAGCCGTTGCGTGTGGAGGTAGTCCTTCTCGGTGCGAAGGATGATGTGCCGGAGATCGGGTAGGCGTTCGCTGGCCGCTTCCCCTCCCGGGCTATGAGACGTTTCCGGCACGAGCTCGCGCACCATCGAGAGGTACTCGATGGGGCCGGACACATCATGGGTCATTAAGGCCCAGCAGTCGGCTTGCTTCAGCACGTATTCGACGTCGGCGGTTCGAAAGCGCGTGTTGACGGGAACTTGGATCGCACCCACTTTGGCGAGTGCAAATAGAAGCCAGATCCACTCGGGGCAGTTGTTGAGCCACACCGCAACTTTGGCGCCGGGCTCGAGCCCTATAGCCATCAGCCCCTTGGCGACGTCGTCGACGTGCCGGGCGACGTCATTGAATGTGTAGCGCTGTCCTTCGAACAGCAGCGCTTCGCGTTCCCCCCAACGTTCGGCAGCGAGTCTCGGGAGCTCGCCGAGCTTAAGCTCCGAATGCCACTCAATCACAATGTGTTTCCTCGGTCGCTTGCGGCTCAAGCGTCGTTGTTGCCGGCGATCTGCAGGACGGGTTTCCGGACACGCTGCCGCGGGTTCAGCGCGCAGTCGTCCCTTGCCGCTTGCAGCACCGCGCGGGCCACGAAATCCCCGTGTTTCTCCCGAACGGCTACCACCGCAGGCGCCAGCATCCTCACAGCGTCCGAGAGCGCGTTAGCCCGCCCTGAGGCGGTGTCGACACTTTGCAGCTTCGGCGCTTTTTGGTGTCGTCTAGGCCGCACCGCTACCGCCCTTGAGCGATGGGCTGCACGAACTGAAGCTCCAAGTCCCACGGCAGATAGATCCAGGTGTCTTGGCTGACTTCGGTGATGAAGGTGTCGACTAACGGTCGGCCGTCGGGTTTCGCGTACACCGTGGCGTAATGGGCGTGTGGCAGCATTTTTCGCACGGCGGCGGCGGTTTTTCCGGTGTCGACCAGATCGTCGATGATTAGGTCGCGCGTGCGGTCCTCGCCCTCGAGCGGTTCGACGCCTTTGAGAATACTCAGCGCGCTTTGGTCTTTGTGGTCATACGAGAGAACACACGCCGTATCGACGAGCCGAACGTCGAGCTCGCGCGCAATAATGCAGGCAGGCACCATGCCGCCGCGGGTAATTGTGACGATGCGTTTCCACGGCCCCTTTTCTGCGAGACGCCAAGCGAGCGCTTTGGCGTCGCGGTGAAGCTGGTCCCATGACACGGGGAAGCCTTTGGCATAGCGATCGTTCATGGCGTTCTTCGAGAGATTATCATCCGCTAAACTAGCGCCCCTTTTTCGCGCCTATGCGCAGTGTTGCGACGACCATGGAATATATCAGTACGCGCGGTGACACGGCACCAATGCCCTTCATGGATGCGGTGATGACCGGGCAGGCGCCCGATGGGGGCCTGTTAGTCCCCGCTTCGATCCCCGACGTGAGTGCGGCGCTGACGCACTGGAGCACCCTTAGCTACACCGAGCTCGCGGGCGCGCTGCTCGGTTTGTTCGCTGAGGATATACCAGCCGACGACCTGAGCGGGCTCGTCGCGCGCAGCTACGCGGCGTTTGACTCGCCGGAGATCACACCGCTCGTGCCGCTCGGTGAGCTGCGGTTGCTGGAGCTCTTCCATGGGCCGACCCTGGCCTTCAAGGACGTGGCGCTCCAGCTGTTGGGCAACCTCTTCGAATATGTTCTGCAACGTCGCGGCGGATCGCTCAACATCCTCGGCGCAACGAGTGGCGATACCGGCAGCGCCGGCATCTACGGTGTGCGCGGCAAGGCTGGGGTGCGCATCTTCGTGATGTACCCAGATGGCCGGACGAGCGCGGTGCAAGAGCGCCAAATGACGACGGTGCTCGACGAGAATGTGCACTGCCTCGCTATCGAGGGGAGCTTCGACGACTGCCAGGGCTTAATGAAGAGCATCTTCAACGATCTCGAGTTCAAGCGGCGTCACCACCTCGGCGCGATCAATTCGATTAATTGCGCGCGCTTACTGGCTCAGGTGGTCTACTACTTCTATGCATATTTTCGCACCGCCGAGCGGGTGGGCGAACCGGTGTCTTTTTCTGTTCCCACCGGAAATTTCGGGGACATCTTCGCTGGCTACCTCGCGAGAAAGATGGGTCTGCCCGTGCACAAGCTCATTCTTGCCACCAACGAGAATGACATTCTGCGCGTGTTCTTCGAACGAGGCGTTTACCGGCGAGGGGAGGTGCACGAGACTCTGAGCCCGTCAATGGACATTCAGGTGGCCTCGAACTTCGAGCGCTATCTTTACTACCGGTTGAACGAGGACGCGTCGGTGCTCGTCGACTTCATGGGGCAGTTTGCGAGCACGGGCGAGGCACGCCTTGCCGACTTCGTAAACGGCGCGGGAGCGGTGCCCGTCTCGGAGACCTTTGTGGCCCACACCACGCCGCGCACCGAAACGTTGGCCACGATCGCGCGTTACCACGAACGTGAGGGCTACGTTCTGGACCCTCACACCGCAGTGGGGGTCGCAGCGGCGGAGGCTTGGAAATCGGCGCACCCGGGTGAAGGGCCGGTGGTATGCCTGGCAACCGCTCACCCGGCCAAGTTCTCGGAGGCGACCGAGGAGGCGATAGGCGAGCGTGCCCGACACCCCCTGGTCGATCGGCTCGATGGCGCCCAATCGCGATGCCATCGCCTGTCTGCGGAGGTTTCTCTCGTTCAGCAGTACATCCACGATGCGTGTGTGGAGACGTAGCTGGCGAGCCGAATCGAAGTCGCGTGTGTTTCCTACCCCTTTCGAGCCTTTTTCCTAATTTGTGAGCCCTCTGGTGGCGTGACGATGAGACACCGTCACGCCACCAGAGGGCTCGCTCGTGTCACGTGCCTATGGTTCCGTTCTGGCCCATGCCTGGGGCCATCTTACTGCTAGCGCTTTGTTCGTCGCGGGCTTTTCCAGCGTTGCCCCGGCGCTGGAGCTCGGGTCGCTCGGTTTGCCGCTGTGTGAGAGCAACTTCACCCCGGAGTGCCTTTATGCGTCATATCTGAGTCGCCCTCCCCAGTGCAAGGATTCGCTCGTTGGTCCCAATCTGGTTCCTTTCGAGCGGCACGCGCCCCGTGGCTTTGCGTATTGTCAGGACCGGAGGGACGTCGTCTTGGAGGTGGGGGACGGCGCCCCCGGGCCGTACGTTTGGTCCGATACACCTTGCCCGGTCCTCGTGCTGGAGAATGGCGAGGTGATGGACCTTCTCAGGGGGGTCGGTGAATCGACACAACCCCCTGCGGTGGGAGCGAGCGGTGAGCCGCGTGGGAGCACCTTCGCTTGTCGGTATCCCTTCCCTGGCGCTGCGCCACGGGTCGAGCCCCCTTTGCTCAATCCGACCCAAAATCTCCAGGCGAACGAAGGCGAGCCGGAGTGCGGAACGCCTAACCCATGCGGGCCTGCTACCGGGAACAAATTTCTTGAGCAACGCGACTACGATGGGCTCGTCTCGTTCGTGCGTTACTACAACAGCCCCCAGACAGGGCCCCCTGGCTCACCGGCGAGGATAGCCGTTGAGGCGGAGCTCGGTATAGGGTGGTCACATACGTATAGTGCGCGGGTGCTTCGGGCTGCCCCCGAAGCCCGATGGGTCGATGCGCTGCGCCCGGATGGGCGTCTCGAGCGGTTCGATCGGGGTGACGATGGCGCCTTTAGGGCTCGCGGCGATGCGAGGCTGACCCTTCGCCGCGAAGGTGCCGCTGATGACGCAGTTTGGGGGATTTACCACGGCGACGGCTCGCGGGAGATGTACGGTTCCGACGGGTCGCTCCTCTCTCTGGTGAGCCAGGCAGGGCACAGCACCTGGTTGCTCTACGACACGTCGCGGCGTGTCTCACGCGTGCAGGGTCCGTTCGGGCACGATTTCACTTTCCATTACGCCGATGGCCGCTTGAGTGCGGTGCAGGACCCTGCCGGTCGGATGATCAGCTTTCGGTACACCGCTGCTGGATACTTGGCAGCGGTCCGGTATCAAGATGGCTCGGAGCGGCACTATTTTTACGAGGAGCCAGCGTTGGCTGGTTTCCTGACAAGTGTTGCCGACGAGACCGTGACGGCGCTTGTACGAGGCTCGGCAACCGGTCGCCGTTCGGCACAGTTCAGTTATTACTTGCCCGGTCATCCCTATGCTGGCCGGGTAAGGACGAGCGAGCTGGCCCCTGCTGGGGGAGAGCTGGGCGGCGCAGAGGCCGGCCAGGGACGGGTTACGCTCACCTACGGTCGCTCGCCGTCCGGAGTGCCGGAGACGGTCGTCGAAGATGCCCGGGGCAATTCGTGGGTGATTGCCTTCGAGGGTTGGAGCGGTCGGCACAAGCCCGCCGCAATCATCTTGCCCGACGGTGCGGTACGGAGAATCACCGGCTACGACGAGCAGAATCGACCGCTGGGTCATGTCGACGAACGAGGTTATAGAACGGTCTATCGCTACAGTCGCCATCACCTTATCGAGCGGGTCGAAGCGGCGGGCACACCCGATGAGCGCAAAGTGTCATACGCATACTTGGCATCGACCTCGGCACTCGTCACCCGCGTAACCGAGCCGAGTGTTTACCGCGAACAAATACCGGGCGCTGCGATGCCGCACAAAACGACGACGTTCGGTTATGTTGCCGACCCAGAAGTGCCTGGCGGTTTTCTACCGTTAGTCGAACGCGTTCGAATTGAGGGATTTACCCCTGCCGGCAAGCCCGTTCATCGCGAAGTGCGCGCCACCTGGGGCAACGTTGAGCTTGTGTTCGCCGATGGCCGTCGCGTCCAGGCGATGATGCTCGAGGAGCAATGGCAACCGGGCCTTCGGCAATCGGTGCGTTTCGCCTACCACACGACGTGTCCCGAATCGGGTCATTGCGGCCGATTGGGCCAACTTGCACGGCGCACTCGGATAGTGGGTAGCCAAACCCTCGAGCACCGCTATTTCGACTACGACGCGCAAGGCCGGGTTCTCACCGCGGCGCAGCCGAACGGTGCATCCATTCACTTCCGCTATGACGTGCGAGGTCGAAAGGTGAGTGAACGGCTGGTCTCCTCGGAGGGTGAGTGGGTGCGGACGTTATCCTATGACTCCGCGGGACAGCTGGTAGCGGTACAGGGGGGAGAAAGCGGTGCCCTTTACTTTGACTACGACGGGGCTCGGCAGCTCATCGGGCTCAAAGACGGTGCCGGCAACCGGATGGCCTTCGACTACGACGAGGCGGGGAACCAAACCTCGGTGCGCTATCTGGACCCCGTTGGCGAAGAACGTCGGCGCATCGAGAAGGAGCACGACGCGCGCAACCGGGTGACTGAGGTGCGGGACGGGGAAGCGATCACGCAAAGGGTGCATGAGCAATCGAGCGGCGACACGATCTTCGTCGATCCGAGCGGCTACGGGATGCGACATGTCCACGATCCCTTTCGGCGCCTGCGAGAACGCTTCGACGCATTGTCGTTCGCCGGTGGGAGCGAGCCCGCTCGCTACGATCGGGACGTCCACGGCAGGGTGATTTCGGCGACCGATCCGATGTCCCGGCAAACCCGGTACCTTTATGACGACCTTGGTAACTTACTCCGTATCGACAGCCCTGATTCCGGCGAGACGACGCTCGGCTACGATAGCGCGGGCAACGTTGTCGCACGGCGGGATGCGCGGGGAAGCGAGGAAACAAGGGACTACGACTCGGTGAATCGGCTCACCGGTGTGCATTTTCCAGAGATGCGCAATGCTGTTGTGCTCGAGTACGACGATCCGGGCGTTAACGGGCAAGGACGGCTGACACGGGTATCGACCCCACACAGTGCCGTACGGTACTACTACGACGCTCGCGGGCATGTGGCGCAGGTAGACCAGAGTGTCGATGGTGTGAGCGCTACCGTTCATTACAGCCACGATGGGTCGGGACGGCTCACCGGTTTCGGATATCCGAGTGGACTGCGCGTAACTTACCTCCACGATGGCGCCGGACGAATTGAGGAAATCGCCTATGCCCGGAATGGGGAGTACCCGAGAACGTTGTTGAGCGCGGTCAGGTATCTGCCCTTCGGGCCCGCAACGGACTGGTTGCTTGGCAACGGCGTGCCAGTTGCGCGTCGTCACAACTCTCGTTACCAGCTGACGGCGCTCGATTCGCCGGAACTGAAATGGACCGTGCACCGGGACTTGAATGGCAACATCGTCAGGATCGATGACCGTCTTCGTCCAGAGCGCTCACAATCTTTTGAATACGATGCGTTGGACCGCCTCGCGGCGGCACGGGGACCTTACGGCGAACGCCGGTATGAGCTCGATGCGATTGGCAATCGCATTGCGGTTTATTTCGATGGAACCGCGGCGGGGCTGACCCCCGCTTCGGGTGACTCGCACCTCGAATTCAGTTACGGCGCCCGAAACCGGCTGCGCGAGATAGTGCGTGACGGCGTGGTCGTGGGCGAGTATGTGTACGACGGCCATGGCCAGCGCGTCCGCAAGGCCGTTGGCGGCCTTGTTAGCCATTTCGTCTACGACCTCGACGGGAAGCTGCTCTCGGTGCTCGACGGCGATGGCAGTGCGCTCACGGACTACATTTATCTCGATGGTATGCCGGTGGCGAAGTTCCAATGGCGTGGTACCGAGCCGGCGGTGAGCTACTTTGTCGCCGATGAGCGCGGGTTACCGCATGTCATCATGGACGAGCAGGGTTCGGTGGTCGCGCGTCCCACGTATACGCCCTATGGCGCCGCACTTAACGATGTCGTAGGACGGTTGCGTTTCGACGGACAGCATTTCGACCCAGAGTCGGAACTGTATTACAACTACTTCAGGCACTACGACCCGGGCAACGGAAGGTATACGCAGAGCGATCCGATTGGGCTGGCGGGTGGTCTCAACACGTATCTTTACGCGGGTGGAAACCCCTTGCGCTACTCCGATCCGTTGGGATTGCTGAAAGTCAGCGGAGGGTTTGGCGGAATGGCGTTCTTCGGTGGATTTGGCGGGACGCGCGAGGCGGGGTTCGCCTTCGATCTGTCGGGGAATGTGTGCGTGACGCTGACTCGTTGCGATGCGCATCGGGGTGTTGGCCTGTTCGCTGGCCTCGGCGGTGCGATCGGGATCGAATCGGGAGATTTCTGTCGCGGCGACAACACCGAGGAGAAAGATGCGCGCTTCGTTGATTTAGGGCTGGGCGGAGGGGGCGCTATTTCGGTTACGCTCGACGGCGCCGGTCGTCCCGTCGGGGGCGCAAAGGCATTTGGCGGCGTTGCGGCGGGCGGTGGCGGCGTCAGCGCGAAGTGTCAATTGAGGACCGTCTGCGCCAGCCCCTTCAGATAGCTGAGCGCCGTGTCTTGGACTCGACTCGCGGGAAGATGAGCCGCTCCGTGCGCTCCTACGTTCATGCGATTCGGCTGATGGCCTTTTCTTTTGGGCTCGGGATGGCGGGCGCGTTAGCCGCTTTCCTCGCTGATTGGATACGACGACGAGCGGGACCTGCATTTCTTGAGACGGTGGGGGACGTGCTCGCATACGTCAGCTTCGGTTCGGTTGTTCTCGGGGTGCTCGGAATGTCCGTAGGGATCGTCATGGTTTGGGGCGCGCTGGCGTTGAAGCTTCGCGGCGACGATCCATGTTGATAGGGCGCTCTCGTGTGCGGGCCCTCCGAGGCCGGGGGGACCCCGGCAGCGCGAGCATTGGGGTTGTTCCGCGGCGTGAGGGCTCGGACGGGCGGGGTAATGCGGAACCGGGTTTTAGCTCAAAGCCTCGACGGCATCGGGAAGCTGACTCAGGCTGCTGATCTCCGCGCTTGCGGGCCTATCACCGGGGAAGGGTTTTCCAGTCGGATTTACCCACACGGTGTGAATGCCCAGGCGCTGGGCGCCCGCGACGTCATGCTCGTGGTGGTCGCCCACATGCACCATCTGCCCCGGTGAACATTCCGCGGCGGCGAGCGCAGCTTCAAAAGGCTGAGGAGCGGGTTTGCTGATACCGACGCTCGCCGCGGAGATCGCGAACTCGAAGTACCGGCCCACCTCGAGGCGCGAGACGTCGGCGTTGCCGTTGCTGATGGCGCCGAGTTGAAAGCGCGCTCTCAGTTGCTCCAGGACGGAGAACACATCCGCGAAATAGTCCACTTTGTGGCGCATATGCATGAACACCTCGAAAGCGGCCTCGGCATTCTCCCTTGCGGCCGGGGGAGTGAAGCCGCTCGCTTCCAGGCCTCGGGTAAGGATCTCGATCCGCAGGGCGCTGATGTCGTGCTCGAGCCCTGGCTGCTCCTCGAGGATCGCTGCCCGGATTGGCATGAGACGTTCGCGGTCGTACCGAGCGGCCATTTGCGGGCAGTTTTCTTTCAGCCACCCCCACAAGGCCTTCTCGGCCTCTAAAATCACTGGCCCGACCGCCCATAGGGTATCGTCGAGATCGAACGTCACTACCTTTATCGAACACGTTGTCATGGGCGCAAGCCTCCTCGCCGGAAGTATATCCCTCACGTCTTCCTGGGACCCTATGCTTACGCTATTCTCGAACGCTCAAGTATCACAGGCATTTCTTGGTCATGAAGCCGAAGGTGTACATCGACGGACACGTAGGAACGGTCGGTCTGCGGATCCGGGACTGGATGAGCGGGCGCGGCGATGTTGAGCTGCTCGAGGTGCCCGAGGCCCATCGGAAAGATGCCCAGGCGCGCAAGGAGCACTTGCTTGCCTCGGACCTCGGGGTCTTGTGTTTACCCGACGATGCCGCCCGAGAGGCCCTCGAGTGGGTCGGCAACGGCAGCACCCGGCTGTTGGATGCCAGTTCGGCGCACCGGGTTTCGGAAGACTGGACCTACGGCTTGCCCGAGCTCACAAAGTCCCAGCGCGATGTGATCGCCGATGCTCGGCTGGTGACCAACCCGGGCTGCTATCCAAGCGCGTTTATCCTGCTGACCCGACCTCTCATCGATGCGGGGCTTCTCTCCGCGAACACGCCGCTGACGGTACACGGACTTTCCGGGTACTCCGGCGGTGGTCGAGGGTTGATCGAGCGGTGGGAAGACGCCTCACTGGGGCTCGGCGACCTTCCGTTCCCTGCGCCGTACGCGCTGGAACGGGTCCACAAACATATTCCCGAGATGCACACGTACTCCGGGCTCGCCTCTTCCCCTCAGTTCATTCCTGCCGTAGGCCCGTTCCGCTGCGGTATGCGAGTGCAGGTGCCGCTGCACGCCGATGTGCTCGCACCGGAAGCGGGAGCGGAACAGATCTGGAAATGTCTGGCCGATCGCTATGAGGGAGAGCCTTACGTGGTGGTGCAGCCCCTGGTGCGCGAGGCGCTGCACGAGCACAGCTTAGACCCGACGGCCTGCAACGATACCAATCGAATCGAGCTCTACGTGCTCGAGCATCCTTCTGGTCATGTGCTCATGGTCGCCACGCTCGATAACCTGGGCAAAGGGGCGTCGGGCGTTGCGATCCAGAATCTCAATCTGATGCTCGGTCTTGGTGAAACCACGGGACTGCGGGGGTAGGGGCGCAGATGGTCTACGAAACAATTCTCTATCGCGTCGAAGCACGCGTTCTCACCATCACGTTGAACCGGCCGGAACGGTTGAATGCGTTTACCAACCAGATGCGCGACGAGCTGCTCGACGCTCTCGACCGAGCGGAGGCAGACGACGACGTCCGGGCCATCGTGTTTACCGGCGCGGGACGAGGTTACTGTGCAGGTGCCGATCTGGGTGCCGGCGGGAAAACGTTCAGCGATGATCGCGACCGGAGCGAAGATCAGTTCCCCGATCGCGACGGCGGGGGAACGTTGACCCTACGCCTATTCGACTGCTGCAAACCGTTGATTGCAGCAATCAACGGACCGGCGGTGGGCATTGGTATCACGATGACCTTGCCGATGGACATTCGCTTGCTCTCGACGGCATCGAAGCTTGGGTTCGTCTTCACTCGCCGCGCCATTGCGCCGGAGGCAGCGAGCAGCTGGTTTTTGCCCAGGCTGGTCGGGCCGGGGCAGGCACTGGAGTGGATTTTATCCGGTCGCGTGTTTGGTCCAGACGAGGCGCTCGCGGGCGGCTTAGTTCGCTCGGTTCACGAGCCCGACGCGTTACTGCCGGAGGCTTATCGGCTTGCGGCGGAGATTGCGGAGAACACCGCACCGGTATCGGTGGCACTCAGCCGGCAGATGGTGTGGAAGATGATGACTGAGTCGCACCCAATGGCAGCCCATCGTGTCGACACCGCAGCAATTCGTGCATGCGGCGCCCTTCCCGATGCGAAGGAAGGCGTGGAATCGTTCCTGGAGAAACGGGCCCCGCGCTTTACGGGCAGCCCCCATCGCGATATGCCGGATTTCTACCCGTGGTGGGACGAGCCGGAGTTCGGGCCACCGCGCCACAGCTGAGTCTCTTCATCCGGGTCGTTGCCCGGCTCGGGAATTTAGGTGTTGTCCGAGGCCCGGAAGGCGCCGTCTTTCGAGACGACGACTTCCGACATTCCGTACCCAGCCTCGAGGGGAATGCGCAGACGCCGTCCGCCGTCTGTCTGCGCCATGAGTTCTGGTAGAACTGGCACGATCGGTAAGTGCTTTGCCGCGGCCAATACCTCTTCGACTGTGTCGTGGGCAGCCAACCGATGCAAATTCATGCGGGTTGGGAACATGACGTGCCATTGCCCCGCGTCGGC